>Ga0164292_10004043_pt1 | contig 11957 bp, 14 predicted proteins | sample GEODES117metaG_FD_111486 | JGI IMG/M metagenome (GOLD analysis project Ga0164292, IMG submission 111486) | Eutrophic lake water microbial communities from Lake Mendota, Wisconsin, USA - GEODES117 metaG | ecosystem: Environmental > Aquatic > Freshwater > Lake | place: USA: Lake Mendota... | reverse complement strand
ATAAATAGTTGAAATTCGTTGAGAAAATGAATCCCATAAATTTAGCACATCCATTAATATAGTAACATTAGCGATATATATACTTAACTGCTGTATATTATCATCTATTTGTTTAATACTAAATCCATCATCAAAATCTGCGCTTTTAGAAGGGTCAATAGTAAAAATATGCCAATCTGTTCTATTTTCAATACAAGGAAATTTTTCACAAATACTTTCAATAAATGTTTCATGAGAAGACTTGTCTTGAAGTGCGATAGTTGTATCTTTTTGAAATTTTTGTATTGAGGCGTTTAAACTTTTACAATATAATTGATATTCATAAAAATTATCTAAAATGTCAACTGGGCCTATTACTTGGTTTAATATTCCCAGAGGATGTTTATCATTCCACTCAACATATGAAAATGTTACATATAAATTTATAAATACTTTAGAAAACCCTACATTTTTAATTTCATATGGAACTAAAAACGGAGGCAATCTCATATCGTCAGGAATACATTTATATAAAAATTTCCCGTTTTTTTTTTGTTGTCTTCCGTATGTTTTATTTCCATTAATAATTAAAACTCCTGGCATAGAAGTTCCAGAACGAATTGAAGAATGAATAAGTTTGACATTTTTAGCATCATCAACACTAAAAACATCATTAGAAAATAATTTGTTTTCTAGAGGTTTTATTTCCAAGTTTACAGGTTGAAAATTGGAAGTTTCAAAAATATTCCAGGATGAGTAATTTCTGTCATTTACGTATATTTTAAATACATCCATTTTGTTATCTATATGTAGATAATAATTTATCTTTAACTATTATCTACATATAATATATTTTATTATAATTTTATATTGAATCAATCCATTCGCTAATAATTTTATAATCTTTTGGAGATTTTTCTTCGCAAATTACAATTTTTTCAGGGCTAGAACTAGCACCACCACTTCCCAAAAGCATATACCCATTAATATTATTTTCAACAGTATAAATATGATATTTATTTGGTTTTATAAAAATGCTAGTAATTAAATTTTTATTTATTATCATAGATGTTAATTTAATAAATTGTGACATTATCTGTTATCATTAAATATAATATTGTCTCTATATAATATTTTTATTAATAAAAAAATTGAAATAAAAAATAATAAGTATTTTAAATTAATAAAGCACTAATATAATGATAGCAAATCAAATGAATAATCAAAATAACTTTCTTAGCAGAACAAGACAATTGATAAGACGTTGTTCTTGTTGTAGAAGTGAAGAACACAACATTACACAATGTAATGATTCAAGGTTAGTAATTTTTCAAACAAATTTGACAAATAGAAGAGATGAGTTGAGAGAAATTCCTTCTATTGATGTAGACAATAAAATCGCATATTTTGAAACATGGTTGTATGGACAAGACCATAATTTAGTAAAAAGTTACGCAATGAGATTTTGTGGTGCATACTCAAGAAGTAGTTTACAATTATGTGTTTCAAAAATTGTAAGTTTTATTTGGAATGTGGAGCAAGATATGTGGGGTAATCTAGTTCAGTTTCAGGAATATGTTCCTTTACCGAATGTAATTATATCACAAGATTCCTTAGACTCACTAGATTTCAGATTGGCTGAGTTTCTTTCCGGATTAAGAAATATCCAAGAAGAAACAAGTGAAAATAGAAAATATAATATAAACGGAGTTTTATGTATTGAATCAGACTCACAAAATCTAGAAACAATAGAAAATTGTAATATATGTTACGAAGACAAACAAAATCGTCATATGGTTTCATTGAACTGTAATCATAAATTTTGTGGAACTTGCTTGTCATCAATATTAAAAAAATGTAATTCACTTAATTTTCCAACTTGTGCGATGTGTAGAACTAAAATAGAACTTTTGATAGTAAAGGATGAAGAAATATTGAATACTCTTAAAGAAAATTTAGTTTAAATTTCTATATCAATACATACTTAAGTATATATATCATTCCAGAAATTATATGATAATTTATTTTGTTAAAAACTATTATTAGATAAAGGTTCAACAACAGGGCTTCCTCCTCAGCCTCCTCTCATATTTTTTTTACTTTTATTATATTTTTTACGTAAGTTATGTCTTTTTCGAAAAGTTCTTCTACGTTTACTTTTTCCAAAATACTTTGTCAACGAATATTTCTTTTTAAACATTATATAATAGTGTTTTAAAATATATTTATTAAATTGTTTTATTTTGTAATTTATTTTCAAGTTTTTCTTCAGCATTTTCTTCATTGTTTTCATTATTAGTATTATTTATTTCTGAAGAAGTATTTTGCGTTTCTTCTACATTATTTTTATTTAATAAATTAATATCAGCAGTTTTTGAAGTATTTCGTTTAACATTTTGAATTTGTAAGGCATACATAGCAATATAAGGTGAAATAGCAATATTATTCATGTATGTGCGATAACGAAAACAAGAAATACTTGTGTTTTTACCAAGTTTAATGCTATACCACCAAAATGCTGGAATAAATACAGTTTTACCAGGTATCAATGTAAACTCAAGACATTTTAACTTATCAAAATCAGCGATATAATTAGCTTGTGGGTTCCAAGGATTAACGGGAGACCTAAACTCAAAATTTTCATAATCATAATTAGGATATAAGTAACGTGTGCTTTGAGGAGGAGTAAGTTTAATTTGTGCTGTTCCTTGTGTTAACAAAAAGAAGTTGCGATAATTAATTTCATATCTAAATGGAGTACAACAACCCTCACTTCCCATTAAAATATCATAATTACAATTTGAAACCATATAAGGTCTTAAAAATTCATCGTTATATTGTAAATTTTTAATAACTCCGGTTTCTTGTAAAAACTCAGTATTATTTTCAGAAAAATATCCGGCATTTTTATCTTCATTAAATAGTTTAATAGCTGAGTGTATTGGTAAGGGCATATACATTTCAGAGTTAGTATCTATTTCTTTGTTATTTCTAATTTTTATTTCAAAAGCGTGATAGTTGTTTAAAATATAATCTTTATTAGATGTTTCAATAATTTTTTGGTTTTCGAAATCAAATAAAACAGGCTGCCTAATATCACAAATTTCTTCTAGTTTATCTTTAGAAGCTTGGTCAAGTTCATATATTTCTAAATCGTTACTTGTTTTTAAATGAAATTGTACATGAAGATAAATAAATAATACTAAACAAAAAACAAAAAATCCTGTTATTATTTCAATCATAATTCTTAAATAAAAATAATAATAATTTTTGTGAATTAAAACGAACTTAAACCTTTATAAAAGGTTAATTAAGTAGATTTGGGAGCAATATAAAATTCAATAGTGCTGTTATCTCCTAAATCGTATTTAAGTTTCATTGGAAATTCCTTGCTAATACAAAACTGAATTTCACTAGAAAGTTTATTAGTTATACACATTTTATGAATATAAACAAGACTATAATTAAGGTCAATATCATCGCCTTCATTAATGCTGTATTCACTTAAATCATCTATAGGAATATTGACGAGCATTTCTCCCATTACTCCATTTGATATTAAATCAATTCCTTGGTCAGTGCACTTAATATTAATATCATCGCCAAAAGACGACATTTGAGATGTGATTTCGTAAATTTTCTTGGAAGTAATTGAAAAGTCAGCATCATAATCAACAACAGGAATATCCATTAGTTCATACTCAAATTCAACTAATGGCATTTTAAAAAATTTGTTAAATTCGCCTTTAGTATTTTCTTGAGCTATTAAACTAATATTTAGGCTATCAGAGTCATTATTAAAAGTAATATTAATAGAATGTCCATCTTGTTTGGTTCCAATAATTGTACAAAATACTTGAGTATCAAAACATATTTTTTCAATATCATTATTATTTTTTTGATATTCATTAAACCAAGAATTTAGTATTTTAACATTGAATAAACAAATATGAGATTTATCCATACCCTGAATGTAAAGGTGGTCATCATTAAAAATAACACAAATAATATTAGTACAATTTTTCAATGTTTGGAATAAGGCAGTAAAAATATCTTTTTTAATTTTATCACTAATTACAATCTTCATTATTAATTACTAATTATAAAAGTTTTAAATTATTTTTATAATTAATATATATTTTACACCTTTTTATGCCTTTTCTCATTTCCTAACGTGTGAAATCGTCCACTTTATATTAATTTTCCATTAATGTATACTTTATCATATTTCTCATAATAAAAATCAAAACATTTTATTTCATCATCTGTTGAATCAGTTGGAATAATATCATTTGATGAAAAAGATAATATACCTACAATAATATTTGTCTTTAATTTTTGAATATTCTTTTTTGTCCTATACTCATTTAAACCTTGTAGTAATATATTTTTCACTACATTATCTAACCCTTCATGGTCATCTGAAATATAATCAAAGCAATATTTACCATAATATGTTTTATAGTTTTTTCCAACTTTATAAATGAAAGTAATAAATGGCATAATACATTATTTATTTATTTATATTTAAGTAATTTGTGCGTTTTAAACAAGAAAAGGTGTTAAAAGTTGATTTATACAGAATTTGACAATTCCTGTTCAATAACACTTTTTAAATTACCAGAAACAATTGTTGAATCATTTATAGTATCGTTATTGTTTATATCTTCAGTTTGTGTATCACAACAATTAGCTATTTCTTGTTCCTTTTCAAGTTCAATAAACGCATCATTAACCTCCGCAAATTTTCTATCAGTATCTAATGTAAATTTTTCATACTTAACCATTTGAGACATTAATAAATCTTTAATATCTCTCAGTTCGGTTTCTAATTTGCTTGTTTGTTGATTGTTAGCAGATTCCTTTTCTTTTTTTTCAAGAGAATCAAGTCTATTAACAATACTATTAATAACACTTTTATCAACTAAATGAGCATTATCAGGAATACTAGAACCACCACCCGTTAACCCACCATTATGTTCTGCTTCCATTATAAATTGTTCAACTCTTCCTAAACGTAATGTTATTAATCCAATAGCATCAGAAATAGAAAGTTTAGCGGAAGCTGTATTTACGGGAACATTTGGTGTAGAATTTTGTGTGGTTACGCTTCTTTTACCCTGAGATTGTTGAGAAAAAGCAGGTTGAGCTGCTATCGATGTTCCTGGTCTACTTGTTGGTGCTGTGTCTCCAGCTCTTCTGTTTCTAGCGGCGGCAATTGAACGTGAACTACTCATTAATAATTATATTATACACTTTGTTTTTAAATTACTTACGCATTTAATACCTTTTTTCTAAATGTTATTATTATTAATAAAATCTTCAATCATAGGAAAAATTTCTTTAATAGCTTCCGCACACGCAACAGCTACTTCTTGATGTTCTTTTTGTGTTCCATTTCCTGAACGAAGTTGAATATAATGAACCCACGAACGTAATGTGCCATTCATATACATTCTAGATACTGTCATTCCTTCAGGTAAAACGGACCTTGCTTGTTCTTTTGCGATACCATTTTCTAAAGCCCAATGATATGCTTTTGCTGCGGTATCAGCAACATTTTTTTGTTGTATTTCCCAGTTACTTATTAATTCTAGGTCATCAGTTTCAATACTATTTTGTCTATTTTTAGTGTCTTGTGTTCGTGCTTCTTTAGGTTCAAAACCTAAATCAGCAACAGCATATCTTTGCGAAAATTCTTGAAATGAAAATGAACGGTGTCTTAGAATCTGTCTAGCTATATCTCTTGTTGTTTCAATTTCCATACAAATGCTAACCATTTCAAGTGGTGACCAATGATTTTCTTTTGTAAGATATTTAATTAATTTTTCATTAGTTTTTGTATTATTTTGATTAGCTGGATTAGAAACTCTTGCGCAATAAGCGACTAAATCCTGAATATTTTGAGTAGAATCAGTATCGTGAGGTTTAGAATAACTAATCAATTTAACTTTCATAATAATATAATAACTACTTTATTTTTATATTATTATTAAAATATATTATCTTTTATTTTTTCTACTTTTTTTATTTCTTTTAGTTTTTCTAGTTTTTCTAGTTTTTCTAGTTTTTTTAGTCTTTCTAGCCTTTCTAGTTTTTCTTCTTCTTCCTCCATTTAGTGGATTTCCAAACGCATCGAAGTTCACAAGGTCAACTTTTGGTTCTGGTTCTGGTGTTGGTTGTTTATAATCAGCAACATATAAATGTTTAAAAGTTGTGTTTATAGGATTTTGAATTTCTTCATTAAATTTATTTGTTAATTCTAAAATATCATTTTCATTAAATATACCAATTTCTTGAAATATTTTACCTAAATCATTATATGTTTTAAAAAAAGATAATCCTTGTATACCATTATCTTGTCTAGAAGGAACTTTAAAATTTTGCCCATCTTCACAGACTCGATGAATAAAAACTTTACATCTATTAGGAGCATGTTGTAACATTTGTTTACCTGCTATAACATCACCTTGACCATTATCACCAATAAAAAAAATTTTATATTCAGGAAAAAGTTTTAAATATTGTTTGAATCTTTCAAACTTCATGTTTCCTAGGTAGGTATATAATTCTAAATTTGAGGTTGAATTATAATTACTTCCTTGTTTACTAAAAAAATTACTAATAATTCCTGGAGCAAATGAAGCATACTTTGTTTTACTTTCTTCACCTTGAATAAAGCCAAAATCCCCAAGAACTCTTGAAATACTTTCTTTTTTTTTAATTATTTTGCTATTTTTTAAGCAACCAGGTGTAGCAGATAAAACTGTAGAATAACGAGATAATTCTGATAACTTATTATAAAATAAGTTATAAAATTTAATAATACCAGGATAAGGAGTTTTTGAGTGCCACGAAATATCAGAACCCGCAATATAAGTCCCATGTTCTGTGTTAGGGTATAAAGTATCATCAATATCAGTCATAATATGATAAACATCATCTATTTTTTTTCTTTCAAAAACATCTAATAAAGATTGACCATTTTCTGTTAAATTATTTTCTCTATCAAAAAAAATTTCTCTAAGGTCACAACCATAATTTACTGGAGTAACTGTGTAACAATATTTACAATCAACATCAATAGAAAATTGAATTTCCATTTTTTTTTTAAGTGTATATACATCCATATTTGTTGTATCTTGACGATTGCAAAATTCAAGCATAATACTAATACTTTCAGATTTATTTTTGGTTAGTTTAAATTTTTCAACTAAATTTCTATAAACTTCTTCAACCTTAGGAGATAACTCATTCATATATAATATGTTTATTATTTATTAAATAATAATTTATTATTTTAATTTCTTTTTATAAATCATATGGATAGTTCAGATGATTCAAAAAAAAACTTTTTTAAGCATGTTTTTAGTTTTGACGATAATACAAAATCTGATATGCTAAATATTATTCAATATTCATTACTTGCTATTATTCCTGTTATTATTTTAAATAAAGCAATGCAAAAATATGTTCCAGAGGCAGATGAGCAAAAAGGTAATTTAGAAATTTTAGCAGAAATCGTGATTCAAATAATTATAATGTTTGTTGGGTTGTCAAGAATAAATCATGTAATTACATTTTTTCCAACGTATAGCGGAGTTGATTATCCAGAGTTTAGCATTATCTTTATTGTTTTAGCTGTTTTGATGATTACTCTTAGTTTACAAACAAAATTAGGTGAAAAGGTAAGTATTTTAACAGAGCGTTTAACTGAATTATGGGAAGGAAAAACTGATAATAAAAAGAAAAAAGGAAATGTTAAAGTGTCTCAACCAATCTCTCAAAATGGTCAACCAACAAATCAAACAGCCATGAATCAAGCAATGTATAATGATGGAACTTCAATAAATTCATTACCAACGACTGATATGTCTGCTTCGGTTCAGCAAATGCCCAATTATAACGCAATGCATCGACAGGATACAACTCCATTAATTGGAGCGGCAACTCCTGGAGACCAACAAGAAGGATTTAATTTACCTGTAGCAGCAAGTGATGTTTTAGGTGGTTTTGGTGGATTTAGCAGTTGGTAAATCCTACATTTTCTTTACTTCGTTATAAAGGTGGATATGAATGGATATAAAAGAATATGATAATATAAATATATAGTATCATATGGATGTTAATAAATTATTAAAAGCATTAGATGATGAATCAAATGAAAATTTGTTTAATTTTACATCAAAAAAAATATTAGAAATGAATTTACAAATTTTAAAAGAATTAGAATTAAACAGAAATGAAACATTAGAATTATTAAAAAAGTTAAAAGGTTACAAATACGTAGATGAAATGAGTGACTTAAAATATGGAACATACATAAGATGGATTCCAATAAGTAATCCTGAAAATATTAAATTAGCAAAGGGTGCCATATTTTGTGAAATTAAAATAACAGATGATGGGGTTTTTATTGTATATAAAAATTTTGGTTATAATAATAAGTATTTCCAAATAAAAATGGATGAATGTTTAGTTTTTCAAAAACTAACTAGTCAAGAACAAGTTCTTTTAAGCGCATTAGACCATTTATCAAAATAATTTTATAACATGAACATATTTTTAAAATAATCAATAACAATTTGATTAAGAGATGTCGTAGCAAAAAGAACAAAAATTCCAGCATTTAACGCTATTTTTCTATCTAATGATGTGAACTTTCTGCGTTTATTGAAAGGATTAAAGCTCCATATTAAAAATAAAGAAACATAAATTTTTACATAATAATCTAAAAAAGCTAAATATTTTGGTGCTGTAGCTGATAATCCTAAAGCAACAAGAAAATATAATACATATATTATTATAAATGTAAAATCAAAAATGTGTTCTTGAAGTTTATTAGAAATCATATATATTATTAAAATAAAACAATATATTTTTATTTATGGTGCTTTTTTTTCAGTTGACTGAAAATCATTATTGTTATAAACTTCTAGTGTTCTAGCACTTGGGTCTGTAGCGGTCGTATATTTAGGCATCCAAAAATAAGGAAGTATGTGTGACATATTTGGGTAGAATCCTTCAAAAATAGTTTTGTAATATAATTTTTCGGTTTCAATAGTTGCTGGTAAATTTAATTCAATTGATATAAATTCTTGTAAAATTTGAAAAAGAGAACGTCCATGTCCCGTGACACCATCACTAAAAGCCTCTTTTCTTCTCCATAATATTTCATCAGGTAGAATTTGTTTACCTAATACATTTTCAAAAATACGCAAACTAAAGCTTTCTCTAATTAAAAATTTTTCGCATTGTCCAAAATTATTATAATTTCTAGCGTATGGTGGAATAGACAGATAACAATTAACAAAATTTCTATCTAAAAATGGTGTTCTTGGTTCAAGACCATGCGAAGATATAGATTTATCAGACCTAAGTACATCAAATAAATGAATATCTTTTAATAATCTTCTTGTTTCTTTATCAAATTCAATTGAATCAGGACAGGATTTCATATAAAGATATCCACCACATAGTTCATCAGCTCCATCACCATTAAATATAACTTTAGCATCGCTATTTTTAGAAATGTATTTACCTAATAAATAATTGCCGATACTTGCTCTAACACTTGTAGTATCGAAACTTTCAATTGCGCGTATTACCTCTGGAATAGCATCAAACATTTCTTTTTCTGTAACAATGATTTCAGTGTGATTTGTATTTAAATAATTAGCAACAATACGAGCGTATTTAAGGTCTTCAGAACCAGCTAACCCAATACTATACGTTTCAAGTTTTTTATCAAACTGTTTTGATAAATAAAAATCATTAACTAGAGCTGTTACAAGGCTGCTATCAAGACCTCCGGAAAGTAAACAGGCGATAGGTCTTTCAGTTGTTAAACATCTTTTTTCAACTGATTTAACTAAATTATCAACAATTTTAGTATAGTAATAAACCCATTCAATTTTATTACTTGGAGATGAAAATGTAGGCATAAAATAAGTAATGTTTTGTTTTGTATTACTCCAAATATAATTATTATAACTAAAAATACTATATGTTCCAGGTGTAAACTGCGAAATTTTAGTTTTATGTATCTCTGAAACAGTAGTCTCGATTTGTTCATCAATATTTACAAATTCATTTAGACACTTTAGCTCAGATGCGAAACCTATTAAACAATAATTTGTTAAGTTTGATAATTGATACAATGGTCTAACGCCAAATGGGTCACGTGCCACATAAATATTTGAATTATTAGCGTCATACAAAACAAACGCAAAAACTCCGTCAAGCATTTGTAATGTTTGTTCGATACCATAACGCAGATAGAGATGAATAATTACTTCACAATCAGAATCAGTTTCAGATTTAATATTCATTAGTTCATATAAATATTTATAGTTGTATATTTCACCATTACAGACTAAAAAAATATTTTGAATTGATAATGGTTGATTCGATTTTTCATTTAAACCATTAATAGCTAATCTATGAAAACCTAAATTTAAATTAAAATTAGAAAATGATTTTAATTTAGAATATTCAGGACCTCTATTTTTACCTTTTATAAACTGAGCATTAATAATTTCACTAGAAAAACTAGAATCATTAAGAAGAGCAATAATTCCACACATATAAATAAATTAACTACAAATCTTTATATAGTTTATAATTAAAATAAAAATATTATATATCTATATTAATGTTAACAAATAATCAAGATGTCAGTTGTGTATCAAAAATACATGAACAAACAAATACTAGAATATATGATAGAAATATACCATCACAAATGCTTCAACCATATTTAGATGTTCGTCCTGTGATGACAAAATACTCACATTTCCCAATTGTTGACCCAAGAAAAGAATTAACTGTAAAAATGGAACAAATGCCAACTTATAATTCACACGCAGTTTTTAATCCCGGGAATACAAAATCGCCATGGTCTGGATTTGCTTCAAACGTAAATTTAGAGTCTGAGTTAAGAAACCAGATTTTTGCTTTACAAAAGTGTAATCAGGCTGCTTATGTTCCAAGCAGTAATAGTGATTTATATAAATATTCATATACTCCTAATAACGCAAACCAATCGCAAACTCATTCTTTATTATTTCAGAAAGAACATTTTTGTGATTTTAATCCAAATCCAGATAATAAAGTAGTTGGAGGAGAATTTTTTTATAATTCAACAAGAACACAAGTTAAAGAAATAGGAGACAAAGATGTAAAAAATTAAAGATACATTATATTATTATTTTCTTTTAAATAGTATAATGTTAGAATCAGACTTAGAACCAAAACTAAATTCAGAATCAGATGCTTTCTTAAACCAAGTTTCTTTGGATTATTTGATTAATACAAAACAATATAAAATTCATTTAACAAATACAATAAACAAAAAAATAAATAAAAAAGATAAAAAGTTTTATAGAAGAAGAATACAAAGTTTAACAAAAGAATTGTTATCTAAAGAAGAGGAAGAAGAACAAACTATTTCTCTTGATGTAAAATACGCATTTGATAATTTTATAAAAACTTGTATACATTATTTTAAAATGCTAGATAAAAATGATATAATACAAGAAGATTACAATGAATTTGATGATGAAATTAAGGAAAATGTTGAAATAAGTGAATCTTCGCAATTTTTAAAGGAAGAAAATGAAAAACTTTTAATGCGTTCAGTAAAAATGTCAAATCATTCTTTAGATAATTTTATAAAAATAAAAATGACAAAAAAACCTGAAGATTTAATAATTCCTCAACAAAAAGAAATAAATTTGAAGGACCCTGTTCTAAAAAATAAAGGGGTTATTAAAAAGAAAAATATCATTAATAATTATGGCGAGGACACACAAAAACAGACAAATGAGATTTGTGAAATCCAAAAAGATGAAAAATAATCAAAATACAAAAAGGAGTATCAATAGTAGAAATAATAAAACTAAAAAACATGATTATAAAACCTTCAATTTTAAAAAATTAAGATGTAGTCCAAAAGACAAAAAGGATTATAATAATTT
>Ga0164292_10004042_pt1 | contig 11959 bp, 14 predicted proteins | sample GEODES117metaG_FD_111486 | JGI IMG/M metagenome (GOLD analysis project Ga0164292, IMG submission 111486) | Eutrophic lake water microbial communities from Lake Mendota, Wisconsin, USA - GEODES117 metaG | ecosystem: Environmental > Aquatic > Freshwater > Lake | place: USA: Lake Mendota... | reverse complement strand
CTGGACGGCGTCGAGAAGATGTCGAAATCCAAAAACAACTATGTCGGGATTACCGATGTCCCCGATCAGATGTTCGGCAAAATCATGTCGATCTCCGACGATCTGATGTGGAAATATTACGAACTTCTTTCATCGTCGACGATCGAGCAGATCGCCGCCTTGCGAGGCGAGTGCGCGGGCGGACTCAATCCGCGCGACGTCAAGGTCAGGCTGGCAGGTGAAATGGTCACGCGATTCCATGGTGCGGCTGCAGCAGATGCTGCGCGCACTGGCTTCGAGGCGAGATTTTCGAGAGGGGCCCTGCCCGACGATCTGCAGGAGGTGCAGGTGGCGGGATCGCCGATCGCGATCGCGCAGTTGCTCAGGCAGGCCGGTCTGGCGGCCTCGGGCAGCGAGGCGCTGCGAAACATCGAGCAGGGCGGGGTGCGAATCGACGGTGACCGGGTAACCGACAAGGGGCTCAAGCTCGAGGCCGGCAGCTATGTGGTTCAGGTCGGCAAGCGTCGTGCGGCCCGTGTGACCGTCGTCTGAGCGGCGACCGCGATGATCGCGCTGCTGCAGCGGGCTGCCCGCGCCCATGTGGTGGTTGACCGCCAGACCGTCGGCGAGATCGGCCCCGGCTTGCTGGTCCTGCTGTGCGCCGAGCGCGGTGACACGATGCGTCAGGGCGAGGCGCTGCTGGCACGAATGCTGGCCTATCGGATGTTCCCGGACGATACCGGGCGCATGAACCGTTCGCTGGCTGACATCGGTGGCGGACTGCTGCTCGTGCCGCAGTTCACGCTCGCGGCCGATACCCGCAGCGGGTTGCGGCCGAGTTTCACCCCGGCTGCACCGCCCGAGGAGGCCCGGCGCCTTTTCGACGAGGTGGCTGCACGGGCGATCGCGCTGCATTGGCCGGTGGCGACCGGTGTGTTCGGCGCCGACATGCAGGTCCATCTGGTCAATGACGGCCCGGTCACTTTCTGGCTGCGTGTCGATCCACTACAATGAACGACTTCCGCGTGACTGGCGAGTAAGGGTGAATTGACACCGTGAATCGCGGAATTGGGCGACGTCCGTCGCCAGCCGTTCGCCTGGGCAGTTGCCGGCATTCCGCCGGGGCCTTTGACTGCAACGAGGATTCAGCAAATGTTTGATCGTTCCCAGGGCATCGCCCAGGTCGACCCGCAATTGTGGCAGGCCATCGAGGCCGAGAACCGCCGCCAGGAAGCGCATATCGAGCTGATTGCGTCCGAGAACTACGCCAGCCCGGCGGTCATGGCCGCGCAGGGCAGCCAGCTGACCAACAAGTACGCCGAAGGTTATCCCGGCAAGCGTTACTACGGCGGCTGCGAGTTTGTCGATGTCGCCGAAGCGCTGGCGCTCGAGCGCGTCAAGGCGCTGTTCGGAGCGCAGGCGGCCAATGTTCAGCCGCATTCGGGCGCGCAGGCCAATCAGGCGGTTTTCCTGGCGTTTTTGAAGCCCGGCGACACCATCATGGGTCTGAGCCTGGCTGAAGGCGGCCACCTTACCCATGGCATGCCGCTCAATCTGTCGGGCAAGTGGTTCAAAGTGGTTTCCTATGGCCTGGATGCCAACGAAGCGATCGACTACGACGCGATGGAGGCACGGGCCCGCGAGGCGCGGCCCAAGCTGATCATTGCCGGCGCTTCGGCCTATTCGCTGCACATCGATTTCGAGCGCTTCGCCCGGATCGCCCGCGAGATCGGTGCAATCTTCCTGGTCGACATGGCGCACTACGCAGGGCTGATCGCAGCCGGCGTCTATCCCAATCCGGTGCCGCATGCCGACATCGTCACCTCGACCACGCACAAGAGCCTGCGCGGTCCGCGCGGCGGCATCATTCTGATGAAGCCCGAGCACGAGAAGGCGATCAATTCGGCGGTCTTCCCGGGTCTGCAGGGTGGCCCGCTGATGCATGTGATCGCCGCCAAGGCGGTGGCCTTTCACGAGGCGATGCAGCCGTCTTTCAAGGTCTATCAGCAGCAGGTGATCACCAATGCACGGGTGCTGGCCGAGACGCTTGTCGCCCGCGGGCTGCGCATCGTGTCCGGGCGCACCGAGAGCCATGTGATGCTGGTCGATCTGCGGCCCAAGCAGATCAACGGCAAGGATGCCGAAGTGGTGCTTGGCGAGGCGCACATCACGGTCAACAAGAATGCGATTCCGAACGACCCCGAAAAGCCGATGGTCACCAGTGGCATTCGCCTTGGCACGCCGGCGATGACCACCCGCGGCTTCGGCGCCGAGCAGGCTGCGCAGGTCGGGCATCTCATTGCCGATGTGTTCGATGCGCCCCGCGATGTCGCCAACATCGACCGTGTCCGCTCGAAGGTGGCTGCGCTCACCGCGCAGTTTCCGGTCTATCGCTGAATGCGCTGCCCGTTTTGCGACCATGCCGAAACCCAGGTCATCGAGACCCGCGAGGCGGATGACGGCGATGCGCTGAGGCGTCGCCGTCGCTGCACGCAGTGCGACAAGCGCTTTACCACCTACGAACGCGTCGAGCTGTCGCTGCCGGCGGTGGTCAAGAAAAACGGTGTCCGAGCCGAGTACGACCGGCGCAAACTGCGCGCCTCGCTCGCACTGGCGCTTCGAAAGCGGCCGGTGACCTCCGAGGAGGTCGATGCGGTCATCGCTCGCATCGAGGATGAGCTGCTGTCGCTGGCAGCCCGCGAGGTGGCCAGCGAGAAGATCGGTGAACTCGTCATGCGCGAGCTCAGAAAGATCGACAAGATCGGTTACGTCCGCTTTGCCTCGGTCTATCGCAAGTTCGAGGACGTCGATGAATTCGCCGAAGCGATCAAGGAACTCGGACCCCGGCGCAAGGTCGGACCCGAAAAATGAACGCCGGCCTGTCCTTGCCCCAGGTTTAGAATCAGGCGATGTTCACCCCGGCCGATCATGAGTTCATGACCCGCGCGATCGAGCTGGCGCGCAAGGGTCTCTACACCACCACGCCCAATCCGAGGGTCGGGTGCGTGATCGTCCAGGAGCAATTGATTGTCGGTGAAGGCTGGCATCACCGTGCCGGTGAGCCGCATGCCGAAGTGGTTGCGCTCGCCGAGGCGGCAGGCCAGCTGCGCGGTGCGACGGTCTATGTGACGCTCGAGCCCTGCAGCCATTTCGGCCGTACACCGCCCTGCGTCGATGCCCTGATCGACGCGCAAGTGGGCAGGGTGACCGTTGCGATGCAGGATCCCAACCCTTCGGTTGATGGGCGCGGCCTCAAGCGCCTGCGCGATGCCGGCATCGAGGTGCGATGCGGGCTGCTCGAGCAGGAGGCGCGCGAACTCAATATCGGCTTTGTCTCGCGCATGAGCCGCAAGCGACCCTGGGTGCGCCTGAAGCTGGCGACCTCGCTCGACGGGCTGACTGCCTTGCCTGACGGCACGAGTCAGTGGATCACCGGCGAGGCTGCGCGTCGCGACGGACATGCCTGGCGCGCCCGAGCCTGCGCGATCCTCACCGGTATCGGCACGGTTCGCGACGACAATCCGCAGCTCAGTGTGAGGCTGGTCGAGACGCCGCGGCAGCCGATGAAGGTGGTGGTCGATTCGCGCCTCGAGATCGATCTCGAGGCGGCCGTACTGAAGGGCGCACCCACGCTGATTGCGTGCGCGATCGACAATCCGGCCAAGGTCCGTGAACTTCAGGATCGCGGCTGCGAAGTGCTGCCGATGGCCAATGGCCGCGGCAAGGTCGATCTGGCCGCACTCATGACCGAGCTGGCGGTGCGTGGCATCAACGAACTGCATGTCGAGGCCGGCCACAAGCTCAACGGTTCGCTGATCCAGGCCGGCATGGTCGACGAATTGCTGATGTATCTGGCGCCCTCGCTGCTCGGCAAGGGCTTGCCCGGTTTCGAGCTCGACGCACCGCCCGATCTGGCGCACTGCCGCATGCTGCGCTTTACCGATGTCGAGCGCTTCGGCGCCGATCTGCGCGTCCTGGCCCGATTTTGACGGCAGGCGCCTCAACTTTCTTCCTGGAGCTGATCTGATGTTTACCGGAATTGTCGCGGCGGTTGGCCGCATCGAGCGGGTCGAATCGCTGGGGCAGGGCGCGGGATTGCGCCTTCATGTCGATGCCGGTGGGCTCGATCTGAGTGATGTGGTGATCGGCGACTCAATTGCGATCCAGGGAGCCTGCATGACAGCCGTGGCGCTCGATGGGCAGCGTTTCAGCGTGGAGGTATCGCTCGAGAGCCTCGATAAGACCATCGGCCTGGGTGCGCCCGGTGAGGTCAACCTCGAGAAGGCGCTGCGACTGGCCGACCGGCTGGGTGGGCACCTGGTGAGCGGCCATGTCGACGGCCTCGGTGAGGTGGTGGCTTTCGAGCCGGTCGGCGAATCATGGCGCCTCGACATTCGCCTGCCGGCGATGCTCTCGAAATACCTGGCTTACAAGGGATCGGTCACGGTCAACGGCACCAGCCTGACCGTCAACACCGTGAAAGACCTGACCGACGGCGGCTGCGAGATCAGCATCAACCTGATCCCGCATACCCTGCAGTCGACCACGCTCAAGCACCTGAGGGCGGGCTCACGGGTCAATCTCGAGATCGACCTGATCGCCCGCTATGTCGAGAGGATGCTCAGTTTGCCGGTCAGTTTGCCGGTCAGTCTGCCGTCGCACCCGAACTCTTGACCACCGGCCCCCAGCGGTTGATTTCGGCGCGGATCATCTCGGCCATCTGATCGGGGCCGACGCCCACGATGACATAGCCCGCTTCGGTCATGCGCTTCACAAAGTCGGGTGATTTCGTAGCCTTGACCGCTTCATCGGCCAGCTTTGCGACGATCTCTTTCGGCGTGCTCGCCGGGGCGGCTAGGCCGAACCAGACACCCGATTCATAGCCCTTGACGCCGGCCTCGGCCACCGTCGGCAGATCGGGCAGTGTCGGGTCGCGGCGCGCACCGGTGGTTGCCAGCGCATTCAGGCGGCCTGCCTTGATATGCGGCAAGGCCGATGGGATGTTGTCGAACATCAGATTGACCTGGCCGCCGATCAGGTCTACCAGCGCCGGTGCGCTGCCCTTGTAGGGCACATGCACGATGTCGATCTTCGTGAGCTGCTTGTAGAGCTCAGCCGACATGTGGATGCTGGTGCCGCTGCCGCTCGAGGCGTAAATGAGCTTGCCGGGCTGGGCTTTTGCCAGCGCGGTCAGTTCGGCGACCGAATTGGCCTTGACCGCCGGATGGACGACCAGCACGTTCGACAGCGACACCAGGGCGGCAACCGGGGTCAGATCCTTGTTGGGGTCGTACTGCATCTTCGGATAGAGCACCGGGTTGATCGCCTGGATGCCGCTGGTAGTCATCAGCATGGTGTAGCCGTCGGGTGCCGCCCGCGCGACTTCAGCGCCGCCGATGTTGCCGCCGGCACCCGGCCGGTTTTCGACGGTGACCGGCTGGCCGAGGGTCTTCGACATCTCGGCGGCAATCGCACGCGAGGCGATGTCGACCGCGCCGCCAGGCGGAAACGGGCAGATCAGCCTGATCGGCTTGGAGGGGAAGGTCTGGGCCTGGGCGGCGGCCGTCAGGGCCGCAAACAGCAGCGCAAGTCCTGCGCGAATCAGCGAACTCGACATGTTCTCGAATCTCCTGGAAAAGGCCCTGAAGCGGGCCGTTCGACAATCGGTTTAGCTGGCGCACGCAGCAAGCAACAGCGCCCGGCCCGGTATACTTGACCTCTCCATCCGCCATAAGACCAGCGCAGCAAGGTCCAGCGGTCAATCAGGTCCGTCCCAGTCCGCGGTCTCTCATGTCGACGCCAAACGTTCTGCCCCTGCACCCGTCAGCACCTGCGGCGCCCCACAGCGACGCGATTTCTCCGACCAGCGAGATCATCGCCGAACTGGCTGCCGGCCGGATGGTCATTCTGGTCGACGAGGAAGACCGTGAAAACGAAGGCGATCTGGTGCTCGCCGCCGACTTCGTGACGCCCGAGGCGATCAATTTCATGGCCCGTTTCGGACGGGGTCTGATCTGCCTGACACTCACCGAAGCCCGCTGCCGCCAGCTCAATCTGTCGCCGATGGTGCAGGCCAACGGCACGGTGCACGGCACCAATTTCACCGCCTCGATCGAAGCCGCCGAGGGTGTGACCACCGGCATTTCGGCGGCCGACCGATCACGCACGGTGCAGGCTGCGGTCGCGCCTGGCGCCAGGCCCGATGACCTGGTGCAGCCCGGGCACATCTTTCCCCTGACTGCCAAGCCAGGTGGCGTGCTGATGCGCGCCGGCCATACCGAGGCCGGTTGCGACCTCGCCGAACTCGCCGGGCTCACGCCTGCCTCGGTGATCTGCGAGATTCTCAAAGACGACGGCACCATGGCCCGTCTGCCCGACCTGATCGAATTCGGACGCGAGCACGGCCTGAAGATCGGCACGATCGTCGACCTCATCCACTATCGCAGTGCCAACGAGAGCCTGATCGAGCGGGTCGGTGAGCGTGTCGTGCAGACCGCCTGCGGACCCTTTCGGATGATCATGTTCCGCGACAAGCCCAGCGGCTCGCCGCACCTGGTCATGGTGCGCGGCGAATTCGGGCCGCAGGACGAGGTTCTGGTGCGGGTGCACGAGCCGCTGTCAGTGCTCGATCTGCTCGAAGTCGAGCGCGGTGTGCATGCCTGGTCGGTCCATCGGGCCCTCGAGGCGATCGCGGCCCACGGCAAAGGGGCGCTGGTGATGCTCAACTGCGCCCAGGACGGTTCGTCGCTGGTGCGTCGTTTCGAGGATCTTGCCAGTGGCCTGCCGGCTGACAAGCGCCCAAAGCGGGCGGCCAAGATGGATCTGCGCACCTACGGGGTCGGCGCCCAGATCCTGCGCGAAGTCGGCGTGGGACGGATGCGGCTGCTCTCCCAGCCCCGGCGCATGCCCAGCATGGCGGGCTACGACTTGCAGGTCGTCGGTTTCGAATCGCAACCCTGAGCTTTCTCCGGGCAGCATTACAAAGGACAACAGCGTGGATATTGAAGTTTTCAATGCAGAACTCAACGGCGAAGGCCTTCGAGTGGGCATCGTCCAGTCGCGTTTCAACGAGGCGATCTGCACTGCCCTGCGCGAGTCCTGCCTGGCCGAGTTGGCCCGGTTGGGTGTGAGCGAAGAAGATGTCTTCATCTGCTCGGTGCCGGGTGCGCTCGAGATTCCGATGGCTTTGCGCCAATTGGCGGCCGTCAATGAATTCGACGCGCTGATCGCGCTCGGTGCGGTGGTGCGCGGCGAGACCTATCATTTCGAGGTCGTCTCCGATCGCAGTTCGCAGGGCGTCATGCAGGTCTCGCTCGAATACGGCAGGCCGATCGCCAATGCCATACTCACGGTCGACACCGATGAGCAGGCCCATGCGCGCACGCGCGAAAAAGGCGCCGATGCGGCTCGGGTCGCCATCGAGATGGCCAATCTCGGCGCCTCGCTTGCGTCGCTGGCACCCGATGACGACGATGATGAGTGACCGGGCCCCATGAATCGGCCCGAGCGGCCAGAGCGGTCGGTTGCGCCGCGCGGTGAGGGCGTTCCCGGATCGGAGTCCTTCGAGCGCACGCCGCCCAAGAGTGCCCGCAGACGATCCCGTGAACTCGCCATCCAGGGGCTCTACCAGTGGCTGGTCTCGCCTGAAGACGCCGGTGCGATCGAAGCCCACCTCGCCTCGACATCGCCGAGTTTCGAGAGAGCCGATCGCGATCATTTCTGCGAACTGCTGCATGGCTCGATTCGTGACATCGATTTGCTGCATGCCCAGATCTCGCCCTTCATCGACCGGCCGCTCAACGAGCTCTCGCCGGTCGAGCATGCAGCGCTGCTGGTCGGCGCCTACGAACTGACCTGTCATCTCGAAATTCCGTATCGGGTTGTCATCAACGAGGCAGTCGAGCTGGCCAAGACCTTCGGGGGCACCGACGGATTCAAGTACGTCAACGGCGTGCTCGACAAGGTCGCTGCCAAAGCGCGGCCGACCGAGATTCGTCCGCGCTGAGCGTCGGGCCGAACGCCGATGGCGCTGGGCGAGTTCGAGCTGATCAGGACCTTCTTCGAGCGATCCGCCGGTCCTCGCCGGGCGCTGCTCGGCATCGGTGACGACTGTGCCCTGATCCGCCCCGGGACCGGTCAGTCGATCGCGATCTCCACCGACATGCTGGTCGAGGGTCGGCATTTTTTTGCCGATGTCGATCCCGCGGCGCTTGGCCACAAAGCGCTCGCGGTCAATCTGTCTGACCTGGCCGCGATGGGCGCCCGCCCGCTCGGCTTTACGCTGGCCATGGCGTTGCCGCAGGTCGACGAGCGCTGGCTGACAGCGTTTTCGAGCGGACTGTTTGCGCTCGCCGATGCTCACGACTGCGAGCTGATCGGCGGTGACACCACCCGAGGTCCGCTCAATCTTTGCATCACGGTGTTCGGCGAAGTGCCGCCTGATGCTGCGTTGCGTCGCGACGGTGCGCGGGCGGGCGACGATCTGTGGGTCTCGGGCACCCTCGGTGCACCTGCATGGGCAGTCGCCTGTCGGCTGCAGACCGAGGCTTTTCCGATGGCGGGCGTTGATAACCCCGACGCCGGATCGAGCGCTGATTCGAATGCCGGCGCGCCTGCCACCCCACCGCATGAGGCGCTCGCCGCCGCCCGCTTGCGGCTCGAGCGGCCGCAGCCGCGGGTGGCCCTCGGGCTGGCCTTGCGTTCGGTCGCAAGCGCCGCCATCGACCTGTCCGATGGTCTGGTCGGCGATCTCGGTCATGTGCTGACCCGATCGGCCGCCGCCGGTGGCGCGCCGCTGGGTGCGCACATCGACTGGCCGAGCGTGCCGGTCGATACCGCGCTCGATCATCTGTATGACTCGCAGCGCATCGCACTGGCGCTTGCCGGTGGCGATGACTACGAGCTGCTTTTTTGTGCGCCGGCCACGGCCCGTCCTGTCCTGGCGATGCTCAGCCGCTCGCTCGGCCTTACACTGACCCGCATCGGCACCGTAACAGGCGAGTCCGGTGTGCAACTTCTCGATGCCCATGGCGATCGGATCGATTTTCATGCAGCCGCTTTCGACCACTTCCGCTGATTCGAACGACCGCAGTGCGCGCCCCTGGCCGAATCCGACCTTCGCCTTCATGCGGCCTCGGCTGTCGCACTGGATAGCGCTCGGTTTCGGCAGTGGCTTGTCGCCGGTCGCGCCCGGTACCGTCGGCACGCTCTGGGCATGGGCGGCCTTTGCCGTGCTCGACCCCTGGCTGTCGGATGCCGGCTGGTGGTCCCTCATTGCGGCATCGTTTGCCCTCGGCTGCTGGGCCTGCCAGAACACCGGTCGCGATCTTGGCGTTCTCGATCACAGCGGCATGGTCTGGGACGAAATTGTGGCCTTTTGGGCGGTCCTGCTGATCGTCCCGGCGGGCTTCATCTCGCAGATGCTCGCCTTCATCGTCTTTCGGGCCTTCGACGTCATCAAGCCGCCACCGATCCGCTACTTCGACCGCACGCTCAAGGGCGGTTTCGGCGTCATGTTCGACGATGCCCTGGCTGCATTCATGACGGTCCTGGTGTTTGCAGTCTGGATGGCGATCTACCGATGAACGATCTCGCCAAGACCTTTGATGATGCTGCCGTCCATGCCGCCGGCCAGGCACTCGGACGAGCGCTGCAGGCGCTTGGCCTGATGGCGGTGACAGCCGAGTCGTGCACCGGCGGTCTGGTCGCAGTGGCACTCACCGAAACCGCCGGTTCGTCGGCCTGGTTCGAACGCGGATTCGTGACCTATACCAACACGGCCAAGCATCAGTCGCTCGGTGTGCCGCTCGCGATGCTTGAAGCTCATGGCGCGGTGAGCGAGCCGGTTGCGCGCGAGATGGCGCTGGGCGCCCTGCGGCAGTCGGGCGCTCAGGTCGCGATGGCGGTCACCGGCATTGCCGGCCCGAGCGGCGCGACACCCGGCAAGCCGGTCGGCACGGTCTGCTTCGGATGGGCGATCCAGTCGCCGGCGCTGCCCGCCGACGCGCCGCTGGTCTGGGCCCAGACACTGCGTTTCGAGGGCGACCGGGCGGCGGTGAGGCGTCAGTCGGCCATTCATGTGCTGAGCGAAACGTCGCGTCGGCTGGCCGCAGAGCTTGCCGATCGGCCGCCTGCGGCGTGATCACAGCCGGCTCGGGAGTGATGCTTTGACCAAACAGCCTAGGCTGAAAGACTGATTGTTTATACAGTAGTTCCGTGCGATACTTTTTCATCGATTTCATTCAACCCAGTCGATGCCCTGACGCGGATCCCCATCCAGACCCGGTCAGTCATCGACTCTCCCACAGGGCAATTCATGGACGACTCCAAATCCAAGGTCGAAAAAGCCAAGGCGCTGGCCGCCGCGCTGTCCCAGATCGAAAAGCAGTTCGGCAAGGGCTCGGTCATGAAGCTGTCCGATGCCGAGGTCGCAGTCGATATTCCGGTTGTCTCAACCGGCTCGCTCGGGCTTGATATCGCCCTGGGCATTGGCGGCCTTCCCCGCGGTCGTGTGGTCGAGATCTACGGCCCGGAGTCTTCCGGCAAGACGACTCTCACGCTCCAGGTCATCGCCGAGATGCAGAAGCTTGGCGGCACCTGCGCCTTCATCGACGCCGAACACGCGCTCGATGTGCAATACGCGTCCAAGCTGGGTGTCAAGCTCGAAGACCTTCTCATCTCTCAGCCCGATACCGGCGAACAGGCCCTTGAAATTACCGATGCACTGGTGCGGTCGGGCTCGGTCGACATGATTGTCATCGACTCTGTCGCAGCGCTCACGCCCAAGGCCGAAATCGAAGGCGAAATGGGCGATTCCCTGCCAGGTCTGCAAGCGCGCCTCATGTCGCAGGCGCTTCGAAAATTGACAGGCAGCATCAAGCGCACCAACTGTCTGGTGATTTTCATCAATCAGATCCGCATGAAAATCGGGGTGATGTTCGGCAATCCCGAGACCACCACAGGCGGTAATGCGCTGAAGTTCTACGCCTCGGTGCGTCTCGACATCCGGCGTACCGGTTCGATCAAGAAAGGCGATGAGGTCATCGGCAACGAGACCAAGGTCAAGGTCGTCAAGAACAAGGTGGCGCCGCCCTTCAAAACCGCTGAGTTCGACATCCTCTATGGAGAGGGCATCTCGCGTGAAGGTGAGATTCTCGACCTGGGCTCAGCCAGCAGCATCGTCGAAAAGAGCGGTGCCTGGTATAGCTACGGTGGCGATCGTATCGGTCAAGGTAAAGACAATGCACGCGAATATCTGCGCGAGCGACCCGAGATCGCGCTCGATATCGAAAACAAGGTCCGTGCCCATTTTGGCGTGAATCCTCGTGGCTTGCAGGTCATCGAGGGCGGCAAGGGTGCAACCCAAGCCGCTTGATCAAGCGGCACTGATCTTCTGACAGACTGGTTGTCGGTAATGGTTCGGGCAGCACTCTCACTCAGAGGCCGGGCGCTGCGTCTGCTGACGCAGCGAGAGCAAAGCCGGCAAGAACTTAACCGAAAGCTCGCGCCACACGCCGAGTCGCCTGATCAACTCGATTCGGTTCTCGATCGCCTTCAGCAGGAAGGCTGGTTGAGCGAGGAGCGATTCGCCGAAAGCCTCGCCCGCCGGCGATCAGCGCGCTTCGGTCTTCGTCGAATCGAGCAGGAGTTGCAGACCCATCGGCTCGATCCGCTGGTCAGCGCCCCGATACTGGCTACGCTGCGAACCACCGAGCGCGAGCGAGCGCTCGATGCCTGGATGCGCCGCTTCGGCGTGGCAGCCCAAGACCCGACCGAGCGTGCGCGTCAGCAACGTTTCCTCGCACAGCGAGGTTTCACCTCTGATGCGATTCAATGGGTTATTCGGCACAAGGGCGGGCCACACGAAGACGCCTGACCACGGCTTGCGCTGGTTTAGGCCAGTTTCCAGCCATGGTCGATGTGCTATAATTTAATGCTTTTCGACATGCGATGTCGATTAGTCACGGCACCATTCTTGCCG
>Ga0164292_10004039_pt1 | contig 11962 bp, 10 predicted proteins | sample GEODES117metaG_FD_111486 | JGI IMG/M metagenome (GOLD analysis project Ga0164292, IMG submission 111486) | Eutrophic lake water microbial communities from Lake Mendota, Wisconsin, USA - GEODES117 metaG | ecosystem: Environmental > Aquatic > Freshwater > Lake | place: USA: Lake Mendota... | reverse complement strand
TCTCCATCTTGCTTATTGCCAAAATTGCCGCACGCATCTTTGGGGCCTTGGGCTATGGACTGATTGCTGCGCTGCTCGCGTTTTTCGATGGATTGAACTTGGTGATGTCTCGAACTGCGCTCCTAGATATGACTCTTACGACTTTCCTGTTGATTGCAGCGTGGTTTCTGATTGATCGACGATACTTGCTTGCAGGAGTTTTCTTCGGCTTGGCACTTGGCACTAAATGGAACGCAATTTTTTACATCATCACTTTTTCTCTTTATTTTATTACCAGAGAGATCAGAGAGATAGTAAGTAAGCAATCTGCAGCAGAGGTGCGGCAATTCCATCGAAAGGATTTCTTATCTTTGATTGCGCTTCGAAAAGCGCAATTATTTCTGGTACCGCTGGTCATCTACACAGCGAGCTGGATTGGCTGGTTTCTCTCTCCGCGCGGCTGGAGTAGGTTCTGGTCGGCAGATAATGGTGGAAGTTTCCTGGCACCATTTCGCTCTTTCATCCATTATCAATTTGAGATTCTTAACTTCCATAAGGGACTTGACTCTGGACATAACTATCGCTCATCTGCTTGGCAGTGGCTATTACAGATTCGCCCAACATCTTTCTATTACGAATCACCAAAATGTGAATCAACTGATTGCTCGCAGGAAATTCTTGCCATTGGCACACCTCTTCTTTGGTGGAGCGGCGCGCTGGCAGTACTTCTACTCCTAACTCTCTGGGTGAAAAAGCGGAACCACTCGCTTATTCTGTTGGGAATCGCTGCAGGCTGGCTCCCCTGGTTCGCGTTTCCCGAGCGGACTACTTTTTCCTTCTATTCCATCGCTTTTGAACCGTGGATCATCCTTGCAATTGTCGCGGCAATCAAAGAGGTAAATGAAAGGCTCCCGGAACGTTTTTCCCGAAGGGCGCGAAAAGGTGCGCTCGCTCTTTTCATCACGGTAATTGGTTCGAACTTTATTTATCACTCGCCGATATTCCTTGGCGTTACGATTACTTATGATCACTGGCGAAGTTTGATGTGGCTACAGTCGTGGATTTAACTGGAAATTAACCGTTAGACGCTCTACGTTCCACTTCTTGGTCAAAGACTTGATCCACCTGGAGTTCTGCGCTCTTTATCTCCACTCCATCGACGGCTTCAAGGAGCTCGGAACTGTTTCGTCCAACAACTGGCCTAGCGGGAGCTTTTGGAGCGTTCACATACGTCGGCAGCGGCATATCGCTTGGTTGCCAGGAATCGTTAGGAATCACCGTCACGGTACGTGAATGATTAATAGGAATCCACTGGCTGGCTTGACCTTCAGGGTTTCGATACGTTATCTCAGAGAAATTAAAGCTTGATCCCTTGCTCTTCATAGTTGCTGCACGACGACGACGTCTCACATCTTCTTGAACTTTTTGACGTCTGACATGAACAACAAAAATAATTAATAGCGACAGTGGGAGCAATATGGATTTGAAAGGTACTGCGTTAGCAATTGCCGCGATAATTGTTCCGAAGAAGAAAAGAGTGAGCGTCACAAGTGAGATCTGTCGTTTCCGAAGCGCATATGCTTCGCGCTCTGCAATCTCGGCTCTAGTCATATAGGTATTGGGTGACGAACCAATTGATACAACATGCATCGCACTGCGATATCGCTCAAGGCTTTTACTTTCAGAGACTTCGTCATGTGAGCGAAGCCAGCGCGGTAGAAAATATGCTACCCAGAGCGCGATAACGGCGAAGTAGATCAAACCTGAGCTCATGATGAGCTAAGAATAGAAGGGTAGCGCTGAGAAATTAGGGATGTTGAACGCGCTTAATCTCGTGTTGCTACGAAGCAGAGGTGGTCGCGCCACTCACCATCGATATGCAGATACTTCGAACGTTTGCCTTCTAATTCGAATCCAGCTTTCATCGCCACTCGAATCGATGGTTGGTTCTCAGGTCGGATATTGATTTCGATTCGATGTAATCGCAGGTCATCGAAGGCGTGGTCACGTAAGAGATCGACCGCCCTGGTGACGAAACCCCGATTGGCAAACTTCTCAACAACCCAATAGCCGATGAACGCGCTCCGTGAGGGACCGTAAGCGATACCGCCAAGGGCGATAAAGCCCACGCGCTCCGGGCCATGCATAATGATGAGATTCTCCGACCGACCCCATCGACCATCTTTTTTGAAGGCGCGCACCATCTTCCGAAACTTCGGCGGCGCACCGCCTCCCTCCGGGTAGCTGACCTCCCAAGGTTTTAACCATGCGCGATTCTCTTGGTGCACCAACTTCCACCACTTGGCATCACGATAGTTAATTGGGCGAAGGTGAACTACTCCGTCGGAGAGCTCCATGCAATCAGGCTCCTCAGATTATTCAGACTGTCTATCAAAGAGAATTACCGAAACTTCACTACCACTACTCAATGCTGAATGTTGTTCATCAATAACTATGAGACCGTTTGCCTCGCCACGTTCATTCGCAAGCACCGGCTGTGCGCGCAAGACTTCGTTTTCGTGGCTAATGATCGCTTCATGAAAGGATCGCACCTCTTTCGATCCAGAAATCTCTCTTACTAACGTTGCGTTTAGCGTTCGATGTGTAAGGCTCTTTCTTCCTAACATCTGTCGAATCATCGGACGCACAAATAATTCAAAAGCAATGTATGCGCCCCTCGAATCTGAAGGCAATGTGATAACCGGAGTTCGATCCGGCCCAATTAGCCCATAACTATGATGCCCACTGGGCTCCATAGCCACCTCTCGCTCATACATCTCACCTAGCGCGCTCAGCGATTCTCGCATCATCGCAACCGAGCGTGGTCCACTTGAGATGACGACTAAATCTGCCCGCACCAACTGATCTTCAATGAGGTCCTTGAGCTCTTCTGTCGTATCCGGAATCGTGTGGACTCGGTAACCAATCGCTTCAGCCTCACGAACAGCGGTCGTTAACAACCAAGAGTTCGCTTCGTACGAGTGGCGCTCATCAATCGTGTGACCTGGTTCGGTGAGATCTTCACCAGCAGAAATGACAACTACTCGTGGGTGTGGGCGAGTGGGTAGATGATCCAAGCCGATCGAAGCGGCAAGTCCAATATGTGTGGAGCGAATCCTTCGTCCTGCGCGCAGCACTAATCGATCCCCTGCATACACATCACTCGATAGCGTCGCGTTATGCGCATCTAATAACGGCATATCAAGTGGCGCTAATGGGTGCGCGATGGCGAGTACCTCTTGTAAATATGTGTCAACGCTAATCATTGAGTTCTCGCACGTATCCTTTCAACCATTTCGCAAAATCTGGACCTAGGTCTTCACGACGAGTCGCAAACTCCACAACTGTCTTGAGGTAACTCAATCGATCCCCAGTATCAAAGCGACGGACATTAACGACCACCGCATGGACCGGCCCGCCGATTTGTTCGTCGCGAGCGAGCGCAGCTATCGCATCAGTGAGTTGAACTTCGCCACCTTTTCCTGCGGAAGTATGGCGAAGAACGGAGAAAATAGCTGGAGATAAAATGTATCGACCGATGATTGCGTAGTTGCTTGGTGCCTCCGCTTTTGATGGTTTCTCTACCAAATCGAGCACTCGAGCAGGGTCAGTTCCTGAAATGGCTGCAATTCCATACTTTGAAACATCGTCATCGGAAACTTCCATCAAAGCCAGGACCGAGCCACCATAACGCGCATGCACATCAAGCATCTTCTGCCACAGCAGATCACTGGGTTCGATGAGGTCATCACCAAGTAGGACCGCAAATGGTGAATCACCAACATGCTCAGCCGCGCTTAGAACGGCATCACCTAGACCGCGTGCGCTCTCTTGCCTAACTGTGTGCAGCGGAGGGAGCGTGTTGAGGTGTCTCAATGCGGTTAATCGTTCTGCATCACCTCGTGCATGCAGAGTCTGTTCCAATTCGGGAGCTTGTGCGAAATGATCAACAAGAGCTCCCTTGTTATGCCCGGTAATTAACAGTACGTCGGTAAAGCCTGCCAAGTAGGCCTCCTCGACAACATACTGAATCGCAGGTTTATCGACGACCGGAAGCATCTCTTTCGGGATTGCTTTGGTCGCAGGGAGGAAACGAGTGCCAAGTCCGGCGGCAGGAATGACCGCGTGTTTGATACCGGCTTGCTTGTTCATAGTGGTTACACCTTACGCTGCTCGCATGGAGAGTAAGAAAGAGGCGCGTGGGCGCTTTCGTGAACTTCGGATGAAAGTACAGTCACTCGATCGAACTGCCCCAGGCCAACAGCTCCTTCGCGCACCTGAACTGGCAACCGCACAGATGATTGCATCCTTTCAGTCATACGGAGATGAACCCGATACTTTCGTGCTCCATGATGCATTACGCGCACTCGGTAAAGAGCTTCTTCTTCCCCGGATGAATCCTGATGAATCACTCACCTGGCTCCGTAATGGAGCTGAAGTGAGCGCATCTGACCTCGCTGCAATAGATATGGTGATTGTGCCGGCGCTTGCAATTGATTCACGTGGGGTTCGTCTTGGGCAGGGTGGTGGATCGTTCGACCGATCGCTGCCGCAACTTCCGGGGTGGAAGGTTGCCTTGATAGATAGCATCTGTTTCACGCAGGACGATTTACCAGAAGAAGCGCACGATGTACGAGTCGATGCGGTCGCTACTGAACGAGGGATTACCCGATTTATATAGAGCAGATTTATTGCGGAAGGTTACGCGCCATCACAATTCGTTGCACCTGATTGGTGCCTTCGTAAATCTGAGTGAGCTTTGCATCACGCATCATTCGCTCGACCGGATAATCAGAAACATATCCATATCCACCGAGAACTTGTACCGCATTAGTCGTAACTTCCATCGCGACATCTGTCGCATAACACTTGCTTGCGGCTGAGAAAAAGGTCAAGTCTGCTTCGGAATTCTCACTCTTTACTGCAGCGGCGTAAGTTAATTGTCGCGCTGCTTCGATTTTCATCGCCATATCCGCGAGCATGAACTGAATCGCCTGAAAATCAAAGATTTCTTTTCCGAATTGCTTTCGTTGATGCGAATAGTTCATCGCCACTTCGAATGCTCCTTGCGCAATTCCAAGCGCTTGAGCTGCAATTGTGATTCGGGTGTGATCTAGAGTCTTCATCGCAAGAGCGAATCCAGTTCCTTCAGCACCGAGCATTCGATCGGCGCTCAGGTGTACGTCATCAAAGTAAACCTCTCTAGTTGGTGAACCGCGGAAACCCATCTTCTTCTCATGCGCCCCAAATGAAACCCCAGGATCACTTTTTTCGACTACGAATGCCGAAATTCCTTTCGAACCCTTAGAGCTATCTGTGCTTGCGAGCACGGTGTAGAACTCAGATTCACCAGCGTTCGAAATCCACTTCTTGCTACCGCTGAGCACCCAACCGCCATCTTTTTTGACTGCTTTCGTTCGCATTGCAGCGGCATCTGAGCCTGCTTCTGATTCAGAAAGACAGTACGAGAAACCTTTTCCCTGGGCGAGAGGGGTGAGCCAACGCTGCTTCTGCTCGGCGGTGCCGGCAAGTATTAGTGGCAAGGAGCCCAATTTATTGACCGCGGGAATCAATGAAGACGAACCGCATACTCGAGCGACCTCTTCGATGATGATTACTACGCCAAGGGCATCTGCTCCCTCGCCACCGAATTCCTCAGGAACGTGCGCTGCTGCAAGTCCTGCGTTTTGTAATGCAAGAGCAGCCTCTTGCGGGAAACGGGCTTGCTCATCCACCTCTCGCGCTGCGGGCGCGATTTTTGATTCGGCGAGCGCGCGAACGGATTCACGGAGCGCTTGATACTCAGGTGGTAATAAAAAGAGCGGTTCCATCCCCCAATTAAGGCAGAAGTTGGCCGAGTTTGCTAGCGCTGGTCTCGCTGTTCTCGCTGTTCTCGCTGTTCTAGTGATTTGAGATATTCGTTGTAGCGATCGACCTCATCGGGAACTCCTGCTGCTCGGGCTCGCTCGGAACTACGTTCCAGACGCGCTGCTTCATGAGAATCCGAGCGCACCCATTGCACGAACGTCGCCGCAAGGGCCAAGAGAATTGGGACCTCTCCAAACGCCCAACCAAAAGCTGCGCCAGTCTTCTGATCACCCAATAGATCTGGCCACCATGGTCGATCAAGCGCAGCGAAGTATCCGCCATCCACAAGAACGCTCGATGACATTAGCGAAATGGAGAAAAACGCGTGGATGCTCATCGCAGCGAGTATCACGACAATGCGAGCAACAAATGGGAATTTGTTCGGGACCGGATCGATTCCAATGAGCGCGGCGAAGAAGAGAAATCCTGCAATAAAGAAATGCATCTCCATAAAGAAATGTCCAAAGTGGTAACTCATCAACCATTGGAACAGGTCTGTGAAATAAAGCGCGAACATCGATACATCAAAAATTAACATGGCAACAATCGGATTGGTTAAGAACCGGGAATATCGAGAGTGAAGTAAAGCGAGCGCGAAGCCACGCACACCTCTCTCTTGAGAAGTTCGACCGATTGGGAGCGTGCGTAGCGCGAGGGTGATTGGCGCACCTAAGACAATTCCTATTGGCGCTAAAGTTGCAAGCGCCATATGTGCAACCATATGGAATGAGAAAGCAACATGGGAATAGACACCCAAGCCACCATTCACGGCGAAATCTGCAACGCTTATTCCTAGCGCAAAGAATATTGTTCGGTTAATTGGCCATTTATCGCCACGGCGAGTGAGAACAACTACACCCTTTATATAGAGCGCCACAAGGAGAACGAGAAACGCTAAGAAGAGCCCATTCGGCTCATAGCCGAGTAGAAGTCTCGAGAGTGTGGGCGGCTGCGGCATTACTGAACCCAAGATTGGGTCAATCGCAGCGCTGTTCTTCAATTCCGGTGGCGATGTCCTCCCGAGAATTATCGCCATAGCCATCGTTAGCGCGAAGAGAAGACCCTCTATTGTGAGCTGGCGAACTAGCGATTGCTCATTAACGCTCTCTAGATTTCTCTTGTACCCCTTGAAGGCAATAGTAAATATCAGCCCTAGTAAAAGAGATTTTCCCAGAAGTAGTAATCCGTAGTTGCTGCCAATCTGACTTAACGATCCAAGTCGAACCCAACCATTGACAATGCCAGTGAGGGCGACGGTGGCAAGCGACCAGAGCGCAATGTGGTGAAAACGTCCGTGGGCTAGCTTTCGAGCGCTTGCGCTCATCAGTGTCAGCGCTATAAGACCGCCAATCCAGAACGACAATGCAAGCACGTGCACGATAACTAGTCCTACCGCAAGCATGTGGTGGCCTGAAGAAGCGTTGTGATTTTCAAGATATGGTGCGAGCAAGCCAATCAACGTGATCAGTAGCAGCGCAACAGCTCCACCAGTGCGTTTGATGAACGGAACACAAAACAGAACTATGAGCGCTGCGATGATGTTGATGAGAAGAACTTTTCCTAAAATAACTTGTAACGCGAAAGATCTGATGAGATTGCCACTGAAGACTTCCAGAATTGGTCGATCGACAATCTCAGCGAGGTCAGCTAAGAAGGTGCCGATAGTTGAGATCAACCATAGTGCAGCAATTGGTGGCAGTAATCGCTTTAACTTGGTCCCCGAGCCTTGAAAATAACCTTCGATTTCATCTAACAGAAAAGCCAGAGCGAGGAAGATTCCGACTAAAGAAAAGGCGCTTGCAAGTGAGAGAAACTTAAAAAGGGAGATCATTTCTTCTTACCTCTTTTTGGTTTTGTATTCCGTAGAGATCGTGCAATGAAGATTAAAACTAATAAGGAGATAACAAGAAGCGAAATCATAAAGATGTCAGTGGCAAGTGAACTTTTGCCCGTTGCTTCAGCCTGACTCTCTTCGCTCTCTTCGCTCTCAGTTGGGATTGGCGATTGCGTTGGATTAATAGTAGGTGTTGTTACCACCGCTGGTGCATCAAATGTAAAAGTGTATGACCCTGAAAGAAGTTCGCCATCGGTGCTCATGAACTGATAATCAACGGTGTAACGGCCACTTTCAGTTAACTTCGCAAGTCCTATTAGGGCCTGCACTCCATCAATTAAAAGTGAGCCATCATCAACTGCGCTGCCACTTGGAGCTCGAACGCTCATTGAGCTTCCAGTCTCGATGATTTCACTAGAGAGCGTCAAAGTAATCGCACCTGGCGCGCTTTTGATGGTCGAGTTTGCGGCGGGGTCAGCGCCAACCAACTCCAGCGCTTGAGCAGGGCTGGAGGTAAGTACGCCCAACACCACAAGAAGTATCGCCACGCTAACGCGCGGAATTTTCATGGTTTGCACTCGCCTCATGGGTACACCTCCCCCAGTTCTTCTTCGATTAGACCCTATCGTCCCACGGTTCTAAACTAAGTGGGTTGCAGATTGTGAGAGATTCTCGATGATTTAACGGAAGGGGCGCCAAGTGCCGACCTATCAGTACTACTGCGATAGCTGCGAATTAGATTTCGAAGCAAGCCGTTCCTTCACCGATTCCTCAGATCAACCATGCCCCACATGCGCTGCCGCTGCGCGCAAAGTTTTTGCCCCAGTTGGCGTTCACTTCAAAGGGTCTGGCTTCTACCGAACCGACTCACGTAAAGGTGGCTCAAGCGGCGGATCTGAGAGCAGCGCGCCCTCTTCCACAGCTAAGGAATAGTTCTGCGGAGGCATTCCCTCATTATGGGAGCCTGGCGCAATGCCGACAAAAAATATTGAACGAGCATTTCTTCGAATCACCACTACTGCTGATCGACATTTAATCTTGCAATCAATTGGAGCCTTGATTACCTATGCGATTTCGGCTCGAGAGTTCACTACACATTTAGTGATGCGGAGGTTTTTCGCGAAGAATTTCCGCATCGCGATCGGAACTTTTTTGGCTCTCCTCTTGATCTATCTGGCTCTCAGATTCTTCAGGACCTGAAGATAAATTGCTCATGTCACTACTTTACATGTTGGCGAACACGGTACATGTGTCATCACGCGAAAGATCAATCCTTCTTCAACAAAGAATCTTCAATTCCAGCCATCACACTCTCTCGGAAAAAAGGGATATCTGAGGAAGCTATCGATTGATTCGCGACCAAAGTAGCAAGGCCATGAACCGCGCTCCACGCTACTAATGGGGCAGTTGCGCGCTTACTTTTCGGCGTAATTCCTAGGGTAACGAAATTCTCGACGCTCTCATTGAGAATGTTCCATGCTAATTCGCTGTATTCCCCTACCGGCTCTTCGCCTTTTTGAATAAAAGCAATTTCAAAGAGCTTCGGAAACTTCTGCGCATAATCGACATAGGCATCCCCGATTGCGCGGAATTTATCTATTTCATATTTTCGCTTATTCCGGCTTGGATGGACTTCGCTGCGTCGGGTCACCATTAACTCCCCTAGTTCTGCTCGAACGTCACATGAGACTGCATAGAGCAGCTCATCTAGAGAGGTGAAGTGGCGATATAACGCCGGGGCTGTTACCCCCAGCTTCTCTGCGACCCGGCGGATACCGAGCGCTTGCTGCCCGCCACTCTCAATTAAATTGCGAGCAGCAAGGACTGCGGCGCTCTTTAGATCGCCATGGTGATAGTCAGAGCCTTTGCGCTTGGGTGTTAACATTGTTTACATTATCTTCGAAACTACCTGACTCGTCAATTAGAAGAATGGATTGCCATGTTCGAAAAGCTCGGCCGCCTTGTTGCACGACGAAGCAAGATCGTCCTCGTAATATCGCTACTAACCCTGATTACAGCAGGTGCGGTTGGGTTTCAGGCATTCGGAAAATTAGATGGCGGTGGGTATAACGACCCGAAGAGTGAATCATCGCGCGCATTTGAATATCTCAAAACTGACTTTAAGGTAAAAGATCCTGCGGTGCTCCTTGTGATTGATTCACCGAATACCACAGCAGATGATCCAACAGTCAGAGAAAGCGTAACTTCTATCGCGAACGAAATCTCTGCAGTTACAGGTGTGACTAACTTGGTTTCGTATTGGTCGACTGGTGCACCCCAATTGTTAAGCGCTGATAGAAAAGCTGGATATCTCTTCGTTTACAGCAATGATGAGTCATTCGACGGACTTAGTAACGTTGCAAAGTTGGTCGAGGATCGAATTGGTAGTGAATATAAAGGTCTATCAATTTATTACACTGGAACTGGCGCTGTTGGCGACGCTATCAACACCAAGATTAGCGAAGACCTCAAGAAATCTGAGTCGATTGCAATACCTTTGACGTTCTTACTCTTGCTCTTCGTTTTTGGCGGTTTAATTGCATCTGGCATGCCACTAGTAGTAGGTATTAGCGCAATCTTGGGCTCATTTTTCATCATCTATCTTCTAACGCTCATCACTGATGTGAGTATTTACGCGATGAACCTGATCACCGGACTTGGTCTAGGGCTCGGGATTGATTATTCGCTCCTCATCGTCAATCGTTTTCGGGAGGAATTCCACCAAGGAAAAAGCATTCACGATGCCGTGATCAGAACGGTCGCTACAGCCGGTCGTACGGTTTTCTTCTCTGGCCTTACTGTCTTGGTGACGCTCGCGTCGCTTCTGCTCTTCCCACTTAACTTCCTCAAGTCATTTGGCTATGCAGGCATCGCAGTTGTAGCGCTTGCAGTTATCGGAGCACTCATTCCATTGCCGGCGACCTTGGCGCTACTTGGAAAGCGAATTGACTCTTTTGCCATCAGAAAATCCTCGATCACGCCTAAAGAGGATGGTCGCTGGGCTGACCTGGCGCGTTTTGTGATGCGCAAACCACTTACTATCACCATTCTCACGCTCATCATCTTGGGAATACTCGCTGCACCGATTCGAAATATTGCCTTCGGACAGACCGATGTGACAGTGCTGCCCAAGACGCATCCAGTTGCGATGACCTCGAAATTAATTGACGAACGTTTTCCTGGCCGAGAAGCAACGCCTGTCGAATTCCTATTTATCGATGGCGAGAAATCTTTATCAGTTCAAGAAATAGAAGCCTATAAGAGCAAGGTGAAAGCAGTACCAGGAATCATCGAGGTAACTGCAAATACATCAGCAAACGGGATCATAAAGTTTCAAGCGATTCATAAAATGAGTCCTCGTACCTCCGATGCCCAGACTTTAATCACGCAAATTCGTGAGATAGCTGCGCCAAAAGGCTTACTCATCGGTGGCGTTGCTGCCGACTACACCGACACCCAAAATGGAATCGCACGGGCGCTTCCGTGGGCGTTGGGTTGGGTCTTCGTGAGCGTGTTAATTCTGCTCTTTGCGTTTACTGGTTCCATCATTCTGCCCATTAAGGCAATCCTGCTCAATGTGCTCTCCTTGAGCGCAACGCTCGGAGTCATCACGTGGATTTTCATCGAAGGCAATCTTGCAAAGTTCTTCGGTGATTTCACGATAACCGGAACAGTGGATACCGGCATGATCATCTTGATGTTGCTCACTACTTTTGGTCTGTCAATGGATTATGAAGTCTTCTTACTTTCAAGAATCAAAGAAGAGTACGACCGTCGAGGAGATAACACGGAAGCTGTTGCGTATGGTCTGCAGAAATCGGCACGAATCGTCACCGCCGCAGCGATGATTCTCTCTGTAGTCTTCGCCGCATTTGTGCTCAGCGGAGTCACATCCATCAAGATTCTTGGGCTTGGCGTCGCATTTGCGATCCTGCTTGATGCAACTGTCGTTCGCGCGCTCCTGGTTCCTGCCCTGATGCGCTTGTTCGGCAAGAGTAACTGGTGGGCCCCGGCAGCGCTCAAACGCTTCTCCATCTCCCACTAGCCATCAACTAGACTGTTCAAATGGATTTGCTCGCTACCTTCACATGTAAAGACACCTCAGGAATCGTGCATACGATGACCGATGCGGTGCTCAAATGCGATGGCAATATCATCGAGAACCAACAGTTCACCGATCCCATCACTGGGATGTTCTATATGCGAACTCGGTTCACTACTAATGCTTCTCGAGACGATGCCGAGCAGATCTTGCAGCGCGAGCTCGCCCGCTTCGCACCG
>Ga0164292_10004036_pt1 | contig 11971 bp, 12 predicted proteins | sample GEODES117metaG_FD_111486 | JGI IMG/M metagenome (GOLD analysis project Ga0164292, IMG submission 111486) | Eutrophic lake water microbial communities from Lake Mendota, Wisconsin, USA - GEODES117 metaG | ecosystem: Environmental > Aquatic > Freshwater > Lake | place: USA: Lake Mendota... | reverse complement strand
TATTCGCCTTATCAACCCCACTTGGTTGCAACCAACGGAAAAATTCATGATGAGTTATTGGATATTGTAAATGGTGGGAATTTAAAAGACCCCGAATAAAAAATTTAATCAATGGAAGAAAGAACAGAAATAGCCACATTGGGTGAATTCGGATTAATCGATCATCTAACAAAAAACAATGAAATACAAAATGCATCTTCGGTATTGGGCATTGGAGATGACGGAGCTGTAATTGATCATTTTGGAAAACAAACAGTAATCAGTACCGACCTTTTAATTGAAGGCGTACATTTTGATTTGATGTATACTCCATTAAAACATTTGGGATATAAAGCAGTTGTGGTAAACCTGAGTGATATCTATGCTATGAATGCAGTACCCACTCAAATTACCATGAGTATTGGTATTAGCAATCGCTTTAGTGTAGAGGCTTTGAGCGAATTGTATGAAGGTGTTTATTTTGCTTGCGAAAAATACGGCGTGGATTTAATTGGGGGCGATACCACCACTTCTCCTAAGGGATTAATTATTTCCGTAACCGCCATTGGTGAAGTGGCTCCAGATCAATTTGTAAAAAGAAGTACGGCACAAAAAGGAGATTTAATTTGTGTAAGTGGAGATCTGGGTGGTGCTTTCTTGGGATTAACTTTAATGGAAAGAGAGAAGAAAATTTATTTAGAAAATCCTGCCATTCAACCAGATTTAGAAAATGAAACATATGTGGTTGGTAGGTTATTAAAACCAGAAGCCAGAAAAGACATCATCGAATTTTTTGCTGCCAATCAAATTATTCCTACTTCTATGATGGATGTAAGTGATGGTATTAGCAGCGAAGTATTGCATTTATGCAAGCAGTCTAATTTGGGTTGTGTGATATACGAAGAAAAATTGCCTATACACGAAGACAGTAGGCATGCTGCTTATAAATTTGGACTAGATCCAACTGTTTGTGCATTAAACGGTGGAGAAGACTATGAATTGATTTTTACGCTGAAACAAGAAGATCACGACAAGATCGTTTTGAATGAAGAAATCAGTGTTATTGGTTATACCACCGACATAGAATCTGGATTAAAATTGCACACCAAAGGAGGCAATTTATTCAATATAACTGCCCAAGGTTGGAATGCATTTAATCAATAAGATTCTACAATAAATAAGCATGAAAAAAGGGGCAGTTGTTTGCTGTTTAATATTGTTTGCTTGTTTTATTTGTAATGCACAAAAGCCAGGTTTATTTACTAAAAAAATAGCCCCTGAAAAAATGCGGGCCGACATGGATTTATTAAAAAAAATCCTAGAAGCCAATCATCCTAGTTTGTATTGGTACACATCGAAAGATAGCCTAGATGACTTATACCATCAAGTATACAATTCATTGAATGATTCATTAACCGAGCTACAATTCAGGTACAAAGCTGGGAGTTGGGTAACAGCTATTAAATGCGGCCACACTTCGGTAAGAGTATCAAAAAAATTATCAAAAGAATTGGCAAAAAATAATTTGCCTCAATTTCCCCTACAAATAAAGGCTTGGGAAGACAGTATGGTTGTTTTTGGAAACGCGTTTAGAAATGATTCTATTTTAAAAAGAGGAACCATCATTACCGCAATCAATGGATTGAGCACACAGAAAATAAGGGATTCTGTTTTCAAAATTATTTCAACCGATGGCAACTCCATCAACCATAAAAACCAAGTGTTGAGCAATTCTTTTCCGTATTGGTTCAATTCAGTTATCGGTAATGATTCTGTGTACAGGATTCACTACTATGATAGTACCGGCAAAGTTCAGACTTCACTTGTAAATAATTATGTGGCCATTAAAACACCAAAACAAGCTAAGAACCAGAACATCAATCAAACTGCTCGCCCAAAACCTGATTCCGTATTTACCAATCAATCGCCGGTTGCTCAGGCACCAAAAATGAGTAAGCATCAAATGAAGCAGTTATCAAGAAGATCTTTATCCATTGATACGGCTAATCTAACTGCTATCATGCGTTTGAATACTTTTAGCAGAGGCGCTTTAAAGCTATTTTTTAGGCGCAGTTTCCGTTTGATGAAAGAGCTGGAAATAAAACACCTGGTAATCGATTTGAGAAGCAATGGTGGTGGTAAAGTAGACAATAGCACAAGACTAACACAATACTTAATCAATCGTTCTTTTAAAATAGGAGATACTGTAGTGGCAATAAGTAGAAAATTTGAATATAGTAGATACATTCATCCTTCATTCATTTATTGGGTTGCCATGAATTTTGGAGGCAGAAAAATGGAAGATGGTAAAATTCATTACCGCAGGTATGAAAAACATTTGTTTGAGCCAAAAGAAAAAAACCATTTTAATGGAAATCTTTATCTCTTGCAAGGAGGGTCTAGTTTTTCAGCTGCCACCATGTTTATTGCTGCTTTAAAAGGTCAATCGAATGTAAAAGTAATTGGAGAAGAAACAGGCGGAGGATATTATGGCAATTCTGCTATGCACATTCCAACCATTGTTTTACCCAATAGTAATATAAGGGTTGGCTTACCTATGTATCGTTTGGTGATGGATAAAAACAGGCCCAAAGGAGGTGGAATTATTCCAGATATTTCAATACCACCATCCTCCTTGGCTATTAAAGCCGGGATCGATTTAAAGATGAATATGGTAAAAGATCTGATAAGCAAAGAATCCAATAATAAATAATGAATCATCATATTGTTCTAACAAAAATGCCGAAGGAAATCCTTCGGCATTTTTTGTGTTTAATTTATTTTAGTGTTTTTCTCCAACCACACATTTTTCTTTGATCTCATGAAAATCATCGTGTGCTTTTGTTATTAAAGCAGTTAATTCTTTATCCGTTTTTTTAGCTTTAACACCGGCTTCGATTGCTTCGCAACTAGTTACCAATTTTTTTAATATTGGTTTTGCAATTGCCGCATCATATCCTTTTGGGATTGGTGCAGATTCCCAAGCTTTTGCTTTTGCGGTTAAATTGGCAGCATTGTCTTTGGTGGGTTTTAAATTGCCTTCTTCTGCAGGATGAAAAGTTTTACTCATTACTGAATGAAATTCTTCCATCTGTTTCCATTCTGCTTTTTGTGCAAAGCTTGCAACAGATAAAATTGCTGCAACAAAAAATAAAAATAATTGCTTCATGTTGTTTATTGTTTATTGATAAACTCAAAGTTAATGATAGAATGTTAAACAGCTTCTACTATGCTTGAATATTTAACAATTGTAAATCATTGTCTAAACATATGTAATCAGCAGTATTCCCTGGTTCAATGATTCCTGAAATATGATTTATAGCCATTACTTGTGCGGGATATAGGCTACACATATTGATTGCTTCTCCTAATTCAATACCTGGTTTATGAACTAAGTTTTGAACAGATTTTAACATGGTGAGTGCAGAGCCGCTTAAAATTCCGTTGGCTTCGTATTTATCTCCGTTTAGTTGATGTGGATATGGGCCTTCGGTTGTATTGGTTACGGCATCGGTTATTGCAAACAACCGATTGCCCAATTGTTTTTTGGCGATTTTAATAACTTCGAAATCTACATGGTATCCGTCAGGAACTATACTGCACATTACAGAGGGATGATTAAATATTGCACCTACCATTCCTGGTGCCCGATGTTGCAATGGACTCATGGCATTAAATAAATGTGTTGCCGTTTTTATTCCTACATCAAAAGCATTCATTGCTTCATCATAATTGGCATCACTGTGTCCGGCAGAAACTACAACTCCATAAGAATGAATTAGATCCACAATTGCTTTATTGCAAATTTCTGGTGCCAACGTAATCATGGTAATAATTCCTTTTCCATAATTGAGTAATTCTTTTACTTCTTTAATAGTTGGCACATGAATAAATTCGGTTAAATGAGCGCCTCGTTTTGTATTATTGATCCAAGGTCCTTCTACATGTAATCCTATACAACCCTTTCCACCAGAAATTTGATAATGGCTTACTGCATCTACACATGCGCGAATTACTTGGTTGCTATTGGTAGCAACAGTTGGCTGAAACCAATGGGCACCACCTTTTGTACAATAATCATACAATCGCTGAATAGCTTCTTTGTTCGGATGCATGCTCAATAATTGCCCACCTGCTCCATAAATTTGCAAATCAATCAATGCTGGAATAATGTATGGATATATAGTTGTTGGTTGATTGGTAATTGAGTTTGTGGGAACGATAGCGGTTACCATTTCGTTTTCGATCACTAGTGTTGAGTCTTCATACCAGCGTTTCCCACTATATATTTTATGCGCGGATAGATAAGTTGTTTTATTCATTATCGATGATGGAATTGGTAATTGAAAAATGATCCGCATCTTTCCAAAAAGGAAAGCGCGTTCTGGTTTCCGTTAATTTTTCTTTACTGAGCTCCTGTGTAAAAATGTTTTCGAGATTTGCTTTGGTGTACAATACTTCTCCCAACGGATCAATCAACATGCTATCTCCACTATGTTCTATATCGTTACCATCGTTTCCAACTCTATTTACTCCAATAACATAGCATTGGTTTTCGATGGCTCTTGCTATTAATAATGATTTCCAGGCATGGCTTCTCCTAGCAGGCCAATTGGCCACATACAATAACACATCATATTCGGGTTCTTCTCCAGATGCTTGTCGGGCCCAAACAGGAAAACGCAAATCATAACAAACCTGTGTGTTAATTTTCCATCCATTAACACTGGTGATTAATCGCTTGGTGCCTGCGGTATAAAATTGATCTTCGCCAGCAAATGCAAAACGATGTCTTTTATCATAAGCGCCTATAACACCATTGGGTAACACCCATAATAATCGATTGTAATAATGGTTGTTTTCTTGGATGATTACGCTTCCTGTTAAAATGATTTTTTTTGCTGCAGCAATTTGCTTCATCCATTGAACCGTTGTTCCATCCATTTTTTCAGCCAATTCTGCTGGCTTCATACTAAAGCCTGTTGAAAACATTTCTGGCAAAACCACCAAATGAGGTTGTTCTTTAATGGCCAGGATTTTTTCTTGGAACATAGCCAAATTTGCCTGCTTGTTTTCCCAGTGTAAATTGGATTGAATCAATGATACTTTTAAATTATTCATAATGGCAAATTAATGAATTCGGTAAGCAATTTGAAATGAACCAAATCTATGCGATTTGATTTGAGCAGCTGTTTCTTTGGATTGATAAATATATTCAATTCTTCCAGTAAACCTACCTGATGCATAACAAACACCAAGGGTTTGTTGATACATGAATGATGAAGGGGTTTGTGTTACTTCTCTTGCTCCATTATTAAAAATACCGCCCTGTAATGTTGCATTATATGCTTGGGCAATTATTTGTGGATAGAAATAACCAAAGAACTCATGCTTTCGTTTTGACTTTTCATTAGAACTACCCAATCTTGCATTCCATAATGCAGATTGACTGTTTTTTTCAAATGCTCCCCATACCATCATTGCCCCCCATTTAGCATTGGTAAAAGTTGTTCCTAGATTCACTTGAAATACAGATAGTATTTTAAATTCATTGTTGCCCATAAAACCAGATGCATAAGTAGCTCCAATATCTACTCCCAAAGCATTTTCAATCTGGTATTTCCATCCTGTAAATTTTGCAAAACCCAACCAACTATGATACGTATTTTGTAAGCCCTCTCCCCAAGAGGATCGGCCCACTAAACCCAATGCCCCGTTGAGCTGTAGCACCCTTTCTTTTTTTAAGAACTGTGTTTGTGCATAATTTAAATACAAATAACCACAATAGGGGCGGTCTATATCTGCGGATGTTTTTGTTTCTCTGATCGAGGGTGTGAACGTTTTTTGTCCTAACTCCAATGATTGAATTTTCTTTTTCTCCTTTTGATTTTTCATGAATGCATAATTCAATATAAAGCCATTGGTATAATAGGAGTCATTTAAATTAAACAAGTATGCATCGTTTTCTGTTTTGAATGAAAATTCCTTGGTATAATTTGGAATTTTATTTTGTGTATTACCAATAAAAGGCAACAAAAGCAATAAGGTGGTACTATTGAATTTATTCATTTATTTTTTACCGATTCGGTTCTTAGATTTTTGATGATCTCTTGTATCAAAGCAGGCTCATATCCTTTTTGCATCATATACGACATTGCTTTAGTTTCGCGATTAATATATTGTTCGTGCTTCAATAAAATCCATTTTGCTTTTATGAGCTTTGTGGCCGTTTTTTCGTATTCATCTCGATCAATTTCTTTTAGCCCCTTCTTTATAGTGTATTCGCTTAGTTTTTTTTGACGTAGTGCATAAACAATTTTATTGATTCCCCATTTTTTCTGCCTGAAATATCCTCCTACAAAAAGCTTGGCGTATCGCTCTTCGTTTAAATAATCTTCTTCTATTAATTGCGAAATTAATTGTTCTACCAACGCTTTTCTCAGTCCGAGCTTATAGGCTTTTTCTTTCACTTCTGAATGGCATCGTTCTTGATAACCACAATAGTGCTTCAATTTCATAAAGGCCTGTTCCGGCGTTGGTGTAAATTTGGGCTTAAACAAGTATTTTTTTGTTAAAGTAGGTATATTTTCTAGTAGGTCAAAAATAAGTTCACTCAAACCGCTTTTAACTTTTGCCCTCGAAATCCTATAGCTGCTTCGAAACACATTGGTTGTTTAATTGTCCCGGACTTGCTAATACAGGCCAAATCCACATCTAAACCATAGTTGTATACATTTAAAAAAATGGTGCTGTTTTGGTAACAGAATCTTACAATTTTACTGTAGGTTTGTTGAGTATAAAACGCCTTTATGAAATTTATCGTTTCCTCTTCGTCTTTATTAAAACACTTACAGCAAATTAGCGGTGTTATTAATGCCAATACAGTTTTACCTATTCTCGAAGATTTTTTGTTTGAGATTCAAGATAAAAAGCTCAGTGTAGTGGCTACTGACCTCGAAACCGTTATGCGGGTTCAGATGGATGTAGAAAGCAAGGCCAATGGAAAAGTATGTATTCCTGCAAAAATTTTGTTGGATTCACTCAAAAACATTGCCGATCAGCCACTTACTTTCACGATCGACAAAAATTTTGCTATTGAAATTACCAGCGATAATGGTAAATACAAAGTGATGGGCGAAAACCCCGACAATTTTCCAAAAGAACCATCTTCGGACGATACTACCGGTTTTAAAATGACCAGCACTGCTTTATTAACTGGTATCAACAAAACTTTGTTTGCGGTAAGTGGCGATGATTTGCGTCCTGCAATGACGGGTGTGTTTTTTGAGTTAACCAAAGACAGTGTTCAGTTGGTAGCTACCGATGCACACCGTTTGGTTCGTTATAAGCGTACCGATACACATGCTACTAAAACAGATTCCTTCATCGTTCCCAAAAAGCCGTTGAACTTATTAAAAAACGCTTTGCCAGATAACGAAGATGAATTAAGCATCAGTTATAATAGCAATCATTTATTTGTTCAGCATGGTTCTACTCACATGATCTGTAGATTGATTGATGCAAGATTCCCTGATTATAAAGTGGTAATTCCTGCAGACAATCCTTACAAATTGGTAGTTAACAAAGCTGATTTTCAAAATGCATTGCGTCGCATTAATGTATTCTCTAATAAAAGCACCAATCAGGTTGCATTGAATATTACTGGAAGTGAATTACAAATGGCTGCTCAAGATGTAGATTTTAGTTTCGAAGGTAATGAGCGCATGAATTGTGAATACGATGGAGAAGATTTGCAAATTGCATTCAATGCACGCTTCTTAATTGAAATGCTCAACGCAGCAGACACCGATGATGTTAAAATGGAATTATCTACTGCAACCAAAGCTGGTTTGATTAAACCTACCGAACAAGCAGAAGGTGAGGATTTATTAATGTTGGTTATGCCATTGATGTTGAATAATTAAGCAATATGATCGATTCGATTGTAGCCTATTTTTCTCATATACCGAGTTTACACCGAGCCCTAATTTTAGCAGGTGGAATTACTTTTTTTTGGATCATTGAAGGGGCTGCTCCATTGTTTGGCTTTAAATACAACAAATGGAAGCATGCATCCATCAATATTTTTTTTACCATCACTACCATTGTGATCAATTTTGCTTTCGCTTTATTAATGGTAAAAACCAGTGATTGGGCTATCCAAAATCATTTCGGCATTTTACAATTGATTGAGTTGCCTACCTGGGTAACATTGATTGGTGGTTTGTTATTGCTCGATTTGGTAGGGGCTTATTTTATTCATTTTGTAGAACATAAAGTAAAATGGATGTGGAAGTTTCATATGGTACACCATGCCGATACACATGTAGATACTACTACTGCCAACAGACATCATCCAGGTGAATCTGTTTTCCGTGCAGTGTTTACAATAATTGGTGTGGCTCTATGTGGTGCGCCAATGTGGACTGTGATGTTGTATCAAAGTATGAGCGCGGTGCTTTCTCAATTCAATCATGCTAATTTACGTTTACCACTTGCTATTGACAATGCATTGAGTTGGATCATTGTTTCTCCTAATATGCACAAAGTACATCACCACTACCAACAGCCTCAAACAGATAGCAATTATGGAAATATTTTTTCTATCTGGGACCGATTGTTTGGAACCTTTAATTATACTCCAATAGAACAGGTTCGCTATGGATTGGATGTGCTGGATGATACCACTGATGAAAAATTAGCGTATCAATTAAAAATTCCATTCGACGGATCAATTAAAACCAATTATTAAATTCTTGTATGGGCGTTTTTGAATGGCTAATGGAAGGCAGAAACCCAGCTCCAATAGGCAAAATAAATACCGGTATAGGTCAAGAAAAAATGGAGGGTTTTCCTAATTGGGTAAAGCTCTTGGTATTAATCGGGGGCCTGGGTTTATGGTCAATTTTGTTTTATTTTTTATTCATCAATTTTAGTCTAGAAAATTTTTTACTCAGTCTTTTATTTGTTGCTGTTTATTTGTGCATTGCTTTTTTTGTTTCTCCAAAACCGAATATGAAAAATATTGGATGGTTTGGAGGAATTATTGACCATCCATTTAGATGGAGTGATGATGTAAATAGAATGATTCTATTTCTAGAGCTTTTCTTGTTTCCCGGAAAATGGTTAATTCTTTGTTTTCGGATTGTCTTTTTTTGGTTCAAAAAGAAATAAAACTGTCGCATCTTTGCACAAATCATTATTATGAAGATCATTGCCATGATACCTGCCCGATATGCGGCCACTCGTTTTCCTGCCAAGCTCATGCAAATGCTTGGGAGCAAAACAGTGATCAGGCATACTTATGACAACACCATGGCTACTGGTTTATTCGATGAGGTGGTAGTGGTAACCGATAGTGAAATTATATTCAATGAAATAGTGAATCATGGAGGCAAAGCCATCATGAGTAAAAAAAATCATGAAAGCGGTAGCGATAGAATTGCAGAAGCCGCTGCTGATTTGGAAGTGGATATTATTGTAAATGTTCAAGGCGATGAACCCTTTGTTCAAAAAAATCCTTTAGAAAAATTACTCGCAACATTCAGCAACCCAACTATTCAAGTTGCATCTTTAATGCAGGAACTGAAAGACGAAGCGTTGATCAATGATCCCAATTATGTAAAAGTTGCTGTTGACCGCAATATGAATTCCTTGTTTTTTTCTCGCAGCGCAATTCCTTATCCGCGCAACAAGGAAATCAACATTCCTTATTACGAACATATTGGAGTGTATGCGTTTCGTAAAAAAGCATTGCTCGATTTTACGGCCTGGCCAATGACGCCATTAGAAGCTGCTGAAAAAATTGAATGTCTTCGTTATTTAGAATACGGCATTCCATTAAAAATGGTACTCACTCAATACATGGGTGTAGAGATTGATACACCTGAAGATTTAATCAAAGCGGAAAAATTGTTATAGCGTTTCGTCTTATAAATTATTGATACTTTACTTGCCGACCTTATAATTTGTCGAATAGGGCCCTAAGCTTTTCGCGCGTCATTATTTTTTCCCAATCTTTTCCCAAAGCGTTCTCCCATAAAGGTTTCATGCCCATCGATACATTGATCATTTTTTCAAAATCTTCTTCACCGAGCCCCTTACAAATGCCCTTAGGAATTTCGATTTTATTTTTCTCCACCATGTATTTAAACTCTTTCACTCCTGCAGGATAGTATTCTTCTAAATGGTTCATTACAATACAATTGCCTATGCCATGTTTGGTGCCCAATAAATAACTCAAACCATAGCTTACTGCATGCGCCACGCCCACTTGAGAATAAGCAATACTCATTCCGCCTGCATAAGAAGCCATCATTAATTGATCGTCGCACTCATCGTCCCAAACATTTTTTTCTACAAATACTTTTTGACACAATTGCAAGGCCTTCTCTCCGTAGCTCTTACTGAACTCATTTAAATAAGTTCCTTCTAAACTTTCTATACAATGTATATAACAATCCATGCCTGTATAGAATCGTTGATTGGCTGGTGCGCCTTTAGTTAATTCTGGATCCAACACAATTTGATCGAAAGGAGTAAAATCTGAATTCATTCCGAGCTTACGCGTTGGTCCGGTAAGTACCGTTGTTCTACTTACTTCTGCACCCGTTCCACTCAATGTTGGAATACCTACTTTATACACTCCTGGCTCTTGTACCAAATCCCATCCTTGATAATCTGCAGATGAGCCAGGGTTGGTCATCATCAATGAAACCGCTTTTGCTAAATCCATGGTGGAGCCACCGCCTATACCAATAATTCCACTCACTGAACCAAATTCTTCTTTCAACAATTTGGCCAATGCATCTACCTGTGTGGTTTTAGGTTCGTAGGTTACTTCTGCCATAATCACTTTGTCTTTTCCACGAAGTGGAATTCTGTTCAACAAAGGTTTTCCTTCAAAAAAATGATCTACTAAAAATATCATTGGGGCATCTCCCTTACGTTGAGGTGCTAAAATTTCATCTAATTGATTAAAGCTTCCGCGACCATACACCACGTAGCTTACCATTTTAAAATTTCTAAAACTCATACTACTATTTTTATAAATACAAAGATGCGGTTTATTTCCAAATAGATTTCATTGGGTTGATCATCCAATTTCTTTTTGTAGAGAAATAAAAAACGGGGGTGATGGGCATTTGTGAATGTAGTGAATAATATTGCTCTATCTCATCAATTCCAATTCTTTCTGTAAACGAAACATTTCGTCCCTTAGTCTGGCAGCTTCAATAAAATCTAAATCTCTTGCTGCTTTCTCCATTTCCTTTTTGGTTCTTTTAATGGCGGTTTCAACCTGTGGTATGGTAGTATAAACGAGTTGTTCTTCAGAAGTTTTTACATCAACCAACTGCTGATCTTGTTGCATAGCATAGGGGTTAGACGGATCGTATCCCTTTATATCCAAAACCGAAGTTTGTGCAAATACCTGCTCCTTGCTTTTGATGATTGTTGTTGGGGTAATATGGTGTTCTATATTATAAGCAATTTGTTTTTCTCTTCGGCGGCTGGTTTCATCGATGGTGCGCTGCATGCTCTCCGTCATTTTATCGGCATAAAAAATAACCAATCCGTTTACATTACGGGCAGCCCTTCCAGCCGTTTGGGTTAATGATCTTTCGTTTCTTAAAAATCCTTCTTTATCGGCATCCAAAATGGCCACCAAAGAAACTTCTGGAAGATCCAACCCTTCCCTCAATAAATTCACGCCAACCAATACATCGATCACGCCCAATCTCAAATCGCGCAAGATTTCTACACGCTCTAATGTGTCTACATCACTGTGTATGTATTTAGATTTGATATTGATTCTGCCCAAATACTTGTCCATCTCTTCTGCCATGCGCTTGGTTAATGTAGTTACCAAAACGCGATCGCCTTTTTTAACCCTTTGGTCTATAGCGTCTAATAAATCATCAATTTGATTTACACTGGGTCTTATTTCTATAGGTGGATCCAACAGTCCTGTTGGACGAACAATTTGTTCTAC
>Ga0164292_10004035_pt1 | contig 11973 bp, 10 predicted proteins | sample GEODES117metaG_FD_111486 | JGI IMG/M metagenome (GOLD analysis project Ga0164292, IMG submission 111486) | Eutrophic lake water microbial communities from Lake Mendota, Wisconsin, USA - GEODES117 metaG | ecosystem: Environmental > Aquatic > Freshwater > Lake | place: USA: Lake Mendota... | reverse complement strand
GCCCAGCTGCACCGGGCCAGTGCAAAAGCTGCCGCTGCGGGCAGCTGTGGAGATCTGCACGCCGGCGGCTATGGGTTTCCAGCCGACAACTTCATCGGCAGCGCACCTCAGCCCAATGGCTGGTTGCCGGCCTGGCCCACCTTTTTTGCCCAGCGGCGCCTGCGCCCCCAGCTGGCCCTGGCTGTGAACAACGGTGAGCCCTTCCACGGCGCGGAGGCGCTGCTGGAGCGGGCGGAACAACTGCTCAGCCCGCACCACTGCCAGCCATCGCTGGTGCATGGCGATCTGTGGAGGGGAAACGCTGCGCTGGTGGCGTCGTCTTGTGGCACTCCAGCGAGCGGCGCCATTTTCGATCCGGCCGCCTATTGGGGCGATCGCGAGGTGGACCTGGCGATGGCGCGCTTGTTCGGTGGCTTCCCGGAGGCGTTTTTCGCCGGCTATCAGGCTGAATGGCCGCTCTCGTCGGGCTGGCGTGAGCGTGTTGAGCTGTACAACCTCTATCACCTCCTCAACCACGCCAATTTGTTTGGCGGCGGCTATCGCCACCAGGCCCAGGCCGTGATCAACGCTCTTCTTGGGATGTGATCACGGCCTGGCTGGGCCGGTGCCTCAGCCCAGATATTCCTGGCGCAGGTGCTGCAGCTTGCTCATCACGGCGGAGCGCTTTTCACCGGTGGTGAGGTTGGCCCAGCTCCACTGACCGACCACCACCAGGCCCAGCAGCTCCAGCAGACCCGGCACCACCGGCAGCAGATTGATGGTGTCGAGCACGCCCTTGATCAGGATCTGGGCCACGATCACCACCACCAGCACGCCAACGGCCTTGCCGATGCGGCCCATTTGGCTCCAGTCCACCTGGTCGAGGGTGGAGTTGATCGTGCTGAGGATTTCGGCGTAGCGCTCCCTGAACTGCACGTTGGTCTCGGCGCCACTGGCCTCCTCGGTCGCGTTGGCGGCGGTGGAGGGGCTGGTGTTCACGTCGCTGGTGGAGTCGGTCATGGGCTGCAGCTGAAGGCGACGCCTGAAGGCTCCGCCGTAAACATTGCTTCATAAGGTATCCGCATGCCTCCTGCCACGCCAGTTGAAGGCCCCCAGGTCCTGGCATCAGATCCGCATCTGCACACCGTTTTGCAGGCGGTGCTGGGCAGCGCGGCGCCGCAGGAAGGGTGCGCGCTGCTACTCGGTGAGCGCGGCGGGGGCCTGTGTCATCTGCGTCAGATCTGGCCCTGCCAGAACGTCTGGCCTCGGCCCGCGCAGCGTTGTCGCCGCTTTGCGATTGACCCTCGCGAGCAGCTGGTGGCCCAGAAGTGGGCCCGCCAGCGGGGGCTGGTGGTGCTCGGTTCTGCCCATAGCCATCCGGCCAGTGCGCCAGTGCCATCCGCCACCGATCTGCGCCTCTGCCTCAGGCCTGCCCTGCAGGTGATTGCCGGGCCAGACGGCGAGCTGCGGGTGTGGTGGCTGGCTGAGGACGGTGCGCTACGGGAGCTGCAGTGGCGGCTGGCACCATGGAGAATGGTGGATTGATCGCGCCTGCCGGCCTTGCTTCCTCCCGATATCAGCGGCGTTCAGCTCAGCCCCGATGAGGTGGCCCGCTTCTCGCGCCACCTGATCCTGCCGGAGATCGGCATGGAGGGGCAGAAGCGGCTCAAGGCCGCTTCGGTGCTGTGCGTGGGCACCGGCGGGTTGGGCTCGCCGTTGCTGTTGTATCTGGCTGCGGCCGGCGTAGGCCGGATCGGCATCGTCGACTTCGACGTGGTGGATCACTCCAACCTGCAGCGGCAGGTGATCCATGGCACCAGCTGGGTGGGCAAGCCCAAGATCGAATCGGCCAAGGCGCGCATCCTCGAGATCAACCCCCACTGCCAGGTGGATCTCTACGAGACGGCGCTCACCAGCGAGAACGCCCTGCAGATCATCGAGCCCTACGACATCGTCTGCGACGGCACCGACAACTTCCCCACCCGCTACCTGGTGAACGACGCCTGCGTGCTGCTGGGCAAGCCGAACGTGTATGGCTCGATCTTCCGGTTTGAAGGCCAGGCCACGGTGTTCAACCTGGATGCGGACAGCCCCAACTACCGCGACCTGTTCCCCGAGCCGCCGCCGCCGGGCATGGTGCCCTCCTGCGCCGAGGGCGGTGTGGTGGGCGTGCTGCCCGGGATCATCGGCGTGATCCAGGCCACCGAGGCGGTGAAGATCATCACCGGCATCGGCACCACCCTCAGCGGTCGACTGCTGCTGTTTGATGCCCTCGGCATGAAGTTCCGCGAGCTCAAGCTGCGGCCCAACCCCGAGCGGCCGGTGATCGACCAGCTCATCGACTACCAGGAGTTCTGCGGCGTGGGTGGCACCGCTCCTGGGCAGGAAGAAGCCGGCTCGGTACCCAGCATCACCGTGGCAGAGCTGAAAACCGTGATTGACGGCCAGCTGGAAGACATCCTGCTGCTGGATGTGCGCAATCCCCAGGAGGCCGACATCGCCGTGATCCCCGGCTCAGTGCTGGTGCCGCTGGATCGGATCGAGAGCGGTGAGGCGATTGAGGACGTGCGGCGCCTGGCCGAGGGCAAGCAGCTCTACGTGCACTGCAAGCTGGGCGGGCGCAGCGCCAAGGCCCTGATCGCCCTGGGCCGCCATGGCATCGAGGGGGTGAATGTGGCCGGTGGCATCGATGCCTGGAGCCAGGAGGTTGATCCTTCGGTTCAGCGCTACTGAGGCATTGCTGCTGATGCGGCGCTACTGAGTTCGTTGGCTGGGTGGGGTGTGGCTCAGTAGTCCACGCCCCGCTTGAGGTCCACGCCGCGCTCGGCGTAGTGCTTGTGGCAGACCATCTCGGAGTGCACCGAGGCCAGGTCGAAATAGGCAGGGCGGTTCTTGCAGCGGCCGGTGAGAATCACCTCGGTTTCAGCGGGCTTGCGCAGCAGGGTCTGCATGATCGGCTCCACCGGCAGCAGCTCGAGGTCCACGGTGGGGTTGATCTCATCGAGGATCACCGTCTTGTAGAGGCCGCTGGCAATGGCGGCGCGGGCGATCTCCCAGGCTCGCTCGGCCTCCACGTAGTCGATCGGTTGCTGCTGGCCTCTCCACACGATCGCGTCGCGGCCCGAGCGCAGGTGATCCACCAGGTGGGGGTAGCTCTCGCGCAGGGCGGCGATGGCGGCGTCTTCGGTGTAGCCCTTGCCGCCCTTGAGCCACTGCAGGATCAACACCCGGTGACTCTTGTCCTGGGAGATGCCGCGGCCGATGGCCTGCAGGGCCTTGCCCAGGGCGCTGGTGCTCTTGCCTTTCCCCTCGCCCGTGTAGATCTCGATGCCCTCGAGGCCGCCGTCGCCCTGGTGGGCGCGCATCTCCGAGTGCAGGTCGGCCAGTTGTACCAGCTGCCGCGGTGCGCCCCGGCCGGTGCAGATCACCTCCATGCCGTCGGGCTTGGCGGCCAGGGTGCGGCACACCTCATCGGCATCGAGCAGGCCCAGATCCAGCACCGGGTTGAGCTCATCGAGCACCACCACCGAATAGAGGTTGCTGGCAATCGCCCCCTTGGCGATGTCCCAGCCGCGCTGGGCTTCCTGCCGGTCGAATTTGGTCACCTCCTCGGCGGTGAAGAAATCGCCCCGGCCGGTACGCACCTGGTCGATCAGGTGGGGGAAGCCCTGCTGCAGCGCCTCGATGGCGGAGTCTTCGTCGTAGGCGCGGCCGGGGCCCTTGAGGAAGCGCAGCAGCAGCACCCGGGTGCTGCGCTGTTCGCAGATGCCCAGGCCAATGGTGCGCAGCACCACGCCCAACGCTGCCTGGCTCTTGCCCTTGCCCTCGCCGTCGTACACGTGCAGCTGGCCATGGGCGCGTTCATCGCTGCCGGCGGCGGTGCGGATGCCGATGCCCCGGCCCGTGCCCCGCTGCGGCGTTTGCGTGCTGCTCATGGGGCGATGCTACCGGCGTTGCCCGGCGCCTTTGCCAGGCAACGCGGCGAGGATGGGTGCAGCACCGCTGCCCCATGACCTTCCGCCTGCTTGAGAGTCTGTCGCCCGATCTGGAGCGGTCCCTCGCGCTGCTGCGTGACCAGCTGGCGGCCCTGCCGGCCGTGGTGGTGGCCTATTCCGGCGGCGTTGACAGTGCCCTGGTGGCTGCCCTGGCCGCCGAGCAATGCGGTGATCGGGCCCTGGCAATCACCGGGGTGTCGCCAGCCCTGGCTCCCCACCTGCGCAGCGAGGCGGCAGAGCAGGCCCGCTGGCTGGGGCTGCGTCACCGGGAGATTGCCACAGCTGAGTTGGCCGATCCGACTTACGCCACCAACCCAGCTGAGCGCTGTTATGCCTGCAAGCGTGAGCTGCATCGGCTGCTGGCGCCGATCGCTGCCGCCGCCGGGAGCGCCCCGGTGCTCGATGGCGTGAATGCCGACGACCTGGGCGATCACCGGCCCGGCATCGCGGCGGCACGGGAGGCTGGAGTGCGCTCCCCCCTGGCTGAGCTGGGAATCAGCAAAGTTGAGGTGAGGCAGCTTTCCCGAGCCCTGGGTCTGCCCTGGTGGGACAAGCCGGCCCAGCCCTGCCTGGCCTCGCGCTTTCCTTACGGCGAGCCAATCACAGCATCGCGGCTGCAGCGGGTGGCTGCTGCTGAAGCCTGGTTGCGCCGGCGGGGGTGGCAGGAGTTACGGGTGCGCAGCCAGGGCGACACGGCCCGTATCGAACTGGCCCCTGACCTGTTGGCAGCAGCTTTTGAGCAGTGGGCCGATTCCCATGGCCGCAACGAGCTGGTGGCCGCGTTTGGGGAGCTGGGATTCACGGCGGTGAGTGTGGATCTGGAGGGGCTGGTGAGCGGCAAGCTCAACCGGGCCCTCTCCAGTTCTGCTCAGCCCGGCGCCTAGGCGGCCAGCGCCGTGGGAGCCCGGTCGCTGCCAGCGATGCTGCAGGGGGTTTCTCGCCGGAAACTGGTGAGCTTGTGGTTGCGGGCACCCAGCTCTTCGGCCAGCACCTGGCAGGCCCGTTCCGGCATGGTGTGGTCTCCACAGGTGAACACATCCACGGCCGCGTAGCCGGACTCAGGCCAGGTGTGGATGGAGATGTGGGATTCGGCCAGCAGGGCCAGTCCCGTCACGCCCTGGGGCTCGAAACGGTGGGTGATCAGGTTGAGCAGGGTTGCACCAGCCCGTTTCGCTGCGGTGGTGATGGTGTCCCTGAGGAAAGCTTCGTCGTCGAGCTTGGCGCTGTCGCAGTTGTAGAGCTCGAGGATGCAGTGTTTCCCAACCGTTTCAGAGATCTGATGGGGGAGGGGGGCGGCCGTCTGGGCGGCATCGGGGGCTCCGGTCCATCCCGGGTTGGGGTGGAGGCAGGGCAGGCTCTGGGTCATCGAATCCGACCACACAAGCTCACCACCATACGTGGTGGTTTTGGAGGGTGCGACCGCTCAGGTTGGCTCAAGGGCTCCGCCAGCCATGCGCACCACCTGGCTGCACTGCCGCCAGCCGCCGCTGAAGGCCTCTAGGTGGGTGGCACTCACCAGGCACTGGTGGCCTTCGCCCACCGACTCCAGCAGCAGCCCCTGGCGGCCGGGGTCGAGTTCGGCCAGCACGTCGTCGAGCAGCAGCAGCGGCGGCTCGCCCACCACCTGACTCACCAGTTCCAGCTCCGCCAGCTTGAGGGCCAGCACCGTGGTGCGCTGCTGGCCCGCCGAGCCGAACCGCCGCGCCGGCTGGCCGCCAAGCAGCAGCTCCACCTCATCGCGATGTGGCCCCACCTGACACTGGCCCAGCCGCTGCTCCTCCTGGTGCTGGGCCTCCAGCTGGGTCATCAGTGCTGCCCGCCAGTTCTCCTCGTCCTCCGGTTCGCTCAGCTGGCTGCCGGGCCGATAGTGCAGTTCCAGCGTTTCGCGCCCGCCACTGAGCCGCTGCTGCCAGGCGGCTGCCAGGGGCTCCAGTCGCCGCAGCGCCCGGCAGCGGCGGCGGTGCAGGCGTGTTCCGATCACGGACTGTTGCAGGTTGAAGGCGGCCAGCAGGGCCTGCTGATCCCGACTGCCTGTTCCGCCCGCCAGCCCCCCGCCCAGCCCGCGGCGCAGCAGCTGGCTGCGCTGGCGCAACAGGCGGCCATAGCGGCCCAGCAATTCCCCATAGACGGGTTCCAGCTGCAGCACCACGCGATCGAGCCAGCGGCGCCGCAGGGCCGGTTCGCCCCGCACCAGCTCCAGGTCGAGGGCGCTGAAGCCCACGCAGCGCAGGCTGCCCAGCAGCTCATGCTGGCGTTCCAGGGGCTTGCCGTTGCGGCGTGCCTGGCGTCCGCCGCGCTGGTGGAGCTCCAGTTCGAGCAGGTCGCCGCCGCTGCTCAGCGTGCGCAGGCGGCTCTCAGGTTGGCCGTGCTGGATCAGCTCCCGGTCGCTGCTGCTGCGGTGGGAGCGCAGGCTGCCCAGGAGCTCCACGGCTTCCAGCAGGTTGGATTTACCCTCGCCGTTGCGGCCCACCACCAGCAGCCGCGGCGCCTCCAGCGCCAGGTTCAGGCTGGTGATGTTGCGGAAGTGGAGCAGCTCCAGGCGTTGCAGCCGGATGGGTCTGAGGCGATGAGCGGTTAAGGTAGGCCTTGGCAGCCGATGCAGCGGCCACGGGCATGTAGCTCAGTTGGATAGAGCATCAGATTCCGGTTCTGAGGGTCGGGGGTTCGAGTCCCTCCATGCTCGCTGCTTCGCCTCCCCCAGCCGCTCCACCCTCAGCTGCTGAGGTTCCCACTCTCCGCCTGGCGGGGAGTTTTTTATTGGCAGCCTGTTTTTGCCGTCGTCCCCCACTGCCATGGGGGGACCTGGACTGCTCCTGTCAGCGCACCCTTTCAGCGTCCCCGCTCAGCGCAGCGGCAAGCCCATGGCGCGGATACCGCCCGGATCCACCACGAAACCATGCTGCTCGAGCGCTTTGAGGGCTTCCGGCGGGGCCGAGAGGGAAATGCTGCAGCCCGCCAGCTCGCGGCGCAGCCGTTGCAGAGCCCCGTGCACCAACACTTGCAGCACCTCGGAGCGGGCGGCATCGGCCGGGTCGCTGAGCAGGTCCCAGAGGTTGGCGTTGAGGGCAAGGTCGCTGGTGGCGCGCACAAACCCAACCAGCTGCCCGCCCGGATCGATCACCCCCAGATGCCAGAGGCTGCGTTCCAGCACCAGCTGCCAGCGTTCACCAGACCGGGGCGGCTCCCCGGCCAGCTCAAGCAGGCGATTGAGGGCCGTGGCATCGGGCCAGGGAGTGGCCACCAGCCCGTAGCCCTGGCGCAGGCGCGGGGGGGGTGGTTGGCTGCGGAAGGGGAGCAACAGGGAGTCCAGGGTGGTCAGCCTGTGTTGCGCATGCCGGCGGCAATGCCGTTGATGGTGAGCAGGGCCCCGCGCAGCAGCTCGCTGCGGCTGTAGGTGCGACCGTCGGGGTCACCGCTGTTGGCAGGCGTCATCGGCTCGCTCATCGGAGGCTGGCGGTTCTGGTCGCGGAGGCGCCGCAACAGGGCCACCTGCAGAAAGCCGAGGGGCACGATGGTGCGGTTGCGCAGGTCGACCGAGAGCTGCAGAGCTGGATCGCCATCGAGCAGCCGCTTGTGCCCGGTGATCTGCAGCACGAGGTCGCGGGTGAGGGTGAATTCAGCGGCGATGGTCTGGAAGATCGCCTCGAAGGCCTGGCGTGATTCCGGCCGGCCCAGGGCCTGCACATAGTGGTGGGCCAGCTCGGTGTCCACCTTGGAGAGCGTCATCTCCACCTTGGAGATCAGCATCCGAAAAAAGGGCCACCGCTGATGGAGCAGCTGCAATAGCTCCAGCTGGCCGGGGTCGCGGTCGAGCTCCTCCTGGAGGGCTGCCCCCACCCCGAACCAGCTGGGCAGGAGGAAGCGGCTCTGGGTCCAGCCGAACACCCAGGGGATCGCCCGCAGGCTGGAGAGGTCCTTGGCCCCGCTTTTGCGACGGGCCGGCCGGCTGGAAATCTGCAGCTTGCTGATCTCCTCGATCGGGGTGCACTGCTGGAAGAAATCCACCAGGTCGGGATTGTCGTGAACCAGGGTCCGGTAGAAGTCGCGGGAGCGGGCGGCCAGCCGCTCCATGAGTTCGTTCCAGCTGGGGGTGTCGTCGACCGGGGTGCTCACCAGGCTGTTCTGGATCACCGCGGTGCTCACGGTTTCCAGGTTGTAGAGGGCCAGCTCCGGCAGGGAGTATTTCGAGGCCAGCACCTCGCCCTGTTCGGTGATCTTGATGCGGCCCTGCAGGGTGCCGCTGGGCTGGGCCAGGATCGCCTGGTAGGCCGGACCTCCGCCGCGGCCCACTGAACCGCCGCGGCCGTGGAAGATGCGCAGGGCCACGCTGTGGCGGCTGGCCAGCCGCTGCAGGGCGATCTGGGCCTTGTGAATCTCCCAGTTGCTGGAGAGGAAGCCGGAGTCTTTGTTGCTGTCGGAGTAGCCGAGCATCACCTCCTGCAGCGGCTGCTCGCCCTCTCCGCCCACCAGCAGCTGGCGATAGAAGGGATTGCTGAACAGGGCCTCCATCACCGCCGGGGCGCCCTGCAGGTCTTCCACCGTTTCAAACAGGGGCACCACCAGTAAGGAGGCGCGCTGGCCGGCAGGATCCACGAGCCCCGCCTCCTTGGCAAGCAGCAGCACCTCGAGCAGATCCGACACCGTGTGACTCATGGAGATCACGTAGGTGCGGCAGATGCGCGTGCCGAACTCCTGCTGCAGCCGCTGCAGCATGCGGAACACGGCGAAGGTTTCGGCGGTGGGCTCACTCCAGCGGGCCGAAGTGGGGATCAGGGGGCGCCGGGTCTGCAGCTCGGCGAGCAGCCAGGCCACCTTCTCCGCCTCATCCATTGCTCCGTAGGGCACCGGCAACTGGAGGTAGCGGCTCAGCTCGTCGAGGGCGTCGCTGTGGCGAGTGCTTTCCTGGCGGATGTCGAGGCTGGCCAGGCAGAACGCGAAGATCTGGGCCTGGCTGATCAGGTGTTGCAGCGGCTCACAGCTGAGCCCGGTGCTCTCCAGGCTCTGCTGAATCAGCTCGAGGTCGCCCCGGAATTCATCCACCGTGGCGTAGTGCAGCTCCGGGGCGGGCGCAACACCAAGGCCTCCACCGCTGCCGGGGGAGGGCGTTGGGCCGTCGCAGGGTGTCTCCCAGCCCGCCTCGGACAGTTGCTGGTTGCGGGCCTGGGTGAGGCGCAGGCGCTCGAGCACGTAGCTCAGCTTCAGCCGGTAGGGCTCGAGCCGATAACGCGCCGCCCGTTCCTCGTAGATCTCTGGGAAGCGCAGCCGGTCCATTTCCAGCGACTCCAGCAGCGCCGGACTCACCTGGCTCCACTGCATCGAGATGCTGAGCTGGTCGCGCAGCTCGGCCACGGCTTTGCCGTAGCGCTCCAGCATCAGCTGGCGCTGGTAGCAGGCCGTGCGCCAGGTGATCTCGGGAGTGACCGAGGGGTTGCCGTCGCGGTCGGAGCCCACCCAGGAGCCGAAGCTGCAGAACGAATCGCGCGGCGGCTCCACATCTGGGTAGGAGTCGGCGAGGGCACTGCGGATCCGCTGGCGCAGCATCGGCATCGCCTCAAACAGCACCTGCTGGAAGTAGTGGAGGGCGTAGTCGACCTCATCCAGCACCGTGGGCTTGAACTGGTGGAGTTCATCGGTGCGCCACCACAGCCTGATCTCCTCCTCCAGCTGTTGGCGCAGGCTGTGCCGTTCCAGTTGGTTGAGGCTGCTTTCCTGCTGCAGTCGCTGGATCAGGGTGGCCACCCGCCGCTGCTTGTGGCGCACGGTGTGGCGCACGATCTCGGTGGGATGGGCCGTGAACACCAGCCGCAGATCGAGGTTGCGCAGCAGGTTTTCAAGTTGGGCGGGCGGCACGTTCAGGGCCCGCAGCCGCTCGAACAGCTGGCGGAAGGTGGCCGGATCGCTCTGGCTGGCCAGAGCGGGCAGGAACGGATCATTGGGCGGCGCATCCGGGTGGGTGCGCAGGCTCTCCAGATAGCTGTCTTCCTCGATGTGTTGCTCGAGGATGTTGACCAGCTGGAAGTAGAGGGAAAAGGCGCGGGCCGCTGCGATCGCCTCGGCCAGGTCCATGGCGCGGATCAGCTCCACGATGGCCACTGCGGTGGCGCGGCTGTCCTCGCTGCTGGCGCTGAGCTGCTTCAGCTCCAGCAGGCGCTCGGCCTGTTCCGGTGGGCATTCGCTGCGCAGCACCGTTTGCCAGAGGTCCTCCACCAGCTCCAGTCGTTCACCCAGCAGGCGGGTGACCCGGGTGGGAGCCGCACTGGGCGCGGTGGCGAGGGCGTTGACAGCTGGCATGTGAGAGATCATCCCAAAAGGGCGGGGCCTGCTTCTGTGCCGAGCTTTGCCAGCTGCACTTCCCGCTGGGCCAGAGCAGCCGCGTCGCCTGCCACGATCGCCGCCACCGATTCCCCGTCGGTGTGGCGCCGGAGCCATCGCATCGCCTGGTTGCCGTGCTCCAGCAGCGGCGGCAGATGCTCCAGTAGGGAAGACAGGCCCAGCTCGGCGGCCAGGGGCGCCATGTCCGTCAGGTTGGCGCGGATCCAATGGTGGGCCTCGATGGCGCTGCCATCACGCCAGTGCTGCAGCGTGGCCCCCAGGCTGGAGCGGGCGGCGGCCTGGTCGTTGGCATCCGCCAGCGCGGCCAGCTCCATGGGGCTGAGCCGGCTGGCCTGAAGGGGGTCGTGCTGCCCCGGCTGGGCCAGCAGCTGGTGCAGTCGCAGCTCGGCGTAGGCGGTGATCGCCAGCAGCAGCAGCGGATCGCTCACCAGGTCGCAGATGCGGATCTCCAGCCGGTTGAGGTCGTGGGGCCGGTCGTCACCGTTGGGGCGCACTGAAGTCCATAGGTGGCGCACGTTCTGCATCGTGCCGGCCGCCAGCTGCTCCTCCATCCACTGGATGTAATGCCCGTGGCTCAGGAACAGGGGCACCTCCGGCGGCGTGAGCGGAAACTGCAGCCAGCGCTGGGAGTGGGCGCCGGTCGGGGCCCCGTCGAGAAAGGGGGAGCTGGCCGAGAGGGCCAGCAGCAGGGCCCCCTCGCAGCGCAACAGCCGCAACCCGGCAAACAGCTGCTCCATGGCGGCGGGGCCCTGGCCGTCCGTGAGCCCCAGGTTGATGTGCACGCTGGCGGTCACCACTCGGGTGCCGTAGGTGGTTTCGATGTAGCCGTGATAAGGGTTCTGGGGGTCGGAGCGCTCAAACTGCCGGCTGCCTCCGGTGCTCAGGGTGCTGCCCGGCAGCAGGGTGAGCCCACGCGGGGCCAGCCAGCTGCGCAGCCGCTGACGCGGCTCGAGCAGCAGCTCCAGCTGGCGCACATAGCTGGCGTCGGGCGGGGTGATGTATTCGAGGTTGCGATGGTCGGGCTCGGTCACGAATCCGGCCAGCGCGGCGGCCGCCTCAGCCGAACACCCCACCACCGTGCCGTCGGGCCGACCGGTGTACATCTCCACCTCAAAGCCCTTGAGCAACAGATCGCTCATGGCTGGGCGGGCAGCAGGCAGGCCAGGGCCTTAAGCATGCCCCGGGCCTTGTTGAGCGTTTCCTGGTATTCGGCCTCGGGCACCGAATCGGCCACCACGCCTGCTCCTGCCTGCACCTGCACGCGCCAGCCTCCCTCGGCGTGGGGCAGCACCACCATGGTGCGGATGGTGATGGCGGTGTTGAGCGCACCGGCCAGATCCACGGCGCCATACACCCCTGAGTAGGGACCGCGGGCATCGGGCTCAAGCGCATGGATCAGCTGCATGGCCCGGATCTTGGGCGCTCCACTCACGGTGCCGGCTGGGAAGGAGGCCATCAGCAGGTCCCACACGCTCTTGTCCTCTGCCAGCAGGCCCTCCACCTGGCTCACGATGTGCATCACGTGGGAGTAGCGCTCGATCACCATCAGGTCGGTCACCGCCACCGTGCCCGGCTGACACACCCGGCCGAGGTCATTGCGGCCCAGATCCACCAGCATCACGTGTTCGGCCCGTTCCTTTGGATCGGCCAGCAGCTCAACCTCCAG
>Ga0164292_10004034_pt1 | contig 11974 bp, 11 predicted proteins | sample GEODES117metaG_FD_111486 | JGI IMG/M metagenome (GOLD analysis project Ga0164292, IMG submission 111486) | Eutrophic lake water microbial communities from Lake Mendota, Wisconsin, USA - GEODES117 metaG | ecosystem: Environmental > Aquatic > Freshwater > Lake | place: USA: Lake Mendota... | reverse complement strand
TTATTTAGTTGTTATTTAGTTGTTATTTAGTTGTGAAAGTTTTTTGCTGACGATCTAGAAGAGTCCCGGAAAAACTTCTTCAGATACGTCAGCAAAAGTTGATTCGCGATCTGCTAGATACGCGCTCCATGCAGCGCTATCCCAGATTTCTACGCGGGTGTTTGCGCCAATTACGACGCACTCTCTTTCCAGGCCTGCATAACTGCGAAGAGGTGCAGGAATAGTGATACGACCTTGACGGTCAGGAATTTCATCGTGGGCACCAGCGAACATCACGCGTTGGTAATCGCGAGCAGCTTTGGCAGTTACTGGGGCTTGGCGCAGAGTTTCTGTGATGTGAGCAAATTCAGTTGCCGGAAAGACATAGAGGCAGCGCTCTTGACCTTTAGTGATTACCAGGCCAGGTGAGAGTTCATCGCGGAACTTGGCGGGCAGAATCAAACGCCCCTTCTCGTCTAAACGAGGTTCATGGGTTCCTAAGAACATTGATTTCACCACCTTCCCCAAGGTATGAGCGTGATTTCCACGCTCAATTCCCCACTTTACACCACTTTCCCCCTTTTTGCACCATTATTAGGTAAATTTTTGGGCGCTCCCACCACCGCCCCTCCCCGCTCCTCCACCCCATCAGGACGTAAAAAAACCGACCCGGTATGGGTCGGTTGGGTGGACGGTAAGCGAGCGCTTATTCGAAGTTGCGTTGATCCCATCGATCTTGCATACGCTGATTGAAGTTGGTGCGAGGTGACTTTGGAGCGCGCACCTTAGCGCTGCCGGCAAAGCTGGCAGCTGAGCCAATCCGGTCGATTGTCAGGATCAAGCCCACCAGAGCGAGAATAAAACCAGCGATACCGACGAGATACATCGCTGCGATAACCCCGTAGAAGAGAGCCGATAGCCCGAGGATAAAGAGGGCTAGGCCTTTGAGAAGCGATGGTGATTTCAAGCGGGCAGAACGTGGTGTGGCATCACTGGTAAGAGCGCTCTGCAGGCGTGGGTCATCAGAGGCGAGCGCCGCCTCCATCTCTGCAAGTAAGCGTTTTTCACGCTCTGTAAGACCCATACTGCTAAGGATAGGACAGTTATGACTCTGCGTCATCTTTTTCTTCGCCACCCTCAATGAGCCGCCCAGGCCGCACACTGGCAGAGCCAAAACGAGCGTGGGCGCGGTCGATTGCGCTATCGGCCTCACGCCAGCCCTTCTCGCGTGAGCCAAGCGTCATCTGTTCTGGAGCTCCCCCTTGGAGGTTCTCCAGGCTGACCCCCACCAGGCGCAGCCTCGCCCTATCGATCTTCAGGTTCTTATAGAGGGTGCGGACAACTTCGTAGATCTCTTGGGTGCTATCGATTGGCAGCGCGAGGGTCTTACTGCGACTGATGGTGGTGAAATCTGCAAAGCGCACCTTGATTGCAATTGTCTTGGTAAATAAACCGCGCTCGCGTAATCGCGATGATGCCTTCTCGGTCAGCCTTAAGTATTCACGCAATATCTCTTCCGGGTTTTCGAGGTCAATTGCAAATGTTTCGGCGGCGCTAATGCTCTTTTCGGGTTCATCATCGCTGACTTCGCGAAAATCTCGTCCCCAAGAAAGTTCATGGAGCGAGGCACCTGAGGCTTCACCGAGTGCGCGGATCAGAGTTGCACGTGGGGTTTGGGCAATATCGCCGATGGTGTGAAGACCCAATCGTTGCAACGCCTCCCCTGTCTTTGGTCCTACTCCCCACATTGCAGATACGGGAAGCGGGTGGAGGAATTCAAGTACTCGATCAGCGGTTATCTCCAGGAGCGCATCTGGTTTGCAATGTTGGGATGCGAGCTTTGCAATAAATTTTGTCTCGGCTATTCCGACCGAACATGTAATTCCTTCTTGCTCGAGTACCTGTGCACGTATTGCTGCTGCGATTTCGCGACCTGTGCCAAGTAGCTTCTGTGCGCCCGTGACATCGAGGAATGCTTCATCCAGCGAGATTGGCTCGACCTTCGGTGTAAAGGTTGCAAAGATCTCCATGACGCGTCCTGATATCTCTGAGTAGCGATGATGTTCGGGTGGAACGAAAATTGCATGTGGCGCCATTCGCTGTGCGCGCCCGACTGGCATCGCCGCTCGAATTCCAAATTTTCGCGCCGCATAGTTTGCTGAAAGAACTACTCCGCGAGCCCCTGCCCCCACAACCACAGCTTTGCCACGTAGTTCTGGGTGGTCGAGTTCGGCGACAGATGCATAGAAAGCATCCATATCCACATGCAAAATTGTCGAACTCATATCGCCACATTACCTCGTGCTTGCCACTTATCGTAGGCAATGCGCAGATCCCACACACCCGTTGCTCGAAGCGAGATACCTCGCTCGCCGGTGCGACGAGTAGTGCCACGCACTAAGAAAAGCGATGCCGAATGAAGGGTCTGGGCGTAGCTCTCCTGGCTAAGCACATCAGGGAAGAAAGTTGCATCACTGCATCCATATCCATCATCGAGAGAGAGAAAGAGAACTCTCTTTCCAGAACGCACCGGCGGAGATTGCAGCGCCACCTTTACTCCTGCAACAAGTACCGAACTGTTGTTGCGTTGAGTAAGCAGATCACATGATCGCAGTGCACCAATCTCGTTGAGGAATGTTGCGTAGAAAGAGAGTAGATGCGAGCTGATATCCATTCCTAATCGTGCAAGTTCATTGCCAACTTTCTCTTCAATCTCCATCGCAGGTAATCCGCTGAGTGAGAGCGCAGGGGCCGGCAAAGCTAGTGACATCTGCGCACCAGAGAGAGCAGGGGTGCTAGATTTTTGGAGATCGGCTAAGTGCAGCAAGAGATCGCGATGAGTGACTCCATCTTTAATATGAATTTCATCGAAGGCGCCGGTGAGAATCAGGGTCTCGATTGTTGGAATCGAACTACCTGATCTGCGATAGAAATCTGCCAGATCTACATATGGTTGGCCTTTTTCAATCGATTGGATTTCGTGAGTGCTTGCACCAGAGATTGCCGAGAGTGCGATTCGAATTGCATCTAACCCAGCGACACCTTCGACCGTATATTTGCTATGAGAATAATTAATATCAAGGGGCGCTAAATAAAGATCCATCCGTCGAGCTTCATCGAGCATCAGCCTTCTGGGATACATGCCTGGCTCGTGGGTAAGAACTCCCGAGAAGAATGCTGCTGGGTAATGTCTCTTGAGCCAGGCAGATTGATAGGTAGGCAGCGCAAATGCAGCAGCATGTGCTTTACAGAAACCAAAGGAGGCAAAGGCGCGAAGGATCTCCCATACCTCAGTAATAACTGATAGCTCGTATCCTTTATCAACAGCTGCCGGGAAGAACCAATCACAGACCTCTTGTTGACCATCTTTACTGCCGAGCGCACGACGTTTCTCATCTGCCGCAGCTAAAGAAATCCCTGTCATCTGGGCGATAATCGAAATCACTTGTTCGTGAAATACAACAACCCCTTCGGTCTCTTCGAGAATCGGAGCAAGTGAGGGATGAATAAGGCGAGGTGCGGTAAAGCCACCACGGGCTTGCAAGAATGGGCGAATCATGTCGCTCTTAACCGGCCCTGGGCGAAAGAGCGAGATATCGATAATGAGGTCGTTAAAAGTACGAGGCTGAAGTTTGCCAACGAGTTCGCGCTGACCCGGACTCTCGATTTGGAAGAGCCCTAAGGTCTGAGTCGATTGAATCAGGTGATATGTATCGGGATCATCGAGTGGGATTGCATCGATATCAAATTCAGGATCATGGGTACGTTGAATCTCATAGACAGCATGCGCGATTGCAGATTGCATTCGCACGCCAAGTACATCGAGTTTAAGAAGCCCGATATCTTCCACATCATCTTTATCGAATTCGAGCATCGGATATCCGCTGGCACCAATCTGTACTGGTGCGCGATCGAGCAGCGTTGCATCAGAGAGTGCGATGGCACATGGATGCATTGAAAGGTGACGAGGTAGACCATCGAGGCGTTGCGCGAGTGCAATCGTCATGGCAGCAAGTGGACTCGATACCTTCAGCGATTTCAGTTCAGGAAGAGAGGCGAGGGCTGCTGGAATATTGGCGGCTCGAATATGAGGCATTGATTTTGCAAGGAGATCGATCTCTGTCGGAGGTAGGCCAAGAGCGGCGCCAGCATCTCTAATTGCATGTCGAGCGCGATAGGTCTCGACCATCGATACTGTCGCACATCGCGAAATTGCATCTGGTGATGACCATGATTGAGTTCCGTATCGATCAAAGACTGCGTCATAAATTTCGAGGCGACGATCTGATTCGACATCAATATCAATATCCGGAAGCGCGCGGCGCAAAGGCGAACAGAAGCGTTCCATCAGAAGGCCGTGTTTAATCGGATCGACCCCTGAGATACCGAGCAAGTGGCAGATCAATGAGCCAGCGCCGCTGCCTCGTGCTGCAACTCGGATTCCTTTGCTACGCGCCATATCTGCGATATCTGCAACGGTAAGAAAGTACGAGTCAAAGCCGAGAGTTGCTACCGTGGCAAGTTCATCATCGAGGCGTGCGCGCGCAATCGCAATCTGAGATTGATCGTTGTAGCGCCAATTCAGACCTGCCTCAGAACGTGCTCGCAATATTGTGCGCATCTGCGCAGCGTTCTCTGCTCCCACAACACTTGGCTCAGGAAGATGAACGCCACCTAAACCAATATCGCGTTGTGGAGATAACAACGATCGTTGGGCCCAATCTCGTGTGCTCTTAAGCAATAAACGCGGTGAGCCCTCACCGGCCGAGCGCGCTATCTCGGCAGCGATTGTCACCATCTCATTGCTATCTTTTAAGAAGGCCTCGGCATTGCGCCGTTCGACATGGCGTCGATCGAGTGGAACTAATTTGCGGGCACAATCAAGCACATCTGCCACCGGTCCATCGCTGCGGTTAAGCATGCGCACGGCATTGGTAATCACTGCATCAATATCGTTCTCGCGCGCAAAGGCTAAAGAGCGTCCAGCATGGGCAGTAGAACCCGGGCCATTGCCGGCAACAAGATGGGAAACGCATTCGATGGCGTGATCGGCGAAGTATGGACGTGTTTGATTAAAGATATCGCGAGCAATATCTGGACGATGCAGTGCTAACGCCTGCGATACCGGTGATTCGGGGCCATGCAATAGAAATAGTTTGCTGCTGTATTGGCTAAAGCGTTGCAGGATATCGAGCGTAAGTACTGGAATGCGATCTGCGGAATTGGTAGTAACTCCGCGATAGAGATGCAGCAGGTCGCGCCATCCGCCATCTCCCCCAGCAAGAATTGTTACTCGAGGAAGATTTTTACGATCGCTCTTGACCCCAACAGCCTCTGAATTAATCAGATCTATCTGAAGGTTGATCCCGAGAATAGGCGCGATACCGAATTGCATACAGCTCTTTGCGAAACGAATTGCCCCTGCTAAAGAATCTCGATCAGTCAGCGCTAGAGCTGGCATATCAAAATCAGCTGCACGTTCGATGAGGTCTTTCGGCATACTGGTGCCATATTTAAATGAGTAGGCACTTGTTGTTCGTAGATGGATAAAACTCATGAGCTAGATAGTTCTGACAATCCATTGGCCGGTAGCTTCATCGCGTTCGAGTTGAAATGTTGTGAGCGCGCCAATAGGGGCAGCCTCGACAGTCCAGAGTGCGCGCGCTTGATCATCGGGGCGATAGATGCCATCACTAGCGCGATTCCACCAGCCACCGGATTCGCACCAACGAGAGAGCACTGCATGGATGCGAAATCTGCGACCTCGAAAGGTGAATTCGACCGGAGTTGTAGGCCCATCAATAAGGACCTCACCTGCAGGGATTACTTCACTTGCCATTGTCTCGCCTCTTTAGATTTCGAACAGATGTTCGAAAAATAGCCCACCCCACTGACAAGAGCAACGCTAGAGTTGAAGTTGAGGGTTTGCCCGCGCGGGCGTGGCTCCCTGCGAAATAAAGCCAGCGCCATAGATTTCCCCTCATGAACACCACACTTACTCACAAAAAGTCACGCCTAGTTCTAGGCCTGGCATCTGTAGCAGCTCTCGTCGCTACGGTCATTACACCTACCGCACAGGCTGCTACTACATATGCAATTCCAGCAGCACCTACAAATGTCGTTGCCTATGAATCAGCACGAGGCATCACAGTAAAATGGACGCCATCAACAGATGTCGCGCCGCAAATTACTTCTTACATCATCTCTGCTGGCCCAGGTTCTTGTCCGATTGTTGTCTCAGCATCAGCTCGATCAATTGTCACTCTGCCAGTACTGGCTGGACAGAAAGTATTCACACCAGTTGTGCAAGCCGTAAATAGCTACGGAATCTCAGTTGCAGCAAAGGCAAATAACAGCTTTGATGCAACGAAGTTGAAGTCGGCACCAATCAATCCTGCATATAAGTCACTTCAGTTCTTGCAGCTCTCTGATTTTCACGGAGCAGTTGATGTATCTGCGACAAGCATCGGACTTGCCGGACTCGTTGCTTCCTGGAATAACGACCGCGCACTGAACCCAGCAACAGTTGCCGTAACCTCAGGCGATAACTTCGGAGCTTCGCCACAGATTTCTTCAGCTTTTGAGGAAATGCAAACAGTTGAAGGACTCAACCTGATGAAGCTCGATGTAGCGGGGTTTGGTAACCACGAACATGATCGAAATATTGCCCACGTTCAAAAGGTTATTGGGGCATCTGACTTCAAGTGGGTAGTTTCAAACTACAGCTCACTTAAGGACCTCACATCTGGAACAAAGTCTGCACAGCCATACACAATTGTGGAACGTAACGGTGTCAAGATTGGCATTGTAGGATCAAATACAGAATCTACAGTCGAGCAGGTATTCCCTGGCAATCTTGTAGGACCTTCTGGTGAAATCGTCATTGATCCAAGCGCTAAAGGCATCAACGCTGCAATTGCAGATGTCCGCGCTCAAGGAGCACAGGTTGTTATTGCACTAGTGCATCAAGGTTGGACTGAAAATGTGAACGGCGCACCTGTTGGCCGTCTCTCTGAACTCTCTGGTCAAATCAAGGGCGCAGATGTGATCTACGGTGGCCACAGCCACTTGGTTTATTCAACGTCGCTTCCAGGAAATATCCGTAAGGCACCAACTCTCGTTGCCCAAGTTCGCAATGCTGGCGTGGAGTACTCACGTACTGCGGTCTGTATCGACACTAATCGAAACCGAGTAGTTGGCTCAGCTGTCGAATACATCTCAAAGGCTGAGGCAGCAAAGTTGACTCCGGATGCAACAGCGGCAGCACTAGTTAAGGGTTATAAGGATCAGCTAGCTCCTAAACTCGATGTCAAGATCGGCACAGTCACATCAGTCTTCCCTCGTGGTGGCACACCTGCTGTCGAGCGTTCTGGTGAAACTCCAATTGGTAACTTCACAGCAGATGCTATCCGCGCTAAGTACAAGACCGACTTTGTACTTCTCAACGGTGGCGGAATGCGCGACACATTCCCAGCTAGGACATACACGCCGCAGGATAAGACGCTTGTGCGTCCAGCTACATCGGCCACTGGTCCATACGATGTCACCGTGGGAGATGCACTTACAGTCTTCCCATTTGGTAACTCAGTATCTACAACGACAATCACAGGTACATTGCTCTGGAAGGCGCTAGAAAATGGCGTCGGCGGTGCATACCCTGCAGATGGTCGCTTCCCACAAATATCAGGCTTTAACTTCACATTCGATTCAAGTAAGCCAATCGGCTCACGCGTCGTATCTGTGACAAAGCTTGATGGAACAGCGATTGCCAAGGATTCAACTGTTTATACAGTTGCAACTTTGGATTTCATCGTTCAAGGTGGAGATGGATACATTGGTGTCTTCTCACCAGCGACTGCAAAGGTGCGCGATCTCTTGGTCGATGTCTTTATCGAAGCAGTTCGTGCATCAAAGAACATCACAACTCCAGTTGCTGATGGACGCACTAAGAAGGTTGGCTAATAGCCTTCATTGATTAGTCACGAGAAGGGTCGCGCCGTAAGGTGCGGCCCTTCTTTGCGTGTCGAATAAGCAAGACAACAAGATTGCAATTGCATCCCTTACCCTTTTCTTATGGATGCAATTCTTATTATTGGTCGGGTTCTTTTCGCATTTCTATGGATCGGGGCCGGCTTTGCTCACTTCAAGAATCTAGCGGCGATGACCGGCTATGCCACCTACAAGAAAGTACCTGCTGCAAAGCTCGCCGTTCTTGGAAGTGGGCTCTCTTTCCTGGTTGGTGGAATTCTTATTCTGCTCGGTACCTGGGTTGATCTCGCTAGCGCTCTCATTGCAGTCACTGTCATTCTTGCCGCGGTTATCTTTCATCAATTTTGGCGCGAGAGCGATGCCAATACAAAGGTGCAAGAGCAGATGGCATTTAATAAAGATATAGCACTCGGTGGGGCTGCGCTCATTCTCTTTACACTCGTTGCAAGCGGAGCAATCACAGACTTTGGACCTAGCGCAGGAGCAATTGCCTTCTTCTAGACATTTGTGCGAGAGGATGTGCGCATGGAGATTGTTGCTGCTCTGATTGCCGGTTCATTTATCGGTGCTGTCCTGGGCTACATCGGTGCCGGTGGAGCAATGCTGGCTGTACCAATCTTGATGTATGTATTTAGCTTCACCCCACATCTTGCAACGACGGCATCGCTGGCAATTGTGGGATCCGCTGCGGTATCTGGCGCAATCGCAAAAGCTCGCAACAATGAGATTCTCTATCGTGATGCAATAGTTATTTGGGCAATCGGATTAGTCACCAATGTTGGCTTCTCGTCGATTTCGGATTCGTTACCTGATGCCTTTATCAAGACTGGCTTCGCAGTTGTCTTGTTCGTTGCTGGTTTATCGATGATTCGCAATCCGCTGGCAATGACACACAAGCGAATGCCAGTGGCAATCTTGATATTTGTCTCGCTTCTTATTGGTTCGATTACAGGACTGTTCGGAATCGGCGGCGGGTTTTTAGCAATTCCGATTCTGGTCTTGTTTTTTGGTACTCCGCAAAGCACCGCATCAGGAACATCGCTGATGATTATTGCCCTGAACTCGCTCACCTCGCTAGTAGTTCGCAATCAGAGTTGGCATGAAATCAATTGGAAGATACCGCTGGTCATAGCTATCAGCGCGATTGGAATTACCAACTTGGCCTCGCGTAAAGGTTCGCGTGATTCGCAAGAGAAGTTAAAGTATTACTACACAGGGTTGCTGGTGGCTATTGCAATCTTTACCTTAGCTGAAACCTGGATTTTTTAAATCTTCGCCTCTGTACTAATTGCGCGCGACATAAATCCGGCAAGCATCATCATTCCGATTGGATAGGCCATCGCCCACGAAAGCGAAGTGAGCTGAGCCAATAGCCCGGTCAGTGTTGGCCCAATGAAATATCCAGCAATACCAATTACGCCCACGCGTGAAATTGCAACTGCTGGCGCGACTCCTGGTACCCGACTAGCCGCCAAGATGAATGCAGGAAACATCGGACCAATTCCGAGGCCAGCGAAAACAAATCCAAGATCGGCGATCACGAGCGCCGCCATACGTGCAGAATCAATACTCGATAACGGGATTGCAATAGCCAAGCAGAGCGCCCATCCCCCACCGCCAATTAAGCCTCCGAGCTGCACGGTTTTCCGCGCTCCAAATTTATGAAGTGCTTTATCTCCCAAGAATCGACTGACAATCATCGCAAGTGTGAAGCAGGCAAATGAAGAGGTATATATCGCACCCGTAATCTGCATATTGTCGCGGAGCAAAATCGCGCCCCAATCACTTGCCGCACCCTCTGCAACCAGACTTGCCACTAGACCTAAGCCAAGTGCCCATAATCCAAGTACGTTCTTTCCAAAGAATGGAATTTTCGCCTCTGTTAATTCGGTCCCATCGCCAGCATGTTCATCTCGTTCAGGTGAGAGCAAAAATGTGTTTGCTAGTACAAAGCCAATAAACGAGAAGATTGCGACCACAATCAAGTTCTCTTTCGGAGTCATATGCGCAATCATGAAGCCGCCGAAAATAGTAGTGAGGAAAGCACCCAAGCTCCACATTCCATGAAACCTCGACATCCATCGCTTCTGAAGAATCTTTTCGGCGACTACTGCCTGCGAATTCAGTGACATGTCGGTGAGCGCGTAACCAAAACCCATCACGATCAGTGAAAGAAAGAGAGTTGTAGGTGTCTTTGCTATCGCCATTGCAACCAAACCCAATGGCAAAATCAATGAAGAGATGTAGATAACCGGCCTAGATCCAAAGGTGTGAATTGCCCGACCTGCCGCTTGTGCGCCTAGGATTGAGCCAATTGTCGCGCCGACAAACATCAGACCAAATTGGCCATTATCGAGTCCCACTGCATCTTTAATCTCAGGAATGCGCGGCACCCAGGCCATTGAAGCAATTCCCATCAGCAGAAATGAAGCCAAAATTGAATTGCGCGCTTTGATTCCAATGGCAAGATCATCTGGCATATCGCTAAATCTATCCTCTAAAGTCATCCATTGTGGAACACATCCTTGAGAAGTCGGCCGTTAAAAGAGTGGCGCTTGCAATGCAAGAAAATGCCATCGCTGGTCCAATCACGGTTTTGAGTGAGAGCGCCCGTACTGCCGCAGATGCAGCTTCTGCCTTGGGCATTGAAGTAGGCCAGATTGCTTCATCACTAATTTTTAAGAGCCCTGATGGCAACGTCATTCTCATTATTACCAGTGGTGGCCATCGAGTTAATACCGATCTTGTAGCAAAATCTCTCGGATATTCAGAGCTCTTACGTGTTGATGCCACATTTGTGAAAGAGTTCTCCGGTTTTTCCATCGGTGGCGTGAGTCCAATTGGTTGGAGTAATCAACCGGATGTGACACTCATTGATGTTGCGCTGAATAAATACGATGTGGTCTGGGCGGCTGCCGGACATCCGCACGGAGTTTTTCCCACCACATTTGCAGAACTAATTACTGCTACAGGTGCAAACTCTTCAGTGGTCGGTGATTAATCATGAAAACGCTAGGGATGATTACGATAGTAATTGATGAGTATGACCGTGCCATCAAGCATTACATTGATGATCTTGGCTTTTCATTAATTGAAGATACTGAGCTCTCCCCCGAAAAGCGTTGGGTCGTCATCGCGCCAGGTTCGCAAGGGGCTCGAATTCTGCTCGCAAAAGCTGCCAATAGCGAACAGATCAACGCAATCGGAAACTCAACAGGTGGTCGTGTTGGATTCTTTCTCTATACCGATGAATTTGCGCAGACATATCAGTCATATCTCACGCGCGGTATCGAATTCACCGAAACCCCTCGAAACGAGAAATTCGGCCAAGTTGTTGTCTTTAAAGATATGTACGGCAACAAGTGGGATTTAATCGAAATTAGCGAGATGTAGACTGCCGCTCGTGAGCGCTACCGCGATCTATATCTTCACTATTCGAAAGAGCGCGATTCCTTTTGCTTTTTTGCAGATGGCTATCGGTCGTCGCAGCGCGCGCACTATTCCTGGAGTCACTTTTGCAAAGTTAATGGGTACGGGTACCGGCAAGTCTTTTACTCCTTCAGATGCAGATTTAAAACAATGGGCGATTCTCTTTGTTGCTGAAGATTTTCGTACTGTTGATAATTCTCGATTTATAAATGGTTGGCGCAAGCGTTCCAAGAGAGTTGAAATCTTGCACCTTAACCCGATTGCTTCACATGGTAAATGGTCTCGCTGCGAACCTTTCGAATTAACGGGCGCGACACATTCGGGCGGGCCGGTAGTTGCCATTACGAGAGCGCGTTTAAAATGGTCACAAGCAATTCGCTTCTGGCGCTCCATTCCTCCTGTGGTGGAAGATCTGCATCAATCCCCAGGGCTACTATTTTCAATCGGCATTGGCGAAGCACCTATTGGCTTACAGGGAACTCTCTCGATCTGGCGCTCTCCAGCTGAACTCCGTGATTTTGCATACAAGAACGCCCCTCATCGTGCAGCAATTGCAGATACAGCCAAGTTCAATTGG
>Ga0164292_10004030_pt1 | contig 11977 bp, 10 predicted proteins | sample GEODES117metaG_FD_111486 | JGI IMG/M metagenome (GOLD analysis project Ga0164292, IMG submission 111486) | Eutrophic lake water microbial communities from Lake Mendota, Wisconsin, USA - GEODES117 metaG | ecosystem: Environmental > Aquatic > Freshwater > Lake | place: USA: Lake Mendota... | reverse complement strand
TTTCCCGCAAGGCAGTTCAGACCGTGAGCAACGCCAATTCAGAGACTAGCTCGGGGGGCCGAAGTCGCTGGGGACAGCCGAGCGAACACGCTTTCGCCGTTCTGTTGCACGGCCTTGGGCACAGCTGGTGGAAATTACTTTTCAGAGAGCCGACCGAAGACATTCCTTCGGCTCATTCGTGCTCGTAGGGTGGAGCGGTGGCGAGGATCCGGAGGACCTCGTCGTGCAGCAGGCCGTTGGTGGCAAGTGAATCACCTGAGTCGATCTTGGGGCGGCCGCTCCAATCGCTGAATCGCCCGCCGGCCTCTTCGATGATGGGCTGGACGGCCGCGGCGTCCCAAATCTTGAGGATGGGATCGATCTGGATGTCAACTTGGCCGAGCGCCACCATCATGTAGCCGTAAGCATCGCCCCAGGTGCGCGCGAAAAAGACGCTGTCTGCCATTCGTTCGTAGACAGGCTTGGCGTTTCGCTTGTTAAAGGTCTCAACAGCCGAGGTTACGAAAATGGACTGGCTCAGTTTTGATTTTCGAGAAACGCTGGCCTTGCGGGGTTGAGTCTGGTGGTCGAAGTACCAGGCTCCCAAGCCACGGCCGGCAAAAATGCCTTGTTGCAAACCGGGGAAGAAAAGGACACCGACGTCAGCTCGGCCATTGCGGGCCGCAGCGACCATCGTGCCATACAGGGGAACGCCGGCCACAAACGCCTTGGTTCCGTCAATTGGGTCGAGAATCCAGTCCCAGCCGGACGTTCCGCTCGCCGAACCGTATTCTTCGCCGACAATTCCGTCTTGGGGAAATTCACGGGCGATAGCCTCGCGGAGAGCGAGCTCGCATTGCTGGTCGGCTTGGGTCAGTGGCGAGCCATCCGACTTGATTTCGACTCCCAAGTCGGGAGTGCGAAAGAAGTTAAGCGTGATGTTGCCGGCGGAGACGGCAATTTGCCGGGCCAGTTCCAGCCGCTGTCGGAGGTCTTGGTCGCTCATGATTTACTCGGAGGTTGGGCGGAGACAGAGGAAGGAGACAGCCAGAGGGCATGGATCAACAGCAGGCCGGCTCCAATCACGAGCCAGCAGTCGGCCAAATTGAAATTCGGCCACGGATCAAAATTGGGAACGCCTTCGAGCCGGAACAGAATCCAATCCCGGACATGATAACGAATCGATTCGGGGTGGCCTGGAGTGAAGCCCCAGCCAATGCGATCGTAAAAATTTCCTAAGATCCCGCCCGAGATCAGTCCAAGTGCTGCGGTCAGCCAGCGGTCGCGGGCTCCGCCCCAGGCAAACAGCCAGACCAGAATGCCCACGAAGAAAACCAAAGACAGGGCCGCAAACCAAGTGCTTCCGCCCTGGCCCATGCCGAAGAGGGCGCCGCCGTTGGTAGACGTTTGTATCCCGAAGACTCCAGGAATCCAGTAATGTTGCTCCTGAGCAAACCGATGCAGTTCGAGCTCCGGGTCGAAGTAGTGGCCGAACGTGTAGTGTTTGGTCAGCAAATCGGCGGCGAGCCCTGTGACCAAGAGCGCAAAAAACAAGACGGCGCGGGTCCAGACCCGGCCGTCTTGAGGGGGATTCGAGTTGGCAGCCGCCGAATCAGACTTCACCGGCTTCAATTTGGCTGGCGCACTTGACACAGTAGGGGGTGTAGGGGATCGCGTTCAAACGAAGTTTCGGGATGGCTTTCCCGCATTCCATACAGGAACCATAAACGCCTTCTTCGATTCGTTCAAGAGCAAGCTCGACCTGCTCCAGCGTTTCCCCTTCATTGGACATCAACAGCAAGGTGTTATCCAGTTCGAAGGTGTCGCTGCCGATGTCGGCAATGTGACTGGGAACCGCGGAAACGCTGCCGCCCATACCACTGCTGGATTTAATCAGGGCAGCATCAGCTAACGTGGAAACGTCGCCACGCAAGCGGGAACGCAGGGCCAGCAACATTTCTTTGTACGGCTTGAGTTCCGATTTTTTCATTTTCATATGCAACAAACCTCTCAGTTCCTGCGTTGACGTTCTGTCGCGGAAAGTTTTACCACCGAGTGGTTAAGCGAACAGTCGGTCAAGCGACACATTGTAGAAAGGGGTACTTGACACGTCAAATTAAATTCATCCCGAATTCATCGGGGTGCCACCGCCGAGCCCGCCTTTTTCCACTGTTTTGCCGTATTTGCCCAAGGGACGCAGGTGGTAAACTCGACTCAATAGGTGTTCGCTCTCGCGGTGGCTTGCCGGCAAGAACGCACTTAGCCTTGCCCCGTAGCCCGTTGCTGGGGAACGGTTCTCTCTACGTGGGAGCGAGCGTTTTGGTTTGCAATTTTTAGCTGAAACGGCCGTTTGTTGAAGGGAAACTCGGCGGCGCAAGTCGGGAGGATTGTCGGGCCCGGGGAAGATGCGGACTGTGGCCCGGCCGTCGCTTGATTGCCCTTACCTGTCCGGTGACATATAACGTCAACTTTTTCGCCAAGTGTTGCAGGGCAAGGAGCGGGAGAATGATCAAACTGGCAATCAATGGAGCATCGGGGCGAGTTGGCCGAAGGCTGATTGCATTGGCTAAATCGGGAACCCAGTTTGATTTGGTATCCGCAACCTGTTCACCTGGGTCACAGCACCTGCATGCTGACGCGGGCGAGTTGGCAGGTATCGGACCGATTGGGTTGGTGCTTGCTTCGGCCATCGGAAGTCATCCTCAGGTCGTGATTGACTTTTCGAACCACGCTGGTGCCCGGGCAGCTCTCGAGTATTGTCTCTTTAATCGCGTTCCGCTGGTCGTCGCCACCACCGGGCTGGATGAGCAGTTGCAAGCGGAATTGCGGCGGGCCAGCGAGACCATTCCGATCTGTCTCGCTCCCAACATGAGCCAAGCGGTTAACCTCACGATGAAATTGGCGCAGGTAGCCGCACGAGCACTGCGTGAATACGCGAACGGTGTTGATGTGGAGATCATTGAACGCCACCACCGGTTCAAGGCAGACTCGCCCAGTGGCACTGCCTTGCGGTTCGGAGAGCTGATTGCTCAGGAGATGGGACAGCAGCTTCACCGGCATGGACGGGAAGGAGTGGTGGGGCAGCGACCGCAAATGAAATCGGTTATCACGCCGTTCGGGCCGGCGATAATCCGGGCCAGCATACGATTCTGTTCGGGATGTTGGGGGAAACGATTGAGCTGCGGGTAGCGGCCAGCAATCGGGATTGTTACGCCCATGGCGCCCTGGCTGCGGCCAAATTCCTGATCGGCAAGCGACCGGGAAGCTATTCCATGGCCGACGTCCTGGGGCTGTAAGCAGTCCGTTCTTGGGCAAGGTTTCTGGCGTTTTGGAGTGGACTGATGGCCAAGTGTGACGAGGGGTATCTCTGCGCTGTGTGCGGTGGTGATGTCGCTGAAATTACCGACAGCGATCTCTACTTGCGCTACGTTCTCGGCTGGGTCGACCCGGAAGTGCTACACACAACTCCTGACCGACACCTTCGTTGCAATCCTGGCTTGGCACAATTCATCGTGGCCGCAGAGTTCGCACCGGTCATGGTTGAAGGGGAGTTTGACAAACGCCTCCTCGACCCGGAATTCCGGGCGGCGCGCGAGGAACTTGTTACCCGCGGTTGGCGACGGCTGCATGAAGTCGTCGAACTGGGTTTGCCGATTGTGGACTACCCGTTGGGGTGAAACTGCGGTTTCGCTTACCCCCGGCGGGGGCAAGCAAGAACTCGTAGGGGCAAGCAAGCTCTGGACCAGCTTTTCCCCGAAAGTTGAGCTGCCGCATCTGGCGGGCGATTACTTTTTCAGTTCAACCAGTTCGCCTTGGGCGGCCATTTTGCGAATGTCTTCAGTAATTCGCATCGAGCAATATTTGGGGCCGCACATGCTGCAGAAATGGGCGCTCTTGAAGGTCTCTTGGGGGAGTGTTTCGTCGTGATAGGACCGAGCTGTCTCGGGGTCCAGAGAAAGACGAAATTGCTCATTCCAGTCGAATTCAAACCGCGCTTTGGAAAGCGAATCATCGCGATCCTGGGAGCCCGGTCGACCGCGGGCGACGTCGGCCGCATGGGCCGCAATCTTGTAAGCAATCACACCTGCCTTCACGTCTTCGCGATTGGGCAGGCCCAAATGCTCTTTGGGGGTGACGTAGCACAGCATGGCCGCGCCGTGCCAGCCAGCCATGGCGGCCCCGATCGAACTGGTGATGTGGTCGTAACCGGGCGCAATATCAGTCACTAACGGGCCGAGAACATAAAATGGTGCACCATTGCAGACGTCAATCTGCCGCTTGATGTTCATTTCGATTTGATGCATGGGAATATGGCCAGGGCCTTCCACCATCACTTGAGTCCCGTTCTCCTGGCCCCGTCGGGTCAATTCACCGAGCACATCGAGTTCGGCAAATTGAGCCGCATCGCTGGCATCGGCAATGCTGCCGGGACGCAGTCCATCGCCAAGGCTCCAAGTGACATCGTATTCCCGCATGATGTCGCAGAGGTCATTGAAATGTTCATACAGAGGATTCTGTTTGCGGTGGACCATCATCCACTTGGCAATCAGGCTGCCTCCGCGCGAAACGATGCCTGTGACCCGTTGGGTTGTGAGGTGCAGGTGTTCCAGCAGGACACCGCAGTGGATCGTCATGTAATCCACGCCTTGCTTGGCTTGATGCTGGACCATATCCAGAAAATGTTGGGGGCGCATGTCTTCGATGTTACCGCCCAATTCTTCCAGCATTTGATAGATCGGCACCGTTCCGATTGGCACGGGAGAGGCGGCAATGATCGCTTTGCGGATGCCGTCAATGTTCTTGCCGGTCGAAAGATCCATCACAGTGTCGGAGCCAAAGTGAACTGCAGTGTGCAGTTTCTCGAGCTCTTCGTCGACGTTGCTGGTGACTGCCGAGTTGCCGATGTTGGCGTTGATTTTGCATTTGGCGGCGATGCCAATGCACATCGGTTCAAGGCGTTGTTGGAGGTGCACTTTGTTGGCCGGAATGACCATCCGGCCCGCAGCTACCTCGGCCCGAATGGTTTCGACAGGCAGTTGCTCGCGTTGGGCTACAAACTCCATTTCGGGTGTGATCTGTCCGGCCCGGGCGGCGAGGATTTGGGTGGGATGCATGCTATGTTGACTCAGAGAGAGTGAAGTTTTTATTACTGGGAAAAGGCCCGAGGAAATTGATCAGGCCCAAGGAAATCGGGCGGATTGGCGAGCACAAGGTAAATTTGGCGAGCACAAGGTGAATGCTGACACGAGCTGCCGGCGATTTGCCGAAGCGAGTGTTCTGCAAGGATTCGCTTCCCGGACGGTTTCATAGTACCGCTCTCTCCGCTTCTGTTCAATGATTGGCAAGCGGGGCCGGGTACAAGCAGCAGAATGGCAAACGAGCCCACCGCGCAAAGAGTCAAATCGTTTTGAGGAACTGTTTGAATTCTGGCGGCAGTCGACTGTGAAAGTGCAGCTCGCGTCCACTATGGGGGTGTCGGAAACCAAGTTCGCAGGCGTGGAGCGCGAGCCGCTTCCAGGGCCAGGCCGGATGAGCGGCGAGATCGCGGCGGTAGCGGGTTTCACCCAGCACCGGATGTCCCTGCTCGGAAAGGTGGACGCGGATTTGATTCCGTCTTCCCGTTTCCAGCGTCACGCTGACGTGGGTTGAATCGGAGAGCTCACGGAGCACCTCATAATGCGTGATCGCCAATTCACCCTGCTCCGCGGTGGGTACAGAATGGCGATTTAATTGGTCGTCAGTCGCCAGAAAGCTGCGGATTGTCCCTTTATGTGGTTGGAGCTGTCCCGCAACAAACGCTTCGTAACGTCGATGGGGCTTGCGCTCGGCAAACTGCTCGCGCAATTGCTCAGCGGTCTCGAGCGTGCGTGCGACCAAAAGTAGTCCGGAGACATCGCGGTCCAGCCTATGGACGGAAAACAGCTCGGGCGAGCGGGCCGCCTGTCTCTCATGTTGCAGCTTGCGGGCGAGCAAGGCGAGCAAGGTGTGTTTTTCCCGATGCGGCGTCGGAACTGTCAGTAAACCCGCGGGTTTTTCGACAACCAGTAACTCGCTGTCTTCGTGAACGATTCGAATCGCAAGCCGGTCTACGAGCGGCTGCTGTTCGGCTCGGCGAGGCTCCCCGCGATGGACTTCGACCCTGTCACCCGGTTGAAGCGTGCGGCGCGTGTCGAGCGTTTGCTTTTGGTTGACTTCGACCAAGCCTTCCAAAATCTGCTGCCGGGCGACTTGGGGAGAGCAGCGCAGCAGTCCGCTGACGATTTGCACCAATTGCCGGGCAGGCATGGGCATCGCGGGGTGAACGGTGCATTGAAGTTTGGAAGCAGACAAGGAACTGGCCTGGGAAAACTGTCCGACTGGGAACGGAATGCTTCGAGAATAGCTGCTATTTGGCAAGCCGAACAGGTCCGGGCTGGGGATGCTTACCCGGTCTGAAGACTGCTTGTCCGGGCTTCAAGAGATCGACCGGCAGCCGAACCAGCGGTTGCAAGGCAGCTGAATTCGCGGTTTGTCCGATGCCCGGCAGGGTTTAGAATGAACCCAAGCCCGCGATGTGGTTTACCCGAGCAGGTGTTTGCCAAAGCCCGGGTTTGCCCGGAGACCGGATTACCCAAGCACCGCGTTATCCCAAGAGACCGGCAATATCCCAAGAGACCGGCAATCGAAGGGCCGCGGTATTGTGCAGTGGTCTTTGGTCTTCCGCAGTGACGAGCTGGGCTGGTGGTTGGGAAACAGTAACTTTGAATTCGAAGGCTCATTTCGAGGGACAAGGTATGAAAGCCGCTTTGGTTTTGTTCGGGTTGGGAATCTCCGCCGGCTACCTGCTTTTTCCCGGGGCGCCACGAGTCACAGCCCGGGTTGCCCAAGAGGGACAGCCAGCTCAACAAGAACTCAAGTTGGAAGCAGCTCCGGCTGGTTTTCTGGCCGAGCGGGCGTATAAGAGCTGGTCGAAGGGGGACAATCAAACGGCAGCTCGATTTTTGCAATTGGCTGAACTGCGCCGAGCGATTGACTTGCAGGCGTTTCCTCCGCGCGAGGCCAAGACGAAAGCTGGCAAAGGGGAACGCCCTCAAGGTTTCTCCAGCTCGATTTCCGTAACGATTTCTCGCAACACCTATCCCCAAGTGCTCTTGCAGCCGCAGCAGCTTGCAAAGTTAATTGCGGACATTGAGCAGTGGCAACCGAGCTGGCCGGCGGCTTACTTTCCGGGTTGGGAGTTCAGTTCTCGGGTTGACGAGGCAACCTTCGCAAAAATTGCGGCAGAACAGAAAGAGCAATGGCTGGTTGGGTTGCGGGGGATGCAGAAGCTGCTCGGCGACGGCGGTTATTCAGCCAGCCTGGAGAAGTTGCTGGGGCTCTCAGCAGCGGAGCGCCGGGGAGAGGCGGGTGAAGAACTTTCCAAACAGCTGGAGCAAAAAGCGACTGAATTGGGTGTGGCGACCAAGGGTGGACTGGTAAGTCAACTGTTTTTCGAACCGGGAGCAGCGAACGTGAGTGGCAAAGTGCAGACAGGAAAGTACAACGAACTGACCGACAAGGAAAAATACGTCCTGCTGAACAAAGGAACCGAGCGGGCGTTTACCGGTGAATACACCGACAACAAGAAGATGGGGACCTACGTTTGTCGGCAATGCAATGCCCCGCTGTATCACTCGAATGACAAGTTCAACAGCAATTGTGGCTGGCCGAGCTTTGACGATGAGATCCCGGGCGCAGTTCGGCGGGAAGTAGATGCAGACGGGTACCGCGTTGAGATTCTCTGCAAGAATTGCGGCGGCCATTTGGGGCACGTCTTTGAAGGGGAACGCTTTACGGAAAAGAACACGCGGCACTGCGTCAATTCGATCTCCATTCGCTTCATTGCCGAAGGTGAAGAGTTGCCGCCGATGATTACGCTGGAAGACAAATAGGTCAGCGTTGGGCTGGAGTTATTCTGGAGAAACACTGGCTGACAGTTGCCCCTTAAGGTGTTTACAATTCGACGACCGGCCCCCCGTTCAGTGGGTGGGCTTTGATTCGGAAGGGTCGCCGATTTGGACGAGCGTAAGCGGATTCAACCAACTCAGGTCAATGCCGGTGCCCGGACACGCGGCTCGGTGGAACCGCGAACCAGCGGGAGCCAGCATCCGGCGTTAGTGCTGCTCGCTGCGGTTGCTGGCGGGATTCTGTTTGATCACTGGTTGGAGCTGAGTCCCTGGTGGTGGTTGGCGGTGATGGTCCTGGCCGCTCTGGGCTGGCTGGGTTTGCACTTTCGCCAGCGGACTCGCCAAGCGAGCCTCTGTTTGCTGGTGGCCTGGTCAGCTTTGGGCGGTGGCTGGCATCACTTGTGGTGGCATTACTATTCGGCGACGGATATCGGCTTGTTTGCGTCGACGGTGGGCTGGCCTGCGGTATTGGAGTTGCGGGTCGTGGGTGAGCCCCGACGGATGGCGCTTCCCGAGCCCAGCGTGTTCGATGCGCGTGCGCCAGAGCCGCGAACTTTGGTTCCTTGCCGCGCGGAAGCAGTGCGGGCGGGTCGGCACTGGCAGCCTTGCAGCGGCAATCTGGACCTCTACGTGCGAGCAGAGTGGCGCGAAGTGCAGGCTGGCGACCGGTTGCGGGTGGTAGGGGAGCTCTCCGGGGTGGCGCCGGCAAGGAACCCCGGCGAATTTGACTTCGCGCAGTATTTTCGCGGGCAGCGGAAGCTCGCAGTTCTGTTCGCTGACGAACCGGCCGCGATTCAGATTCTCAGTCGCAGTCAATGGTGGTGGCAGCGACTGCGGGCGAGTTGGCGGGCGGGGCTGGACAATGTCATCTGGCAACTTGTGCCGGCTGAATTTGCTGGTCTCGCATCGGGGGTTCTCTTGGGCAATCGCCAGCAGATTGCGGCCGAGCAGCGCGAACGATTCATGCTCAGCAGCACCGTGCATGTGTTGTCGATCTCGGGATTGCACGTCGGGATTTTGGCTGGCTTGTTGTTTGGGATGTTGCGATTAGGGTTTTTGCCGAGGCAGGTTTGCCTGTGGGGCGTGATTCTGTTGGTGCTGCTGTATGCCTGGTTGGTGGAATTCAGCCCACCTGTTACTCGGTCTGCCGTATTGATTTGTTTGTTTTGCACCAGCCGTTTGATTGGTCAAAGCGGTTTTTCCTTGAACCTGCTGGCAGCTGCGGGCTTGGTCGTCTTGGCAATCAATCCGACGGACCTCTTCAATCTTGGGGCCCAACTCTCGTTTCTGGCAGTGGCGTCGATGGTTGCAGCGGATTCGTACCGCCCCCCGGCCCCTGCCCCGCTGGAGCAGTTGATTCTCGCGACTCGGAATTGGCCTGTCCGGATGCTGCATTGGGGAGCAAGTCAGGCCGGCGAAGCATTTCGTGTCAGTGCCGTGATTTGGTTGCTGGCAGCACCACTGGTTGCCGCTCGATTCCAGCTTGTTTCCCCGATTGGGCTGGTGGTCAATCCGCTGATCTTGTTACCAATGGCAGGTGCGATGTATTGCGGAATGGGTGTGCTGCTCTTGGGGTGGTGGTTGCCGAGCATTGGGGCGATGGCCGGTTGGGCTTGCGGAGGCTGCCTTGCGGCAATGCTTTGGTTGGTAGATTGGTCGATTCTGGTGCCGGGCGGATACGCTTGGACGACAGCTCCGGCAAATTGGTCGATCCTTGTGTTTTATGTAGGAGCTTGGTGGGCATTTCTCAAGCCCTGGTTTCGATTGGACGCGAGTTGGCTGCTGTTGGGCTACTTGGCTTGGTGGGCTTTCGCTTGGGCGCTGCCGCAGGCGTGGGAGCGGAACCGTGAATTCCGGCGCGATGGCGGGTTTGAACTGACCTTGGTGGATGTGGGGCATGGCTTGAGCACTTTAGTGCGGCTCCCGGACGGCCGGCATTTGCTTTACGATGCCGGGAGCTTCGGTTCGAGTGCTTTTGGTTTGCGAAGTGTGGCTGCGGTCCTGTCGGAGCGGCGAATTGAGCACCTTGATGCCGTGGTCCTGAGTCACGCGGACTTGGATCATTTCAATGCCTTGCCGGAGCTTTGTGGTCGCTTTTCGATTGGAACGGTTTATGTTTCACGGCAGATGTGGAACCATGAATCGGCGGCCGTAAATGGTCTGTTTGCGATTCTGCGTGAGCGGAAAGTCGCCGTTCGGTTGCTGGAGGCGGGTGACGTGCTGGCAACGGATTCCAGCTGCGAAGTGGCTTGCCTGGGTCCGCCGCCGGGCGGAACGGGTGGTGGCGATAACTCGGACAGTATTGTCCTTGCCATCAGTGCCGGAGGCTGTCGTGCCCTGCTGACTGGCGACTTGGAGGGAGCGGGATTGGAGCTGTTGTTGCGTGGTCCGCGATTGACTTGTGATGTACTGGTCGCGCCCCATCATGGAAGTTTGGGAAGCCTGCCGGCAGTCACCGCGGCCTGGTCGCGACCGAAACTGGTCCTCGTCAGTTGCAGCGAACGGCGACTCGACCGCGAGAGCTTTCGACAATATGAATCGGCCGGTGCCAAAGTATTGGCGACGGGAGAACTGGGTGCAATCGGTGTCCGCTTTGGTCCGAATGGGATTGAATCGACCAGTTGGCTCGGCTCGCAATTCACGAGCTGGGAGCGACGCTGAATTTCAGGAGAAAAGATGAATTGGGCTGAACGCTGGCTACCGGCGAACAAGGAAGAGCGGAGTTTGTTTCTGCTGGCCGCGAGCTGGTTCTTTTGTTTGCTCAGCAGCTATTACATTCTGAAGCCGATTCGGGAGGCTATGGGCGTCGAACTCGGGGTCAGTCGACTCCCTTCGCTTTTTCTCGCGACGCTCTTGACGATGCTGGTGGCGTTACCGATCTACAATTTCCTTGTTGCCAGGCTATCACGCCGTTGGCTGGTGATTTCGGTCTATCAGTTCTTCGTCACTTGCCTCGCGGCCTTTTCGCTCGCTTATCAAGGACTCGATCAGGAAGGCCGACTTGTTGTTGCACGCGTTTATTTTGTTTGGGTCAGCGTGTTTGCGATGTGGTCGGTGTCGCTGTTCTGGAGCGTCGCCGCCGATATCTTTCAGAGTGAGGCAGCCAAGCGGTTGTTTGGTCCAATTGCGGCTGCAGGGACGACGGGAGCCATCGCGAGTTCGTTGATGGCAAGCCAGCTGTCGGGCAAACTGGGAGTGGTCGGGTTGTGGATCGCGGCCGCGGCGGTCTTGCAATTGGCCGTTCTGCTGGGAGTCAAGCTGGAGGCACGCGCGACGCAGTTGGCTCTGGTCAAAATTGGAGTGGGGCGACGGGAGGCGGTCGGTCCTCCGGCGGGTGGTTGGTCCGGAGTTCTGCAGGAAGTGCTTTGGCCAATTGTCCGCGACCTCTATCGCTCGCCTTATCTCTTGGGAACAACCGCTTACATTTGTCTCGTCGCGCTCGCTGGAACAACCGTTTATTCCCTTTTGAATCAGCAGGTCGGCTTGGCGATCACCAAGCCACCGGAGCGGGTTGCCTTTTTTGCCAGCGTGAATCTGGCGGTGCAATTGCTGACCGTTGTGCTCCAAGGAGTGCTCTCGGCCCGATTGCTCAGTTGGTGGGGAGTAGGGCGAACCTTGATGCTGCTGCCACTGGCCTACGTTTTGATCTTTGGACTCTTTGGTTGGCGGCTGAATCTGACATTGGTAACCGGTGCCTTCATTCTGGCCAGTTCGCTGGCTTACGGCTTAACGGTTCCCGCACGTGAATTGCTCTTCACCGTTGTCGACAAGAGTGCCAAGTACCGAACCAAAGCAGTGATCGATACGGTGCTCTTCCGCAGCTTCGACTGGTTGGCCAGCGTCGGCATTGAACAGGCACTCAAGCAGCAATGGTTGGTTGGCTACCTGTTGGGCTTGGTCGCTGTGGGGGTTGGCTGGTGCGGGTTGGGGGGCTGGTTGGGCCAACGGCAGCAGCAGCAAGCAGAGGAGCAGGCTCGAAACAAGTCGGCCGGTTAAATTTGCCGACTGTACCCCGGCAACCAGTGGGGGCGAGAGAATGCGGCAGAGAAACGGACTCGTCAAGTTTCATCGCC
>Ga0164292_10004029_pt1 | contig 11978 bp, 10 predicted proteins | sample GEODES117metaG_FD_111486 | JGI IMG/M metagenome (GOLD analysis project Ga0164292, IMG submission 111486) | Eutrophic lake water microbial communities from Lake Mendota, Wisconsin, USA - GEODES117 metaG | ecosystem: Environmental > Aquatic > Freshwater > Lake | place: USA: Lake Mendota... | reverse complement strand
CAATGGAGTAACTTTTGTACGAGCCATAATTGTTGATTTATTATACTGTGTACCAGTTACATCTGGTCCTACTGTATTAATAATAATGTCTCTACCTTCTGCTACGTCTGTAAAGTCTCCTACGTCCTCATTATCAGCTAAATTTAAGAAGTCCATATATAACTCCTTACCAAACTGCCATAACTTGATTCCGTTTGCTTCTTCACCTCTAACAATAACAGGAGCAAAAATTCTCATTTTTGGATCTAATTTCTTAGCTAATCTCCAATTTTCCTTGTCATTTGTACTACGTAATTGTTTTGCAAATTCAGCAATTGGATCTTTATCACCCCACGATAGAGGAGAGATCATTACTTTTTTGCCAATACCATAGTAGAAATATAATTCTGTGAATGGGTTTTTCTTATTATACTTATTAGGTACAATACGAACATTTTGTTTTCCGATTGATGGTTTCCAACCTGAGTTTTTCTTGTCGGTTTTGTTTGAACCGGGTTTAGCTTGTAGTTTCGCAAGCTTCGATTTGATTTCTGATAAATCCATAACTGTATATTTGTTTAATTTAAAACTATTATTATTCTATAATATAATGAACACATTATGTGAGGCCAAACTAAGGCCCAAAAATTGGACCTTAGATGATTTTGTGTAATATGTTGGGGTGTTTATATTATAATGCTTCCGCAGCGTCTTTTAGATAATCACTTATTGTTTCTCTTGGACTTGTATCATAATCCATATTCCAAACATCCCATATAATACCATAAGATGTAGCTCCATTTGAATAATCAAACATACCATTAGTTTTATCTAAATAAGATTGAGGAAGTATCCATATATCTTCATCTTTATCAAATGTAAATCCTGCAGCTATTAAATTTTCAGCTAATTGAGGAGCAAAAGCTTGCATAATTTCATAATCAATACCATCTTGAACATAACCTCTAAAACTTTTTAAAGCATCCTCATCTTCATCTTCAGCTGTTAAATTATACGCCCAATCAAAAGCTTTTTGTTTAACTTTTGGATTATTAACTACTGCGTCTAATCCTTTATAGATAGGATCAGTACCTACTAAGTCTAAATATTCTTGTGAATGGTCTTTCCATTGATCATTAAACTGTAACATTAATGTCTTTTTGTTCATTTCAACTTTGTCTTTGTCCATTTCAACTTTGTCTTTGTCCATTTCAACTTCGTTAATTTGGTTTTCAGTAATTATACCCGCTAATTTTTGCATTCTGCGGAATTGTTCATTTAATGGTTGTTTCATTGTAATATGTTTTATAATAATAAATATTACACTAAGTCTACTATTTTATGAATTTTAGTATTAAGTGTTTTTAGTTCGTTATGCTGAGTTAATAAAATACTATTTTTATAGTGTTGCCAATCAATTCTAAATGATGGATCAACTACACCTCTATTTAATGATTTAATTAATTCATTAAGAGCATTAATTGTATATAATGTGTTTGATTCTTTTTTGCGATGTACTAATATTGTATTTGTTGGTATCGTGTTCACGTTACCTTGATCAATGTTATAAGTAATAACATACTCACCTGTATTTTGAACATGTAAAACAAAAATCTTGTTGTACATTATATCATAGGTTTTAGAAACCTCATTTATTAGCCCGTCTAATCCCTCTAAAGCAATGAAGGTGCACAGTAACCTATTATTCACGTCGAATGTATTAAAAATGTGTTGAAAGTCATAATTTATCGAATTATACATATCGCCGTTTTTATTTAAAGTCATAACTATTTCCTGTATTGGTTTTAATTTGTAATTTGTATTTTGTAAAAATTTCACTAATTTTAAGTAAAATATCTTTCTCATTTTTATCATAGTCTAATAAAAACGAATCATAAGTGTAAAGTACAATTTTTGTATTTTTACCCCTTAATACCTTATGTATATCCATCAATATATTCATATTGTTAGATGTTTCCATATTTTGTAATATATAATTAAACAACTTGTTTGGATTCATATTATCCAGGTTCTTTAACTGATATCTGTACTTAGATATAGGACAATCATAATATCCTCCGTATTGTAAAGTGTCCCAAGCATCATCCATAAACATTTGGATTTTCTTAAAATATTCTAAGTGTGCATATTCCTTAAATACGCCTCCGTATAGTTGTTTGAATGTTAATTCTTTAGCTGTTTTGTAATCTACACCATACATTTCGGCGAACGAGGCGTGTATGTCTTTGTCTCCAAAATCGTATCCAATTAATTGAGCAGCAAGTGTTGGGTGATAAGCTGATATATCCATTTCTACAAATATATCATTACTTGGAACAAAACTTGACCTCGTTTCTTTTTTTAGTGCTGCAAAGTTAATACCATTATAGGAATTAGCGGGTCTGCGAGTTGTAGTATAGATATTATATTGCGTGAATATTTTAGAACTATCAATTGAATAGTAGTCTTGATTTGTTTCATAGTATTTTTCAAATATTGGTTTATTAAATGTTATACCGTTTTTTTCAATCCCAAATAAAGCCAAAGTAACTCGATTATTATAAAATTCGAACCACTCGGGCAAATGGTGTGGTATTAATGGTTTTATTTGGTTATACACGGTTTCACACAGTTCATAGTGTTTTGATACCGGTATTATACGATTGATATCTTGCTTGTATGGAAAACGTTGATAAAGGTGTTGGTGTGTGAAAGTGGGTTGTATATCCGTAGGAGATAGTAATGATACATCGCAACATGCTTTTATCTGAAAGTAGTATAAAAATTGTTTCTTGTTGCGTACCCACAATTCTGGAATGTCTTTTAAAACACTTTCAACATGATTTTTGCTTATGTGTAGTGTTTCACTGTGATTGACACATATTAGATATCCTTTAGTGTCATCAAATGGTCTAATATAGACTAGTGATACTTTATTTAAGGCAGGATGAACATTAGAATTGAATGGAATTACCTCAACAAATGCTTTTTGTGTCTTAAGATTGTATAAGACTTTTAGTTGATCTAATGTTTCAATAATATAATACATAACCTATTTTGTACTATAATATACTAAACAAAAATTAGATTGCCAAATTTAAACGTAATACTTTGTAAAGTCGAATTTTAAGTAAGCGTCGAATTGAGGTAATGATAAATTTTTCATAGTTAATAAAACTATGTTACGATTTACTGTTGCGACTTGTTCTTTAGTACCTGTTAAATTCCAAGGAATATCAAATGGTTGATATAATGACCAAAGTATGTCAGGAGATTGAGCTACTAATTTATCAAATGTGTTTTGATTTATTTCAATATAAATAATTTCATTAGTTTTTATACAGAAATAACGTCTGTATTCTCCTATTTGATAATCTTGCTGTGTAGGAACATTTGGATTATATATTGGTTTATATATAATTTTAGAAGGTACAGGTATTACATTATTATATTCTATGTTCCTTAATGTTGTCACTTCTGGCAGTTGTACGTTAAATATTTCATTTGTTTCAATTACAGCTGGAGTTAATTCTAAAACAGGGCTATCATTTTGATTTCGTCCTGTAAATTTTTGTCCTGTTGAAACTGCAAAGTAATAACCTTTGTATACTTCTCCTGTAGCGGTGATTTGAAATTCTCCTCCGTTAGTATATAAATTTGGTGTTACTTGTGATTGTGGAAAATACATATCTTATTTTATACCTGCTAATTTTTTATTTATATCTCCTATACTTTCTTTATTTCTATCTGAAGATGTATAAAATGTTCCTGTAGTTACAAAACTTATACCTCTAATAGTAGATTTTTCTCCTACTTTAGGTTTAGATTTTATTTGGTAAATATCATATAATGTAGTTTGTGGGGTAATTATAACACCACCTTGTTTTTTAAAATATCCTATAATAAAGTTTACATAAGAATTATTAAGTCGAGCTCCAGTAGAATATATTTTTAAATATTGATCTAATTGTCCAGTATAAGTAAATTTAAAACCAGGATAAGTAGTTGAGTTATTTGGGAATTGTTGATTAGGCTGTGATACTACTTTACCTAATGGGTAATTTCTTTCTCTACCATTAATTACAGTAATAATATGTTTATATTGAGCTTTAATACCAGCTTCTAAAGTAGGAAAGAAACGTTTACCTCCAGCATCAACATTACCTATATTTCCTGGATTGTTAGTTCTGTAACTTAATGTTCCTGGAAAAAAGCCTTCAAATTGAGTTTGAGCTATCATTAATAATCTTACTCCATATTCAATATTAGGTAAAGCACTATCTAAAGTAGGAATATAAACATTTGTCATAGTTTCAGATGTGTTATTTCCTGTGTTTAGTACTTGTTTTACTGTTGTTTGTACTAACTCTGGTTTGGTTGTGATTTTAGGAAGTGATAAAGTTTCAACAGTAGTACTCCATACATTATTTTGAATAGTATGGTTTATTCCTTTAATTATAAAAGTCATTTCTTTACTATAATTAGTAGGTAAATAACTTGTATTAACAGTAAGTTCTTGATAAATTTTCATACCTGATAAACCAGTCATAGTTAATGACATATTAATAGGGATAAAGCCAGTTGATGTTGAAGCTGCGTTATTATTTTCAGATGCTAATTGTTGAGTATATCTAATAAAAGAATTTAAAACTGATGGATAAGTATCAACTTCTGATTCAATCCATGTTGGTTGTTTTTGACTACTCATATCCATAGCTTTTACAAAGTTAATATATCCTTTAACCGCATCTTTATATTGTTCATCTTTAGATGAAACATTATTATCATCGGGTAATATATTAGCGTCGTTAATTTCTTCAAATAAACTAGTTTTTAATCCTTTATTTAATCTAGATAATGCCGTTGCATCTTCTCCTACTACTTTTGAACGCGCCGCAGCAGCTATAGTAATCATACTAGCAAACTGAGGAGTTAATTCTGTTTTTAAAGTAAATTCTTTAATAAAACCAGCTGAACCTGAACCTGCTGACCCTGATGGGTTGTATCCAAATAAATCAAATACTCCTTTTTGTGTTGGGATTTTCTTTGTTGGAGTATATTTTATATCTCCATTAAAATAATTTATTACTTCTTCTTTTTTATATAAAATATTTTGGTCTATAAATCTAATAGTGTTTGTATCTTCATCTATAACAGGAACAATACTATTAATACCACCTAAAGCACCACTTATAGTTTGACCTATTTGTTGTAAAAAACTAATTAAAGATACTTTAGAATCACCTACAATTTTATTACTACCTAATAAACCAAATAAATAATCATAACTGATATATACATTCATTAAGTTACCATAAGTTCCAATTTTATCAATTGGAAATTCATAAGGTTCACATGATGGTAATATTTCAGATCGGACTTGAGCTTCTTTAAATGATTTTTTAATTAATATATTTCTAGGATCAGCACTTAATTGAGCATCTAAATAATTTATCACATTAGTATTAGCATCATAATCAATATTAATTAATTTATATTTATCGTTTCCTTTATATACTGTAGGGATTACTTCTCCTGTTATTAATCTAAGTAAAGCTCCAAAACGAATATAATATGTAGTAATTTTATTACTCCCACCCCACATAACTCTAGCTATATCTTGTAATTTACCATCACTTAAATAAGTAGGTACTGAAAATTCAAAATTTAATGATGTAGTTTGACCATCTAAATAATCTTGAAGAGAATATAAACGATAATGAATATTACTTTTAAAACGTTCAACAACAAAAGATGGAGCAATAGATAAGCCAAATTGACGGGCTTCTTGTGAAGCTTTTTCTTTTTGGTAAACTGGGTTTGTATCAACTTGTTGAAGTAAAGGTATATTAGATACTTCTTTTGGTTCTGTAAATACATTAGCTCTGATAGTTTCGATCACATCTCCAATACTTCTAACAATTACTGTTATACTATAGGTTCCGTCTTTTTCAAAGGTCCAATCAAAATTAACTACTTTACCTAATATAGCATCATAATTACCAAAACTAGAATAACGTTTTTGTATAATTGAAGCTAATAATCCATCTACTGATGCTCCGTCACTAAAAAATTCATTTTGTAATGATGGTACTTCTTTAACAGGTTCTCCTTCATTATTAATGTGAAGAGTATGACCCCATTCTAATAACACATAAAAACCTAAACGTAAATATAAAGCATCTATAATTTCAAATTGAGCTTGAGTATATGCTTTAATATTAATAGTAGAAGTTTTTAATGAACCTATATTTTCTGTTTTAATATTAGCACTTATAATACCGGGCATTGGTCTTAAACCAAATTGAGTTCCACCCCACCCGTAAGCAAAATTATTAAGAGGATCTGTTGAATTAGTATTTAATATTCCTCCTTTTAATGGTCCTTGATAACTTTGTACTCCACCAAATAATATAGCTTCTTTAGCTAAAGTATTACCAGTTAAATTTAAACTTTTTATATAAGGACTATTAAGTGTTTGTATATCTTCTATAAAAGTAGAAGACATTAATCTTAAATAAGATGTAGCTGAAGTAGCATAAGTGATAAATTCAGGAGTTCTAGGATTATTATTTAAATAACCTGATGCTACTACTTTTTGACGAGCGTCTATTTGTCCTAAAATCTTTGGATCAAAACCTTCACCTAATACATTCATATTAACTGTTTATTATATTGTATGTGTTTATTACACTTGTTGGGTATGCTGGTATTCTTAATTGTATTCCGTCTGGTACTATTAAACTACCAAATGTAACTTGAGGATTAGCAGCTGCTATTATCCACCATAATGAAGCATCTTGATAAAATTGATTTGCTAACACATCAAAACGGTCTCCTTGCTCAATATAAACATATATGTCATCTGAGGTTAAAGGAATTTCAGGGTAACGAACAGTTTTGTAAGCTACTTTTCCGTTTATTTTAGTTAAAGGTATGTTAACGTATCTATTCATTTATTATTATCTTGGCAAAAGTTGATTTACTGTTGTATCAGCTGGTGCTTGTGGTGTAATTATTGGTGTTGGCTTTAATGGTGATGTTGAAGCTCTAGTCACATCAGAAGATGGTGGTGGATCATAATTATTACTAGATCTGTTTGCTAACGCTATATATCTTTCATCTTCAAATCCTTGAACATTACCTATTCCATTTTGTGGGAATGTTAATTGTTGTTTTCTTGGAACAAAATTATGTATTGGAGTAAATGTAAATCCTGTTACTCTAATCATATGTGGTAACTCTTTAACTGAATTGTCACTTCCGCCTTCTGTGTTTATTCCTATTTCCCAAGTTGCTTCTTGAGGTACATCATAAGTTAAAGAAGTTATAAATCCTGGTTGGGAATATAAATATCCTCCTACAGTAAGCCTAACTAAAGGACCTCTCATGTATCCTTCTCCACTGTAATCAGGCATTAAATTTGAAGCTAAATAATTTAATTTTTGATACATTGGAATAAGTTCTGCTTTTGATTGAGCCGCTACAGTCCAAGACATATTTATTGTTCTATCAAAACTATCATATGTATAAAATTTTTCACCTCTACCTACATATTGAGTTCCTGTCCAATTAGCATTATAACTATCACTAAATGAATCTAAAAATGCTCTAAAATGCATGAATACTCCAAATCTAGGAGCGTTATTATCTATAGCTTCAATTCTAAATTTAACTAAATCATTTGTATCAACAGGATCTACTTTATCTGAACGATATAATGTTTTAGCTGTGATTTTATCTAAAGCAGGAGCTACAGTAGCTGTAGTTCCAAAAGGTATTTTACCTACTGTATAATTAATAATATTCCCTCGAGTACCAGGATTACCTAATTTTACTCGTTGTTCAATATTTTCAGTTTGATAGTCTGGAGATTTTGAAATTATGCTACTTTCTTCTACTCCACCATCTTTTACAATTCCTGTTAAATTATTTATTAATGTTGCTCTAAAATCTTGTTGAGGTGATGGGGAATAATTAAACGCACTTCTAAGATTATTAGTTGATGCTACTCTTGGTGCTTCTACTCTAGTACTAGTTGGAGTAATAGTTGTATTTATTAATTCAGCTAAATAACCTAATCCATTATAAGTAGTAACTAAATAATTATATATTGGTAAATTTTTATTTCCTGTATTTTGATATAAATTAACTCTTGGAGCTGAGCCTCCTTTATTAGCAAATTGAATATTAGTAGAACCTACACCTAAAAAAGCACCTGGGCCTCCTGTGTATGTTAATATATTAGTATTATCATTACCTGTTTTATAGTAATTTATAATTTTATCTTTTGTTAACTCTATTAATCGGTTTGTAACTCCTGTAGGACCTCCTTTAATTTCTGATATTACATCAGTATATTGAGGAGAAAAATACCCATCAGGTAATAAACCTTGTTTATAAAAATGAAAACCAGCCGCTGAACCTGCTACTTGAGCTATTGTATTAGTAGGTAAATAGGGACCATTATTTGGTTGTATTTTAGGTTCATGAAAATTAGCGGCTTGTGTTCTAACGTTTGTTTGAGATAAAACATTTTGTTTAGCTATAAACAATACACCTGGTGTGGTAGTGAAAAATTTAGATAAACGAGCAGCATCTGTTTCAGAACGAGCTATAACTAATCCGTTAGTATTAAATGTAGCAGATGCTCCAGGAATTGGAGTTACTATAAATGGTTGTCTACTTGCTCCTCCGCCTGGTGTATCTTTACCATACTTAAGAGTTAAAAGTGGATCAGTGCCATTTACGCCACCTATAACATTTCCAGAAGGTGTAGGATACCCTGCACCACCATAAAATTTAAAATTTTTAGGGTTAGTAAGGATATTTAATAATGCCATTATTCTGGTCTAGCTTCGTTATATTTCAAAGACGCAGCACTACTATTAAGATCTAGTTGTGAAGGTTGAGGTAATGCATTGTTATATCCATCATCATAAGAAACATAAGCGTTTGTTACTTCTGATCTATAAGCACCATCCATTGAATATCCTGGTAAGTTACCAAAAGCATGTAATTTTGATTGTTTTGTAGCTCCTGGATTTACTGGTGGTGTATCTACTCCGTATTTACTAAATCCAGATCCTCCGATTTTAAGTTTGTCTAATAATCCCATTGTTTTATGTTTTAAGTTTATTATAAATATTAATATTATTTAATTATACTGAAAATGTATTCATAGCTCCAACATGACCTATTGCTGTAGAACTCATAATTACGTTTCCACCTTCTCTTGTTGCTGTTATTAAATCATCAAGTTTAGCGTAAAATTTATCTAAAGGTATAATAGCTTCAGGACCTTTTTCACCTACTGTAGCTCTTGTTGTTTTTTTCATTACAATACCACCGTTTGCATATTCTGGTCCTTTAGGTTGCATAGATTCATATAATCCATATCCCGCGCCTAATGCAGCTCCAATTGCTGTTCCTATACCAGGAGCAATCATTGAACCTATACTAGCACCAGTTAACGCTGCTCCTCCTATATTTAAACCTGTAGCTAATCCTTTATTACCTGAATCTTCTGCGTATCCTGATAATGCGTCTATTCCCATACCTGCTAAAGCTCCCGCTCCACCTTTTGCAAATCTACCAAGTCCACCACGTGTTTTTAATATTTTTTTCCCCATTGAAAAACTTCCTCCGGCAAATTGAGATGATCCAGGACCTACTTCTTGAACATAAGTAGGTCTAGCAATTGAATCTCCTCGTTTACCAAGAAATAAATTTCTTATTGTATTACCTAACGCTATGATAGCACCTACACCTACAGCTATTGCTCCGGCCGCTCCAAAAGCAGCTAATGCATATTTACCAAAACTTGATGTAGCAAATTTTTCAAATAAACTCGCTACCATTTCTACCATAGTACCTAAAGGTCCAGCAATAACAGAATTTAATGAATCTTTCATTTTTTCACCAGCTGCTGATATTCTTGTTTGTGCGTCTAAGTTTAATTTAGCTACTTCAAGTGTTTTACCTTGTAATATTTGTTTTTCAAGCTCATCAGCTTGTTCAATTTTTCCTTTATCTCTTAATTCTTTTATTTGTTTTTGATATATTGAAGTTTGATCACCTAATATATGCTTTAATTGCTCTTGTTTAATTAGTGAATTTGCTAATTCATCTGTTTCCATACCTGCAGCTTTTGCAAGTGCTTCTTGTTGGATAACATTTAAACGTTGGAATTCAGCTAAACTACCTACTTGTCTTAATACTTCTTGAGCAGCTCCTGCAGAGTCACCTTGTAATGCTAAATATCTAGCTTGTTCAAGATTTAATTGTTTACCAGTTAATAATTCAGCTTCTAATTCAGCTGATATTGATGATTCAAAATTAAGTAAACCTTTAGCTATACCTTGCGCTTGTTGTAACGTTATACCTAATTTTTGAGTTTGTATAACTGCTTTTCCTATTAAATCAGGACTGCCTTTATATTGGGCATATAATTGACCATTTACTTTAGCTACTTCAGTTAATACTTTTCTATTAGATATTACTCCTTTATTTTGTTTACCTATAGAGTTAACAATTTGTTCTTGAGTTTTACCGGTAATTTGAGAAAATCTAGTAAAAGCAGCAGCTTCATCATTAGTTAATCCTAATTTTTTAGTTAAATTAGTAAAATCTTCTAATGTTTTACCTGTAAAATCAGCAGATGTACCAAAACTATCATTTAAAGCATTAGTAGCTTCTACAAAATTCTTTTGATAACCTAATGCTTCTTTTGAATTTAAAGCAAGATGTTTAATTTCTTCAGCAGAATGATGAGCTTCTTTTGAAGTAACTAATTGATTTTTAGCTATTTCATATGTTTCTTTACTAAATTCTGCTCCAATATGATATAATGTTTTAAAACCTTTAACTAAAAGTCCCATATATACAACTGGATCTTTAAGACCTTCTTTAGCTGCTTTAAATGTACCTTCAATTGCCGCTATACCAACTGCTAATTGACTTCCAGATTTAGCAGCTGTACGCATATTTTTGCTAATCTCTTTAATAGCTTCACTTTCAACACCAATATGTTTTAATGAACCTTCAATACCTTTAAATATTTGTCCAGTTAAACCAAGAGTGTGTTGTATTATTTTTTCATTTTTAACTTCTTGTGCACTATGTGTTATTATTCTATAAAGATAAGATTCTTGATCAGCTAAAGCATCAGTAATTTCTTTATTATAATTAGAAAGAGTTTCATAATATTTAGAAGATTTATTTAAAGTTAATAATTCTTTATCTGCTTTTTCTTTACTTCTTCTTAAACTATCTACTTCTAATTGAGCTTTTTTAGCTAAACTAGTTAATTGTTTAATAGTTAATATTTCTTCATCTTTTCTATGTGTAAGTAATTTAGAAGCGATACTTTCTAATTTATTAAAACTTCTATTCATAAGAGTAGTAGTTTTAGTAGATTTATCTAAATCAGCAATAACATTTTTTAAAGTATCAGAAATATTTTCAAATACATTTTCTAAATCTCTAACTTCATTAACTAAAAGACTAGCAAAAGCCTCAGCTTGTTTTAAATTACCACTCATTGATAGAATAGCTTTATCTAAATCAGGAAAACCTTGCCCACCTAGTTTGCGAATTTTAGTCTCTAGGTCTCTGATTTGTTTTTCTACGTCTGCAAAAGTTTTAGCCATATAGTATTATATGTAATAAATATTAAAGGCACCTATTTTTTAGATGCCTTTGTAATATATGTTGGTGGTTTAATAGGTGCTACGGTTTGTGCTGATTTTAAAGTTTTAATAGATTGTTCTACAACATCATCTTGATCGGACGATTGTTGTTTATCGTACCATTCTTTAATTTTATTAAATGTAAATTTTCTTAACCAAATTGGCATATTATATACTGTATACCAGTCATAACCACCATTACCATGAAATATAATTTCATGTATTTGAGAAAATACACTATTTCTATATTCCCGAGTCAGGCCAAAAAAAGTTAAGACCTATTGGTAAGGTCACGCCCTCCTCTACGTT
>Ga0164292_10004027_pt1 | contig 11980 bp, 14 predicted proteins | sample GEODES117metaG_FD_111486 | JGI IMG/M metagenome (GOLD analysis project Ga0164292, IMG submission 111486) | Eutrophic lake water microbial communities from Lake Mendota, Wisconsin, USA - GEODES117 metaG | ecosystem: Environmental > Aquatic > Freshwater > Lake | place: USA: Lake Mendota... | reverse complement strand
TTGTTGCATTTAACAATGGCTGCTGAATGAACCGCAATAGAACATTAGCAGTGGTTATCACATCTTTCTGACAATACCGCACGATTCTTTGCAGATTAGTTTCTCTAAGCATCAAATCGGTTTCCCAGTATAACTTTCCAACCATACTGCCATCCATATCATCTTTTGAAGTGGGCACTTGTAAGGCCATGGCTAGCAGATTCAAAGAAGTGTAATTCTTATAATCGCCAAACCGCCAGTATTGGAAACTATCTACTATGTTCGTTTCCCAGGGTTTCATTTGCTGAAAATCGAGATATGCCGGTAATGCCATTCCATTGATGATCAACCTGCGGCAAATGAACGGAATATCAAATTCCCTGATATTATGCCCGGCAAAACTCCAGCGTTTACGGGTAACCGATATTTGCTGAAGGGCATCCAGGAATTCGGTGAGGAGTTCCTTTTCATCATGGCCACAAAACGACTGCAGCTTTAATTCCAGCTTTTCTTCGCGATGAAAAATGCCTATACTGATACAAATTATTTTTGCAAATTCCGCCATCACACCTGCACGAGCCGGATAAAAGGCATCGGGACCGTTTCCTTCAGGAAGCGTCCGGGCTACCTTATCATCCCAAAGTTTTTGCCAGTGTTCATCCATATCCCGGTAAGCCGGAAATGAAGAAGCAGTTTCGATATCAATGACCAGAAGGCCTTCAGGATTAATAGTTCTCATCAGAATGGAAAATTACCTGAAAGCGCTGATGCTTCACCGTTGAAATCCGCAGAAATAAAAAAGAAAAAAGCGGCTAAAAAGTGAGCCCAAGAAAAAACTGGAAGGATTGGTTTTTCCAGCTTTGGCGATTGTCTATCGCGTTGATATTCGTTAACCCTTGTTTATACCTAGCACCCATATGAATCAGTGGTAATTGGATCCATATCCCAGCAATCATACTCCATTCCGTTTTTTTATACAAATCGGTGTTGTTTACCAGGCTATCTACCGTTTGTTTCAATAAGCGGCCAAAAGCTGGACCAGTTTGAACCTTTATACGCTTACTGGGCCCGATATTGATATTGAGCAAAACAGGTATTTCCAGATAATACAATTTTGCATTCCGTTGGGAGCCGCTGAACAAGTCGTCGTAAATGATAGTTACATCATCAGAAAATTCAGCTGATTGCTGCACCAAACTCACTTCAGGTTGAATACCAAATCTTGAACTGAAATTAAACTGCAAAAATGCTCCTGCCTGGTAATTGTATTCGAAGCCAGACTTAAACGAAGCACCTCTCACCTTACCCACGTTCAATCCTGCCTTCATCCCTCCTCTGAAAAAATTCTCCCGTGCTTCATGTAAACTACTCTTTTGAGCGTTTATTGTAACAGGCAAAAAAAATAAAAGTGTAATCGAGAAAATCTTTTTCATCTGCGGTTCATGAAATGTACAATGGTTAATTTTACCATAGGAAGATAATCTTTTTCCGGCATCAAATCCGAAAAATCTATTTATACTATAAGGAAATCTTAGCTGCGAATACAGTTACCATTAAATTTGATCAAACCATGACAAATCAATTATTGATTGAAAATACCATAAACTTTGTAAGAGAAACTCTTAAGGGAGCAGAAGCCGGCCACGATTGGTTTCATGTGGAACGGGTTTGGAAAACAGCAAAAACCATCGCCAAAACCGAAAAGGCAGATGAACTTACGGTAGAGCTTGCCGCCTTACTGCATGATATCGCTGATGCAAAATTTCATGATGGAGATGAAGAAATCGGCCCGGCAAAAGCCAAAGCATTTTTACGCAGCGCCGGACTGGAAGAAAATTACGCCAACCATATCGCAAGTATCATACGAAACATATCCTTTAAAGGCGGGCAAACCGCTGCAACAATCGATTGTATTGAACTGGCAATTGTTAAAGATGCCGACAGGCTTGATGCTATCGGTGCAATTGGTATCGCCCGTGCTTTTCATTATGGCGGATATAAGAACAGGGAACTCTATAATCCTGCTATACCACCACAACAGAATATGTCGCCTGAACAATACCGAAGCAGTACTGCCCCTACCATCAATCATTTTTATGAAAAACTACTTTTGCTGAAAGATCTCATGCATACAGAAACCGGCAGGAAGATGGCCCAAAAAAGACATGATTTCATGCAGACATACTTAGAGGAATTTTATGAAGAATGGAATGATGGAAAATGAAATGTAAAATTGCGGGCGGGTACAAAAAACGGTTGATGATTTGTCAAGATTTGAACAACAGGATAATAAAGAACTGAAGCAGATTTCTTTAAAGCCTACCCCATTTATCTTTACTAAATTTTATTTTAGCTGACTTTGGATTCTTTTTGAAATTCGCTATCCATAGCAAAATCCTTTAAAAAATTGGGACAGAAGTCCATACCATTGGGCCAGTCAATTCCACCTCCATTATCAATTGAAACTTTGCTGAAATACTCTTTATCCAGTAATGGAGCACTTATCCCATCGCCAATCAAAGGTTCAAAGTTTATCAATTTAGATTCGCCATCATTAAATTTTAATAAAACTTGAAAATTGCCAACATTATTTATATCAATAACCTTATACATGGTTTCTTCATTTTAGAGGTTCTATTTTATTGATTTCTTTTTTTCCGGTAGCAAGTTTCCAGTCAACCATAAGTTCATCCCTGTGCAAAGATGCCCATTCCAGCACCATTGCATGAGCACGAGGTGGCAAACTTCCTCTTATAATTGTCAATGTGCTTATTTCAGGCATAGACTGTGCATTAACTATTCAAATATAAGAAAAGACTTTTTCCCTGTAACGATTCTCGAAACGTTGCGTTTTCATCCCAGAAATGTTTCTCGAAGAGAATGTTTTGTTTTTACATCTATAAAAAGTTCCAATTGCGCCAATCCACTAAATTAGGCTGTATTGGCGCAATAAAGTAAATTAGTGTTGCGGCAAATAACGAGTTGTGTGCTATTTTGAAAAACCCCACACTATCAATTAAACTTTTAGCCGAATCAAGTGTCTGATGGGAGTAAATCAAAATACTTTAATCAATGTTTAGAATTTTATTACTCCTTACATTATTAACGACTAACAGTTGTAAAAAAAGTTACAATAGTAATTCTTCAAATCCTACAGTCATTCCTTATCAAGAAGGATTGACAACAAATTTCATAACTGTAAACAATATTTCACGAAAATATTTAGTCTACCGACCAGCAGGAATGACAACTGTAAATGCTGTAGTAACAGTTTTGCACGGTGGTGGTGGACTTGGATTGGGCGTTTCCGAAATTGGAGCTCACCCTTTATCTGTTTTTCGTACAATTGCTGACAATGAAAAGTTTTTAGTAGTTTATCCAGAAGGTTCACTAGACATTCAAGGAAATCCTGGCTGGAATGATTGCAGAAGTGATGATATTTCAGGAAGTCAAGGAGATGACATAACTTTTTTAAAACAACTAAATGCAAAGCTAGTATCCGAGTTAAATATTAACGCCAATAAAATGTATTTAACGGGTACAAGTAATGGAGCATTAATGACCTATTCTTACGCATTTCAATTTCCAGAAACTATAAAGGCAATTGCAATTTCAAGTGGTAACTTACCTCAGTTTCCTGAAAGCGGACTTTGTACAAATGGTTCTAATCTACCCTTGCCAATTTTGATAACTCACGGAACAAGTGACCCTGCAATGCCTGCAAATGGTGGCTGTGTTGCAGATATTGGCGGTAATTGTAATCGAGGAAAAGTAATATCACAAACAGCAACTTTAAACTATTGGTTTCAAAGAAATAATCTTCAAAGTGTAACCCCAACAATTTCCACTTTCGATGTAAATACATCGGACGCAGGAAATGTTGAGAAAAGAGTTTACAATGGACCAAAACCTTTAGTTTATTTCGTATTAAATAACGCAGGTCATGCTGTTCCAAGCAAGACGGTATATAGTAATTCCTCTCCTGCAAGTGGAGTTCAAAATCGAGACATTGAATATGCGGAGGAAGTTTGGAATTTCTTCAAAGGATTTCAATAAAAACAGCACGCAATAACTAAGCTTTCATTTCTTGCCCGTTGGGCAAAACGAAAGCTTAGTTATTGTACGCCGCTAAGCGACCTTTGAATTTAAAGCTTTAATTGTTTTTAAAATAGCTCCTTTTGCTGACATTTCTTCTTCAATATCAAAATCATCTTGTAAACCAAGCCAAAATTTTGCCGAGTTTCCGAAATACTTACCCAAGCGTAAAGCGGTGTCAGCTGTAATTCTACGATTACTTTTAACAATTTCAGAAATTCTGGTTTGAGGAATTTCAATATCTTTTGCAAGTTTATATGCAGTGATATTTAAAGGAATTAAAAATTCTTCTGAAAGAATTTCACCTGGGTGTATATTTTTAAGTTTAGCCATTTTGTATTTTTTAATGGTAATCAATTATTTTAACTTCTAATGCATTTCCATTATTCCATTTGAATATAATTCGCCATTGGTCATTAATTCGAATACTGTAATATTCCTTTAACTTTCCTGACAGTTTTTCCAAGCGATTTGCCGGAGGTATGCTTAAATCTCCAAAATCAACTGAATTGTTGATCATTCTTAATTTCCTTCGTCCAATATTTTGAATTTCAATAGGAAGTTTTTTTACCCTATTGCCATTCCAAACTTCTTCTGTTTCTGAATTGCCGAATGATTTAATCATACTCCTGCCTTAGGTTACTAACGTCAAAAGTAAGTAAAATATTAGGAAACAACAAATTTATAGCTGTAAAGCGGGGAAGTTTAAACAAAGAAATCGGCTTTGGTTTTATGATACACCACCCCGTTTAGTGTCCTCACGAAACGGAATGGTACCGCCGCTGCGTGGTCTCCTGGCCAGCAGCTGAAAAGAATGTGATAGAGATAAAGCTGAGATTATGATTGTCAGCCCCATTTGCACAAAACCTCATGGGTGAAGTACTTATAGACTATCCTATGAATAAACTCAAAATTTTCTTATTTTTAGAAAAATAAGCAGTCATGAAAAAATTAGCGTTTTCAAATTTTTATATTCATGTTTTTCTTCTCTGTTTAATGATCTCTGTTACTCCCTATTTTATAATGCTGATATCCTTTGAGTTTTGGTTGCTACCAGCATTTATCGCCACCTGCCTAATTGACTATTATAAAGGAACTGTTATAAGAAAAAAAGTCGGTCTGGCATTAGCTTCAATGTTCTTCGCTTCTATAATTGGCTTAGGAATAATGTATCTAATTCACCTGTATTACCAAAGCTCCTATTAGATGCAAAATGCCGGTTAAATATTTCACCCTATTTGTAGGGCTTGCTCCAGGTATTATGAAACAATCTTTTCTTTAAGATCCATTTTGGTTGATTTTGCAGTTAACCTATTTCAGGTCGAGACAATATTAAGACGATGCTGGCAATTGTCCGCCAGTATCGCATGAGCGATTTGTTGGTGGCAGTTACATGAGGTGAATTTATTTTAAACTTAGGAGAGTTCTAAAAACACCATCAATTACTAAACCCATTTTTGGAATATTCAAAGCGTCTAATTGATCTAAGTTGCTATGATAGTTATGGTTTCTAAAAAATGCTGTATTTGTAACCATTATCGCACTATACCCAAATTTCCAGTAGTTCTGATGATCTGAAAGATTTGCTCCTCCAACGAACGAGTATTTGCGAAGGCTGGGAAATAAACTTCCGTCCAGCCCTGCCAACCGATGATGAAAATAGAAATAAAAGTTGATGATTTGCAATTAGCCGAAAGTTGCTTGTACTGCCCGAACAACTGACCACTGATGCTGAAACTGCTGAAAAACGGCTTCCGTCTGCCCAGCTTTTGCAAATACTTTTGTTGTGCGTTCGTGCTGTTTACTCAGATTATGGGTTGAAGATGTTAATAAAGGCATCCTCATCTTTTTTATTTGTCAATTGTCCAGTTTCAAAAGAACGAATTAGTTTTTCTGCTGCTTTTTTTAAATCATCATAAAAATCCTCCAATACCAGAACCAAAAAACTTTGGCCAGATTTGGTAATTATTTTTAAATGTTCAGTTTTATCTTCTATTGATTCTTTTCTTGTTGTAAAAACTATTCCAAGGCTTGGGCGTAACTGATGAATCATTGAATTTCGAAGTTTCATATAGAAGTAGTAGGGATTGTCTGCTTTGCCAAATGGATGGTACTGTTTAGAAAATAGATTTTTTAAGGCTTTATTAAATCTTGTTTCAACGATACTTTGTTTATCAACTCTTGAGGTTTCAAAAGGCAGTTCGTCATAGCATGCCCCCATGAATTCAATACAAGCCGTTATTGGTAAAAACTTAATGTATGCAGCAGATTGTACAAATACGTCTGGAGATTTTTTATCTTCTGGATAAACTAATTCGCCTACTTGTCCAATTACAATTGCGTTTAGTGTGTCAATAATAGAAAGGGTTATCTTGTCCATGAGTGCAGATTCTATTTATTATTAGGAAAGAGGAACATCATTAGCATGACGCACAATGCATCGATTGGGGCAATCAATTGCATCACTTTTTATTGCGCCAATCGATGTTAGCTGCAGTGAATTGCCGCAACAAAACAAACAATTGAACATGCGTATTGCAACTAACGTGAGCGATTACACAGTTTGGGAATTTCATGTTCCGTCCGCCTGGTCGACGCTGTTGAGAATGAAGTTAATGCTTTTTGTTTTACGTAACACGATCCGACCATTCGTCAAGCCGAAGAACTGAAGGAGAATAACGATATTAAGAAGATGCTTGCAAATCTCCTTCCAAATGCGCTTAAGCGGGTGGGGGCTGTAGTTTATTAGAAAATTTTAACTAGTAATTGAATTACTAGTTGTAAATAGTAGCTTTGTCGAGTAATTATACCGATTTCCAATGACTAATAAACAGAAAAAAACAATAGTTATTTTAACACCAATCATTGTTGCGTTGATCGCATTTATCTCGGTTTTTTTTCAAAATAATGGGAAATCAAAGGATGTAAACAATAATTCGACTGGCAACCAAACTCAGACAACTAATATTTCTATTGGAATCCCGGATGAAAAATCTAAAGATTCAATAAATTCAACAGCTAAATCAGAATTTATAAATCTTGAATCAAAACAGAATACAGTTCCAAAGCAAAATCAACCCCAAAAAAGTTCATCTGTAAAAAATCAAGTTAACGTTAATGCTCCAAATTATGGCTCAATTCAAAATGGAGATATTAACTTCAATGGTATTCCTGTACCTAAACCAAGAACGGTGTCAAATAGTGATATACAACATATACTTTCGAGGAGAGTAGGAGTCACTACAACAATTAGAATTAGTTATCAAGATAATGATGATGAAGCAGAAAGTTTCGCAAATATGTTATTAAATGAACTAAAGTCAATAGGATGTCCAAGCTTAACTATTGGAGGAGAATTTAGTAAAATCAAATATTCCGGAGAAAAATTCAATCTAAGTACTGGACGGGCATTAGGAAAAGATAGCTTATTTAATTTTGTGCTCGTGCAAATCCCAACTCAAAAGTTAAGTTCAAATTGAACTTCAATGCTAATTCAAATTACAGCTAATGTCCAGGGCTTGCTGCAGGGCTGAGATTATTACTGTGTCTGCTCGGAACCGCTACCCAATAAAGATTTGAAAGTACAAGTTAACAAACAAAAGCCCAACAACGTTGGTCCAGCCCAGATGAAGCACAATAGCGATAAAATGACCATTGCTTCGTTCAGCCAGCCTTACAGCAAACCCAATGTTACTGCACCTTGGTTTAGAAAACGTTTGTCAAGTCAAATTCTTTATTTACAGGAAACCAAAGGTCATGGTTGTGCAAAACTGATTTACCTGATAGAAAATCCATTAAGTTAGAAATAAAATACGAGAATGATAAGTCTTCGATTTTATAAATGCAATTAGAACTTCCTTCATTTCCATTTAGCCAAAATTTGTAAAATAAGTCTTTGTTGAAGGATATATGATTCACTTTAAAATTGTTGAAGTCTGCTTCATTTGCAAATTCCGCAATAACATTTGAAATATTAGTTTCAAGTTGATTTCCAACATTTCTTCTACTATAACCTGCAAATGAAAAAATGCCATTAAATATTGGAGCTTCATTGTCTTCACGACCATCAAATATGAATTTTCCTGCCAAATTGCTTTTTCTCAATACTTTCTCTAAACCTTGGTTTCTAAGGTTGGCCTTTACTTCAATAATTGCTCTTACTGAGTCTGGAGTCACAATTACAAAATCACTTTCTCGGAATAGAACAGGATAATTTGTATCATATACTATTAAGTCTATTTGACGAGAAGATTCATGACCAAAATTATTGTCAAAGGATTGCTTTGTAACAAAACCGCTTGCAATAGCATATCTGCCTGGTAAAAATCTCTGGATAATAGATTTTAAGACTGCCTCTTTGTATCTTCCATCTTCTCCCCAATGGCTAATTAAATTGCGTACCCTGTCTTTAATAGCAAGTAGTTCGTTAGAAGTAGAGATATGAAATGCTTTTGTTGCCATAAAGGTTGCAGGCAACTCGTTTTTTCCCGCAATGCTAATTTACTCCATTACACCAATACATCCTATTTTGTGGATTGCCGCAATCAACAATTTAAAACCAACCACAAAAAAAACCGCATGAAATCCATGCGGCTTTACTATAAATGATATTAGATAATTACAACTGTATCTACTTCACTTCCTCAAACTCTGCATCCGTTACATTCTCTGTATTAGGCGCAGTTTGTTCTCCTCCAGCTTCTTTACCTGCTCCGGGTTGTGCCTCCTGAGTGGCTTTGTACATTTCTTCACTCGCTGCCGTCCAGGCGGTATTCAAAGTAGCCATCGCGGTATCGATTCCGGCAACATCCTGAAGCTTATGCGCTTCCTTCAACTGGGTAAGGGCATTTTCAATCGGAGCTTTTTTGTCGGCAGAAATTTTTTCGCCGTATTCTTTCAGTTGTTTCTCCGACTGGAATATCAAACTATCCGCCTGATTGATCTTATCCACTTTCTCTCTCTCCAGCTTATCTGCCGCTTCATTGGCCTTCGCTTCGTTCTTCATTTTTTCAATCTCTTCCTTGCTCAATCCACTACCCGCTTCAATTCGTATTTTTTGTTCCTTACCGGTGCCCTTGTCTTTCGCACTCACATGCAAGATGCCATTAGCATCAATATCAAAAGTTACTTCTACCTGTGGAACGCCGCGTGGTGCCGGTGGAATGCCATCAAGGTTGAACATACCCAAACTTTTATTCTGAGAAGCCATCGGACGCTCACCCTGCAACACATGTATCTGTACACCAGGCTGATTGTCGCTCGCCGTACTGAAGGTTTCTGATTTTTTTGTAGGAATAGTGGTATTGCTATCAATTAAACGGGTCATCACACCACCCATGGTTTCAATACCCAGACTCAAAGGAGTTACATCCAGCAACAACACATCTTTCACTTCTCCGGTAAGTACTGCACCCTGTATAGCGGCACCGATCGCCACCACTTCATCCGGATTCACACCCTTATTAGGCTTTTTACCGAAGAATTTTTCTACCAGCTCCTGCACTTTTGGAATACGGCTGCTACCACCCACCAATATCACTTCATCAATTTGTGAAGTGCTGATATTGGCATCTTTCAAAGCGGCTTCGCAGGGCTTCAAACAACGCTCGAATAATTTATCGGCCAATGCTTCAAATTTAGCACGGGTCAATTTTTTCACCAGGTGCTTAGGAACGCCATCAACAGCAGTTACATATGGCAGGTTGATTTCTGTTTCTGAAGAAGAAGAAAGTTCTACTTTAGCTTTTTCAGAAGCTTCTTTCAATCTTTGTAAGGCCATCGGGTCTTTACGCAAATCAATGGCTTCATCTGCTTTGAATTCATCAGCCAGCCAATCCATGATCACTTTATCAAAATCATCACCACCCAGGTGTGTATCGCCATTGGTTGATTTCACTTCAAATACCCCGTCGCCCAATTCGAGCACCGAAATATCGAAAGTACCACCTCCCAAATCGAATACCGCAATTTTCTGGTCTTTTCCTTTTTTATCCAATCCATAAGCCAAAGCCGCTGCAGTGGGTTCGTTTACAATCCGGCGTACATTCAATCCCGCGATTTCTCCGGCTTCTTTAGTAGCCTGACGCTGTGCATCATTGAAATAAGCCGGAACGGTAATTACCGCTTCATTCACTTCATGACTGAGGTAATCTTCTGCCGTTTTTTTCATTTTCTGCAATACCATCGCACTGATTTCCTGTGGCGTGTACATCCTGCCATCAATATCGATACGAACGGTATTGTTATCGCCTTTTACCACTTTATAACTCCAGTGTGAACTTTCTTCGGTAACCTCATCAAAACGACGGCCCATGAAACGCTTCACACTCGATATCGTATTCTGAGGATTCGTAATGGCCTGACGTTTAGCAGGATCGCCCACTTTACGTTCTCCATTCTTTAAAAATGCCACCACGGAAGGAGTAGTGCGCCTGCCTTCATCATTGGCGATTACTACCGGCTCATTGCCTTCCATTACTGATACACAACTGTTAGTGGTACCCAAGTCAATTCCAATTATTTTAGCCATGTTTGATTTATTTTATACATGGCATAAGTCAATCATTATGCCAATGGAGAAGGCGTGCAAAATTGTCAGTTATTGCGGGTAACCCGCCCTATTCTCTGCCGATTATAGAAAGATTGTCAAAAAACCGTCTCAAGATGTTGACGAATAGGCAGTAATACAAACAAAGCTACTTGGTTTTAAAGCTAAAATGCTTCTGACTGAGGTAGCTGAACGTGATCACCACTATGGTGGTTAAGAGCTGACTCAGGAAGGCATCCCAACCCAAATACTCCACCAGAATTTTCAGCAGGAAATAATTGAGCGTCAGATTGAAGAGGAAAGAAAGAAAATACCGGAACAGTTGGATCCGCCCCCTGAGATTTGAACCCGTAAAAACTACGTATCTGTTCAACAGGAAACCTACCAGAAAACTCACGATAAAAGATAGGAATAATGCCGCATTATGGGGCTTGAAAGCCAACAAGCCAAAATTGAATACTTCTTTGTTGAAAATGAAATGGTAACCAAGATAATAGATAAACAATCCCAATAAAGGATTGGCAATTCCGCAAGAGGGATACCGGAAAGTTTCAATAGTCATCCATCGCCTGAAGGGCGGATAAAAAAAGTCGATAAGGCTGGTGAGCGACTGCTTCATGATTTAAGGCGCAAAACTATTACTTTCCGGCAGTAAAAAGTGAATTTCGGGAAAGGGAAAAATGATTAGAATACGTACCTTACTGCCAGGCCTCCCCATGCCCCTACAAACCCGGCACCATCGCCAAATTCAAAAGCAGGCTGCCAGTCGAGCGACAAATTAATGGGCAGATCGCTGAATTTATAATCTAAACCGATCACACCATCTACACCAATAAGCGTGGATCCTCCATAATAATTGTTGTTGTAAAAACCGATATGGGCGCCGGGACCAACATACCATTTCAACCCTTCCACTTCGCCGATATCAAAATGAAATTCATAGAGGCCGGTTACACGGGTTCCTTTATCCCAGAAATAAAGCAAACCTTCCAGTGCTTTATCTTCAGATAAAAAATGTTTGAACGTAATGCCGGTGGGGTAAAATTTCAAACCCACAGCGTTGGAATAATCGTGGCTGGTTTCATTGCGCTGAGCCTTAACGGTACCTAAAATGCATACAAGGGCAATACAAAAAAGGGCTTTCATTTTCATGCTGGTAGAAGTTTCGCTAAAGATGCAGGTATTCCTGAAATAATGGTGCCAAAAAAAACTTAAATCATTTTAGGCACGATACAATTCTTCACGTTGCAACTTCACGCGTTCATCCTGTAAGTATTCATCAAAGGTCATGAGTTTATCAATCATGCCTTTAGGTGTAATTTCAATGATACGGTTGGCTACGGTTTGCATGAACTGATG
>Ga0164292_10004026_pt1 | contig 11982 bp, 11 predicted proteins | sample GEODES117metaG_FD_111486 | JGI IMG/M metagenome (GOLD analysis project Ga0164292, IMG submission 111486) | Eutrophic lake water microbial communities from Lake Mendota, Wisconsin, USA - GEODES117 metaG | ecosystem: Environmental > Aquatic > Freshwater > Lake | place: USA: Lake Mendota... | reverse complement strand
TGGCGGGGACAGGATTCGAACCTGTGACCTCGAGGTTATGAGCCTCGCGAGCTACCGGGCTGCTCCACCCCGCGACGTTTTTTGCTTTCCAGAGTCGACGTGCCGTTACCGAACCGGCGACTGGGGAAGGTGTCATCGGCAGGATGGCCTGCCGACAACGACCCAATCATACCGGCCTGAATGTCCGAAGTGAAGTGGGAACCGTTTCCAGCGGTACTTCCCGCACAAGCCGCCTCCCGAACGACTCGGTCGGTCGGGCAGACATTGCCACTTTCGGGCCTGAGGCGAAATAAAGGAAGCCGCGGTCCCACCCACCCCACCGATCACCCCACCATGCCTTCCGGCGACCCCGGCACACCGAGACGCCCCCCCGCCGGGCCCGCGCACGCGCCCCCATCGAGGGAAACGATCGTCGGCAGCGTGCCGTGGGCGAAGCCCCCAGAGCCGGTGCCGCCCGCGGGCCCAATTGCGATCGCCATCCGCACCGCAGGGACCGGGACCTCAGCTCCACTGGGGCAGAAGGGGCCGAACGACGCGGAGGAGCCGACCGCCTGGGAACTCGTCCGCGATCAACTGCTCGTGATCCTCCGGGCGAGCCCCGCCTGGACGACGAGCCTCGCGATCCACACGTTGATCCTCGTGGCACTCGCGATCTGGATCGTGCGCCTGCCCGAACGCCAGAAGCTCTCCCTCGAACTCGGCTTCGGGACCACCGACGGGGCGCCGGGCAGCCCCGGCACCGACGAGGCGATCGTGGAGATGCCGGGGGAAGAAGCGCCGCCGGTCGACGACGCACCGAATGAACCGACCGAGGCGGTGGCCGCGACGCCGCCAGCCGAGCCGACAACCGAGCCCGAGACGAGCGAGCCGACCGAGCAAGCCGAGGCTCCGGCGGCGGCGGTGACCGGGATCCGGGTCGCGCTGTCGGGGCGCGATCCCGGCAGACGCGAAGGCTTCCTCGGAGCCAACGGGGGGAGTGATGCCACGGAGGCGTCCGTGGCGGCGGCGCTTGAGTGGATCGTCCGGCAGCAGAAGAAGGATGGCCTGTGGAGCATGCAGGGCCCGTATCAGGACGGCGGCTCCCAGGAGAACCGGCTCGCCGCCACGGCGATGGCGCTCCTCGCCCTCCAAGGGGCCGGGAACACGCACCAGGGGGGCGAGCACCGAGCCGAGGTGTCGAGGGCATGGAAGAGATTGCTGGCGACCCAGCAGCGCGACGGCGTGTTCGACGTCGGCAGGCTCCCGGCGCAGCACGAGCTCTATTCGCATGCGCAAGTGACGATCGCGCTGTGCGAGCTTTACGGGATGACGCGAGACGCGGAACTCGCCGAGCCGGCGGCCAGAGCGCTCGGCTATGCACTCGCGGCGCAGGGGCCCAACGGCGGCTGGCGCTACGAGCCGGGCAAAGACGGCGACATGTCGGTCACAGGCTGGTACATGATGGCGCTCAAGAGCGCCGAGATGGCGGGGATGGAGGTGCCGCACGAGGCCTTCGAGCGGATCGAGGGCTTTCTCGATCTCGTCGCCACGCAAGAGGGGCGACGCTACGGCTACCGGCGAGAAAACCTCCTCCGTGACGCGAGCCCCGTCACCGCAGCGGTCTCCGCCGAGGGGCTCCTCTGCCGGCAGTATCTGGGGTGGGCCCGCGACGACCCCCGGCTCCTCGCCGGGCTCGAGTCGATCATGGAAGAGAAGCCGCTCGACTTCGGCGGGGACAAGGATGTGTATGCGTGGTACTACATCACGCAGGTGGCCCACCACGCGCAAGGCCGGGTGTGGGCCCGGTGGAACGCGAGAGTGCGGGCGGAGCTGCCGACCCGGCAGGTGTCGAAGGGGAAGGAGAAGGGGAGCTGGGATCCGTCGCTCGACCGCTGGGGGTCGATCGGCGGTCGGCTGTTCGTCACCTGCTTCTCGACCTGGATGCTCGAGGTGTACTACCGCCACCTCCCCCTCTACGGCGAAGTGCCGAGCGGCCGCTAGCAGGCTGTCGATAACGTGCTGGCCCGACCGCACGAGGCGGTCGCGAGTGCGTAGCACTCGAGAAAACCGGAGGTTTTCCAAGTGGAAAAAGGTCATGGATGACTTTTTCCACGGGCAGCTAGCACCGTCAGCCGCCGAGTCCTCCCCACTGCCGCACCGCCTCGTAGGCGACGATCGCGGCGCAGTTGGAGAGATTGAGGCTGCGGACTTGCGGCCGGGAGGGGATCGTGAGGAGTTTGTCGGCGTGGGCGGCGACGAGATCGGGCGGCAGCCCTGCCGACTCGCGGCCGAAGACGAGGACCGACCCACGCTCGTAGCGGACGCTCGTGTAGCTCTTTTTCCCCCGGGCGCTGAACAGCCAGTCGGGGCCGCGGCCGAGCCTTTCCAAGAGCGCGGCCCAGTCGTCGACCACCTCCCATTCGAGCTCGGCCCAGTAATCGAGGCCGGCCCGGCGGAGGTAATAGTCGTCGATTTGGAAGCCCAGCGGGCGGACAAGCCACATCTTCGCCCCGATCGCCACGCACGTCCGCCCCACGTTGCCGGCGTTGGGGGGAATTTCGGGCTCGTGGAGGACGATATGGAGGGAGGGATCGTAGCGCATGGCGGTTCGCCCCGGCGGGCGGGTCTGCTATCGTGGGAAGGCTTGAAAACCCGTCACCAGTGTGCCCGGAGGCCCCCCCTTGGTCGAGATCACGAGGAATCCCACCCGCGCCGTGCGCATCGGCTCGATCACGATCGGTGCCGGCCACCCGATCGCCGCCCAGAGCATGACGGCGACCCACACCACCGACATCGAGGCGACGATCCAACAGGCCGAGGATCTGCGGAAGGCCGGGGCCGGTGTCGTGCGGATCGCCGTCGACAGCAAGAAGGACGCCGCGGCCCTCCCTGCCATCCGTGCCGGTACCGCGGCGAACCTCGCCATCGACCTCCAGGAAAACTACCGGCTCGCCGCCGACGTCGCGGCGCACGTCGACAAGCTCCGCTACAACCCCGGCCACCTCTACCACCACGAGCCGGAGAAGCCGTGGCAGGAGAAGGTGAAGTTCATCGCCGGCATCGCCGCGGACCACGACTGTGCCCTGCGGGTCGGCGTGAATTGTGGAAGCGTCGATCCCGCGAAGAAGGAAAAGTTCGACGAGCACGACTCGATCGGCCCGATGCTCGCCAGTGCCCTCGAGCACTGCGAGCTCCTCGACGCGATCGGCTTCACCCGCTACGCCGTCTCGCTCAAGGATTCCGATCCCAAGAAGGTGATCGAGGTCAACCGGCGCTTCGCCGAGCAGCGCCCCGAGATCCCGCTCCATCTCGGCGTCACCGAGGCGGGGATGCCGCCCGACGGGATCATCAAGACGCGGATCGCCTTCGAGCAGCTGATCAGCCGCGGGATCGGCGACACGGTACGCGTCTCGCTGACCGTTCCCAACGCGCGGAAACCGGAGGAGATCGCGGCGGCCGAGGCGATCCTCGCTGACATCGCCGCGGGGCGGGTGCGGAGCGTGGTCGACTACGGCCTCTCGTCGCTCAACATTATTTCCTGCCCGAGCTGCTCGCGCGTCGAGAACGAGGCCTTCATCGAGCTGGCCCGCGAGGTCAAGGAGATGACCCAGTACGCCAAGAACCACGCGATCACGATCGCCGTCATGGGCTGCCGCGTGAACGGCCCCGGGGAGACCGACGACGCCGACCTCGGTCTGTGGTGTGGGCCGACGCACGTGAATCTCAAGCGGCGATCCGAGGAGCTCGGCGCCTTCCCCTACGACGCGATCCTCCCCAAGCTCAAAGCCGAGCTCGATCGGCTCATCGAGGCCAAGGCCTGACATGCGCTCGCTGCCAATCGTCGATCCCAACTCCACGGCCGTCTGTCCCTCCGATGGCGCCACGGCGCAGTCGTTCGTCATCGAGCCCCCCGACGCCAACTGCCGCGGCACGTTCGCGATGGTCAGCCTCGGGTGCCCGAAGAACCTCGTCGACAGCGAGCGGATGCTCGGACTTCTTCGTCAGGACGGCTGGCAGCTCGTCGCCGAGCCCACGGGTGCCGACCTCGTCGTCGTCAACACCTGCGCCTTCATCGACGCCTCGCGCGAGGAGTCGTATGGGGTCGTGCGCGAGATGCTCGATCTGAAGAAGACGGGTGGGACACGCGGCGTGATCGTCGCCGGCTGCCTTGCCGAGCGGCAGAAGGAATCACTCCTCGACGAGCTTCCCGGCCTCGATGCGGTGATCGGTGTTTTCTCGCGCGACGACGTCGCAAAGACCGCCGAGCGGCTCATCGGCGGCTTGGGCGATCAGCGGAGCCTGTTTCGCCCCGCGCCTGCGGTGCCGCTCGAAGACCGCGGCCGGATGCGCGTCACGCCCCGACACATGGCGTATCTGAAGATCTCCGAGGGCTGCGATCGCACCTGCACGTTCTGCGCGATCCCGAAGATGCGCGGCAAGCACGCCACGAAGCCTCTCGAGGAGGTGATCCGCGAGGCCCGCGAGCTCGCCGCCGACGGCGTCAAGGAGCTCGTCGTCGTCGCCCAGGACACGACCTATTACGGCATCGATCTCTACGGCGAGCCGAGGCTCGTGGAACTCCTCGGCGAGCTCGAGAAGGTCGAGGGCCTCGAGTGGATCCGGCTGATGTATCTCTACCCGGAGCATTTTTCCGATCGGCTCATCGCCACGATCGCCGGCTCGAAAAAAATCGTTCCCTATCTCGACATGCCGCTCCAGCATGCCAGCGACCCGGTCCTCAAGCGGATGCAGCGGCGCGTGTCTCGGAAGCCGACCGAGGAGCTCCTCGGCAAGCTGCGGAAGGCGATCCCGAATCTCGTCCTCCGCACGACCTTCATCACCGGCTTCCCCGGCGAGACGGAGGCGCAGTTCGAGGAGATGGTCGACTTTGCCCGGAAGTGGCGCTTCGAGCGGGTCGGCGTGTTCACGTATTCGCTCGAGCCCGATACTCCGGCGGCGAAGCTCGATGGCCACCTCCCGGAGGAGGTGAAGGCCGCCCGGCGCGACCGGCTGATGGAGGTGCAGCAGGGGATCGCCCACGATCATGCCCGCAAGCAGGTGGGGCGGATCGTGAACTGCATCGTCGACGGTCCGAGTGGCGAGCGCGACGACGTCTGGCTCGCCCGCTCGACGGGTGACGCCCCCGACATCGATTGCCTCGTTTATCTCACGGCCCCCGGCAGCGGTCCCGCGGCGCCTCTCACCGGGAGGATCGTCCCGGTGGAGATCGTCGCGTCGAGCGGCTACGACCTCGCCGGCGTGCCGGCGGAGGAGTGAGGATCATGGCTCCCTCGCCCCCGGCCACCGATCGCGTCTGGACGGTTCCGAATCTCCTCTCCGCGGCGCGGATGGTGCTTTCGGTCGTTTTTTTCGTCCTCGTCGAGCGGCAGGACTTCGCCCCGGCGACGATCCTGTTCCTGATTGCCGCCGGCACCGATTGGATCGACGGGTGGTATGCCCGTCGCTTCAATCAGGTCAGCCGGCTGGGGCGAATCCTCGACCCGCTCGTCGACAAGGTGCTCGTCTGTGGCGCCTTCATCTTCCTTGCCGCCCGGGGGGGGACGTCGATCCTCCCCTGGATGGCGGCGGTGGTCGTCGTCCGGGAACTCGTCGTCACCGCCGTCCGCGCCGAGATGGAGCGGGCGGGCCGCGATTTCTCAGCCGGGATGGCGGGGAAGCTGAAGATGGTTGTGCAGTGCGCCGCGGTGGCGGTGGAACTGGGGCGGCTCGGGTTCCCGGAGTGGTGCTCGGGCATCGACGCCGCGGGGATTGCCCGGGGGCTCGCCTGGGCTGCCGTCGTGCTCACGGCCTACTCGGGGGCGGAGTACGTGGTGAAGGCCTGGCCCGTGATCACCGGCCGCGATGGCACCTCCGGCCCGTCCTGACAACGCTTGGATCGACACCGATGACCGAATCGATCGGGGTGGAGTCCGTGGCGTCGTCCCTGATCCTCGTCGCCGCCACGGCTGCCGAAGGGGAGGTCGGAGCGCTCGCCTGGGCGGGACTGGCCGCGGCGCTCCTTGCGAGCGTGGTCGTCGCAGCGCGGATCTGGCAGCAGGAGTCGGGCGGTGGCGCCGTCGTGCCGGGGAGGGAATGGCCGACGCCCCAATGGAACGGCTCCGAGGTCCTGTTCGTCGCCTGTGGATGGCTGCTCGGGGTGTCGGTCGTCGTCAGTCTCGTGCCCGCCGAAGCGCCCCTCCTCGAGCGGATGGCTGCGCATGCGGCAGGCTCGATCGTGGCCACGTTCGCCGTCATCTGGGCGCTGCGCCGCCACGGGGCTTCCTGGCGCTCGATCGGCTTGTCGAGTGACGACTCCCTGCTCGACTGGCGGCTGGCGATCGGCGGGCTGCTGCTGGTCACGGGGCCGCTCCTCGTGATGTCGTCGGCACTCGACCGGCTCGTGACCTACGAACATCCCGTCATCGACACCCTCCGCGCCGACGGAGGGCCGGCGGCGATCGCCATCGTGTTCATCACCGCCGTGATCGCCGCACCGATCGCCGAGGAGCTCTTTTTCCGTCGCATCCTTCTCGGCTGGATCGACTCGCGTGTGCCGTCGACCGGGGGAAGCGTGGCGATCCTCGCCTCGGCCATGCTCTTCGGGCTGTCGCACTGGGGGCAGGGATTGGCCTGGATCCCCCTGGTGATCCTCGGCATCGCCTTGGGCGAACTCGCCCGTCGCCGTGGCTCGCTCGTCCCGGCGATCCTCCTCCACGCCCTGTTCAACGCCGTCAGTGTCGCGATGCTCGTCGTCCAGATCGCCACCGCGGCCGGGCCTGCCGGGAAGTGAGCCGGCGCGGGTCGGGGGGAAACCGATCTGGCCGGAATCGCCCCCTCCGCGGCACAATCCTCCCCGGCCGGGTCAGCCGCCCGCCTGCCGACCGAGCTCTCTCCGGATTCCTGCCGTGCCCCGCTCCCTCGTCACCCGATTCACCGACCGACTGGCCTACGGGGCCGTCCGTGTGGCGATCTGTGTCGTCCAGGCCCTCCCCCGGCCGGCCTGCGAACGGGGGGCCCGGGCTCTGGCTCGGCTCATCACCCGCTCCGTGCGGATCCGGCGTGCGGTCGTGCGCGACAACCTCCGCATCGCCTTCCCCGACTGGACGGAGGCCCGGACCGACCGGACGATCGAGGCGATGTGGGAACACTTCCTCCTCATGGTCGTGGAGATCGCCCACGCCCAACGGGTGATCCAGAAGACCACCTGGCGCCGCCACCTGCGGATCCACGGCATGGAGTCGATGGTGCGGCTGCTGTGGAGCGACCGGCCGAAGGTCATCCTCTCGGGGCATTACGGCAATTTCGAACTTGCCGCCTACCTGTTCGGCGTGTTCGGCTTCCGGATCTTTTCGGTGGCCCGCGAACTCGACAATCCCCTCCTCGATCGGTTCGTGACCCGGTTCCGTGAATCCCGCGGGCAGCGCATCCTCCCCAAGAAAGGCAGCGCGCCCGACGTCGAACTCGCCCTCCAGGCCAACGGTGCCATCGGCCTGCTCGGCGATCAGGCGGCCGGCCCGAAGGGGGCGTGGGTGGAGTTTTTCGGTCGCCCGGCGAGCGTCCACAAGGCGATCGGGCTGTTTGCCGTCTCTTCGGGGGCGCCGATCATGGTCTGCTCGGCGACCCGTCGCCACGGGCTGTTCGATTACGACCTGCGTCTCGAGGGGACGGCCGATCCGGCGCTCGGTGGGCCCGAGACGGCAGGGCTCAAGGAGGTGTCGCAGTGGTACACCACGCTCCTCGAGACGTCGATCCGCCGCGCCCCGGAGCAGTATTGGTGGGTGCATCGACGATGGCGGGGAGGGCCTGCACAGGCTAAAGTATCGAAGCCCCGCCGCGCCGGGCCCGACTCGGACGTTCAGGCAGCCTGACGACGCACCGCGGCGGCTCACCTGTCGGCCGCGGATGCCGGGCGTTGGGGCCTGCAGGCGAGTCGAGGCAGGTGCTTGAGTGATCGTGGTGGTGGCTGGCCGGGCGCGTCGTGCCGCAGCGGCTCGACCACCGGAACCCTGGGCGGAATGACATGGCGGAGTGGTTGCCGATCGCCGCGGTCAGTGAATGCCCGCCAGGGGAGAGCATCGAGCGAGTCGTCGGGAACCGGATCGTGGCGCTAGCCAACGTGGACGGAGCGTGGCACGCCATCGACGGCCTCTGTCCCCATCAGGGCGGGCCGCTCGGCCGCGGCCGACTGTGCGGTGCCGTGCTCACCTGCCCATGGCACGGCTGGCAGTTCGACCTACCGACCGGAAGGCACCGGATCTCTGCGACCGTCGCGCAAGCCCGGTTCGACGTTCGCCAGTCCGATGATCAGGTCGTGATCCGGGTCGACGGGGGAGCCCCTGTGGAACTCGGTCGGGGCGAAGCGTCCGGGGGGCCGACGGCGTGATCGAGATCCGGGCGTTCCGCAACGAGGATCCCCCCCGGCTCGCCGCCGTCTGGCGGGCCGCCGACCTCGGTCCGGCGGCGATGCAACCGATGACGCCGGCGATGCTCGAGGCGAGTGTCTTCTCCAAACCCTACTTCGATCGCCACGGTCTCGTCGTCGCCATCGATGATGGGCAAATGGTGGGGTTTGCCCAGGCCGGCTTTGGCCCCAACGCCGACCGCTCGGGAGTCGACACGAGCGAAGGCTCGACGCTCCTCGTGGCCGTCGTTCCCCATCCGGAGGCCGAAACGATCGGCGACCGGCTGCTGGCCGCCTCCGAGGCCTACCTCCGCAGCCGCGGGGCCGCCGTTCTGCTCGGGGGCGGATCGGCGGCGATGCGGAGTTTCTATCTCGGCCTCTACGGTGGCTCCGACATGCCCGGCATCCTCGATTCCTCGGCCACGATGCAGGCCGTATTCCGCCGGGCAGGCTACGTCGAACACGATCGGGTGGCCGTTCTCCGCAGGGCACTCGCCGGATTCCGTCCGCCCGTCAATCGCCATCAGCTCGCCATCCGCCGCACGACGCACCTTCGGGTGATCGACGAACCGGCCCGTCGTACGTGGTGGGAGGCGGCCACCACCACCGGCATGGCGCTGCGTCGGTACGAACTGTGCGCCGAGGAAGACCGGCTCATCGGCTCGGCGTCGTTCTGGGACATGCAGCCGCTGGCGAGCGTGTGGGGCGTCGTGGCCGCCGGGCTGCTCGATATCGAAATCGAGGGGGGGAGACGCCGCCAGGGGCTCGCGCATTTCCTGCTCGCCGACGCCCTTCAGGATCTCGCCCGTGAAGGGGTGGCGCTCGTGGAGACGCACGCCTCCCGCTCCAACGTCGCGGCCCTGATGCTGTTCTCGAAGCTCGGCTTCGAGGCCGTCGAGCACGGCACCCTGTTTCGTCGTCCCTGACCGGGCCGGCGATCACTCCGCGGTGGCGCTCGGCGCGGACCGGTGGGCGAGTTCTTCGACGTGGGCCACGAGCGACGCGGCCGATTGGGCCGTGGGCCCTTCGTAATAGGCCAGGCGCGCCGAGAGCGGTGCCGTCCGGCCGTCACGCCGCAGGTCGGCCAGGTAGTCCTGGAGGATGCGGCGACGCTGCGGCGTGGTGTGGAGGAGCCAATGCACCCACGCCCACGATTCGGCGTAATGGTCCTGCGACATCTCGCCTGCCGTGACGAGCGACTCGAGCCGGGGGAGATCGAGGCGCCAGGTCCCCTCGAGGAATCGACCCGAGAGGTGGGCGACGTGCTGTGGGTGGATGCCGTCGCCGCCACGGGGCAGTTCGAAGTGTTCGGCGATCCCTTCGTCGAGCCACAACGGCACGGTGGGGACGACCGCGTGGACATACCCGTGGGTCGTCTCGTGACGGAGATCCTCGGCGATCCGATCCTGCCACGGGGCGAACACCGCGAGCGTCGTGTCGGTCTCCACGAAGAAGGCGCGACGGACCGGGAAGTTGGGGAAATGACGGGCGGCGAACGAGTCGTAGCGGGCTGTGTCGGCGAAGAGGTAAAGGTGGACAGGCTCGTCGGAGATCGGCAGTCCGAGCTCCTGGGAGACTTCCGTCCGCATCGTCTCGAGGTCGCGGATCAGGCGGTGCTGCTCGGCGAGCCCGAAGTCGGCATGGATCACCAATTGCCCCGCCTTGACGACGTGTCGTTCGGGGAGCCCTTCCTGCCACTGGCTCTGCCGGTTGAAGGCGTTGCCGACCGTCTCCTCGAGGATCGCGGTGTCGAGCGATGGCACGGCGGCGAGATGCCGGCAGCCGATCGCCACCAGCGGCAGCGAGGCCAGGACCACCGCGCTTCGGACGAGAGCCCGTGTGGATCGATGCTTGTGCCGGTGGGAGGCGACGAAGACCATGCACGGCTCGCGTGTGGGGGGGGAGGCGGATTCCTCCCGTGAGATTCCGCGGATGCTAGCGGCGGGGGCGGGGTGGTCCAATCCCAGTGTCGGCCGCGACCTTCGCATCAATCAGGCCCGCGCGAATCCGGGAAAAAACCCGCTTCACACGGCGGCGGCCCGGGGGCTCAGGCCGCGGAGCGTCCCCACGAGTGCCTCGAGTGACACGGGCCTTCCGAGGACCGCCGCCGCACCTGCCTGGAGCGCCGCCCGGCAGCTGTCACCTCGCGGAAACGAATCGAGGATCACGACCGCCACCCCCGGGCGATTGGCGACGAGCAACCGGAGCCATTCGAGGTCCGCCGACTCGAGCCTGCAGGCGTCCCACACCACCAGTCGGCTCGGGGGGGCGAGTTCCGGGCGGCCGATGGATCGCGCCTCGACCGGATGGCCGGCCGCGATGACGAGGTCTGCAAGACCGTCGAGTTCGACGGTCGTCCGCGCCGACAGCGTGACCGGCGGCAAAAGTGTGCGGAAGCGGGGCCGGGGCTGGAAGGCCGGAGCGTCGAGCAGCCTGTCCTCCCGGCGGACGGTGGAGGCCAGCCCGAGGGAACCGGGGAGGCCCGCATCGAGGTCGGCAAACCAGCACGCCAGCCGGCCGGGGGCATCGTGCCAGGGGATCTCCTCGATCCCGGGGAGGGGAGGGCCGCTGCGCCTGCGGCCGTCACCGAGGCTCGTGGCGATGGCGAAGATCGGCGCGAGCGGCCAGCGCCTCCGGATCGCCAGGGCCTGCTCGGCGTTCCAGCGCCCCGGTCGATCGGCCACGAGAAGCACGCAGTCGGGCGCGGAACCGGCGTCGTCGTCCGCGTCATCCGCGCTGCTCGGTCGGATCACCGTGCAGTCGGCGATCCGCTGAATCGATTCCCGAGCGATCGAGAGTTCGTCGCCGTCGACATCCCCGATCCACAGCACGCGACGTGGACTTCCCCGCCGCTGGACCGTGGCGGCTGGCTGACCGGAAAACGATTCGGAGCGCGGCGCGCCGAGACCGGCTTGATCGGCGGCGCTTGCTCCATGCATGCTCGGTGGATCCTCGCAAGCCCGATTTGCGACATCGATCGGGATGACGTTTGCTCTGGAGGACGCTAGCCGATCGACCCGCGGCGCGGCAAGAGAGGGGGACTGAGGAGGGGTGGGCAGGCCTGCAGGCGACCGCGCGGAAGCGGACGAATCGCGGGGTTGACCCAGCCACGGACCCGCGGACAATGCTCCTCGCGCGGCGGTCAAGGACGACCGCAGCAACGCTGCCGCAGACCCGCGGCACAAGCAGGGAGGAGGCCGTCATGGTCGATGGCAAGCGTGGTGATGGGGGACGGGAACTTCGTGGGGGTGGGGCCCAGCGGGAGGGCGGCGCGGTCTCCGCCGGCGTGATCCTCTCGGAGATATTCCCTGAGGCGCGGTTCGTGGCCTGCGACGACATCGTCGCCCGCGGCTGCCACGACACTCCCGAGGCCTGCCGGCCGGGGGACGTGTTCGTCGCGCGGCTCGAGGAGGGGGGGGATGGCCACGAACTCGCGGCGCGGGCGATCGCCCGCGGGGTCTCCGGCATCATCGCGGAACGGATCATCCCCACCTTCGGGACGCCGCTGTGCATCGTTCCCGACAGCGCCTGGGCGCAGGCCCGGTTGTCGCACGCGCTCGCGGGCGATCCGGCCCGGCGCTTGTCGGTGATGGCCATCACCG
>Ga0164292_10004025_pt1 | contig 11982 bp, 8 predicted proteins | sample GEODES117metaG_FD_111486 | JGI IMG/M metagenome (GOLD analysis project Ga0164292, IMG submission 111486) | Eutrophic lake water microbial communities from Lake Mendota, Wisconsin, USA - GEODES117 metaG | ecosystem: Environmental > Aquatic > Freshwater > Lake | place: USA: Lake Mendota, Wisconsin... | reverse complement strand
GGGAGCGGATCCAGGGGTGGGATCCTCGGGTGCGGCGAAGAGATCGGACTGATCGGCGGTGGCCATGCGCGGGACAAAAGCAAACAGGGGCGAAGCGGCGATGGGAGGCAAAGTGTTTTGCGCAATGACCTAAGAAGGCATGGCGGGCGACTTGCGCGGGGTCGGCCCCGGCTCGGACTCAGGCGGCATGAGGACCCGTGTGTTGGGGCAGCGAGCGCCACTGCTCTGGTTACTGCTGCCTTGGATGACGGGGCTGGTTCTCGGGAAGGCCATGACGACCCCTGAAGCGGCGAAGTGGGGCTGCCTGATCGCGGCGATGGGCCTCGCTGCGCTGGCGGTGGGGCGCGCCGCGGTCGGCGGGTGGGTCTGGGGCTGGGCCTTGGCCCTGAGCGTGGGTTGTGCCGGCGTGGTGGCGTACGATGAAGCGCGGGGACGCTTGGCCGAGTGGGAGACGCTGCCTCCGCGGGAGGTGGCGGTGGATGTGCGGTTGGAGCGCCGTTTCGGGGCGGGGCGCGATCCGCGGGTGCTTTCCGGTTGGGGCGAGGTGGTGCGGGCGCCGCGGCATGTGCAGGACCTCGTAGGACAACGCATCCACCTGTCGACGCGCTTGGGCCCGGGCTGGCGCGGCGGCCGGCCGGAGGTGTCGGCGGTGGTGCGGGTGGAGGGGCGGTTGACCCGGGTGGAACGGAGTCCGCCAGCGGACTCCTTTACGGGCTACCTGGCGGGTCAGGGGGTCAACTTTTCGATTTCACCGGGCGTCGTGAAGGAGCAACGGGAGGCGCCGGGGCCTTACGCGGCGTTCTGCGGTCGGGTGGCCGAACGCCTGCGCGGCATCCTGGGGCGCGGCTTGGAGGCGCGTCCGGCGGAGTCGGCAATCCTGCGGGCGATGCTGCTCGGGGAGCAGGAGGCGCTGACCGCGCGGCAGAAGGAGGTATTCACGCGGACGGGGACGCTGCACGTGTTCTCGATCAGCGGGCTGCACATCGGCGTGATTGCGGTGGCGTTGGCGGGGGTTTTGACGGCCCTGCGGCTTGGCGCGTGGGGCACCTTTTTGGGGACGGCGGTGCTTCTATGGTTGTATGTGGACGTGACGGGTCGGGCGCCGTCGGCGGTGCGGGCGTTCGCGATGGTGGTGCTCGTGCAAGCCGCGTGGGTGTGGAGTCGCCCACGCGCGGCGGTGCCGGCGCTGGTGGCCTCGGCGATGGGTGTGCTGCTGGTGGCGCCGCAGCAACTCTTTGGGGCGAGCTTTCAGATGAGTTACGGCATCGTCGCGTCGCTCCTGCTGCTCGGTCTGCCGCTGTCGGAGGCGTGGCAGGAGCGGATCCGGCCGTGGGCGCTCTTGCCACCGGAGTCGTGGAACTGGGCGCAGCGGGCGGTCGCCGCGACTGCGCGGGGCGTGGCGGGATCGCTCGCGATTGGCCTCGCCACGGCGCCGGTGAGTGTGGTGGCGGGGGTGCTGTACTTCCGGTTGCTGACCCTCGGGGCGGTCGCCGCGAACCTGGTGGTCGTGCCCCTGGCCTCGCTGGCGTTGCTGGCCGGATTTGCGTCGATGGTCAGCGGGCTCGTCGGCTTCGAGACCGGCAGCGTGGTGTTCAATCACGGGGCGGCGCTGGTGTTGGCGGTGATGGATCGGTTTCTCGTTTTCGCGGAAGGCGTGCCGGGGATGTATCGCGCGGCGTCGTTCGGCGACGCGACCTTCGGGTTCGCGGCATTGGTGGGGGTGCTTGCGCTGATGCTGGTGGGATTTCACCACGGGTGGGAACGGCGGGTGGGTGGCTTCTGGCCCCCGTTCGCGTTCACGGCCCTGGTGCTGATCTGGCTCGTCATACATGGACCGGCGGGGTGATGCTGGGCGCATCATGAAAAGCGCCTACGAACTCGCGATGGAACGCCTCGCCAAGTCGGACCCGTCCGCCGGCGCCCCTCTGTCGACGGAGAAGAAGGCCCGGCTGGCCGAGATCGACACCGTCTACAAGGGCCGCATCGCCGAGCGCGAAATCTTCCTGAAGCAGCAGCTCGAGGCGGCGCTCACCGAGGGCAAGGTGGACGACCTTGAGAAGATCCGCGCGCAGATCGTGGCGGAGCGGGCGCGGCTCGAGGAAGAGCGCGAAGACGAGAAGGAGCGGGTCCGCCGCTCGACGCGGTAGCGGGAACGGGTCGACGCTGCGGCCGGACCGGAGCGCGCGGAATGCGGGCCGCGGCGAGGTCCGCCCGTCTGGCATCCCCGCAGTTGACCCCACGGGCGCGGCGGGCCAGTCTCCCCGGCTTATGTCCACGTCGAATGCCACGCCTGATAACCTGATGGAGGCCATTGTCTCGCTCGCCAAGCGGCGGGGTTTCGTTTTCCCGTCCTCGGAGATCTACGGCGGCCTGAACGGCTTCTTCGATTATGGCCCGCTCGGCGTGGAGCTGAAGAAGAACATCCGCGATGCCTGGTGGCGCGACATGGTGCAGCGGCGCGACGACGTCGTCGGGATCGAGACCTCGATCATCATGCACCCGAAGGTCTGGCAGGCTTCGGGCCATGTGGATGGCTTCACGGACCCGCTCGTCGACTGCAAGGTCTCGAAGCAGCGTTACCGCGCCGATCAGCTCTTCTTCTCCCCGGTGGTGATCGACGGCCAGACGGTCGCCTACGTCTCGGCGCTGGAAAGTGAGGACACGGCGGCGCAGCTCCAGGCCGCGGCGGAGACCTACAAGCGCAAGAAGGCGCTGCAGGGCCAGTTGGCCCCGGTGAAACCGCGCGACATGACCGAGGCGCAGCCCGAGGAGATCGCCCAAATCCCGTCGCCGGCGACCGGCGAGCCGGGCAGCCTGACCCCGCCGCGGGCGTTCAACATGATGTTCGAGACGTACGTCGGCGCGCTGCGCGATGCGTCATCGGTCAGCTACCTGCGGCCCGAGACGGCGCAGGGCATGTTCGTGGATTTCAAGAACGTGGTCGACACCGGCCGCGTGAAACTGCCCTTCGGCATTGCGCAGATCGGCAAGTCGTTCCGCAACGAGATCACTCCGCGCAACTTCATCTTCCGCTCCCGCGAGTTCGAGCAGATGGAGATGGAGTACTTCATCCATGAGGACGCCGACTGGGCGAAGTGTCACGCGGAGTGGATCGAGTGGTGCCGCGGCTGGCTGATGTCGATCGGCCTGCCGGAGTCGCACCTGTCGCTCTACGCGCATCCGAAGGAGAAGCTCGCGTTCTACTCCAAGGGCACGGTGGACATCATGTTCCGCTATCCCTTCGGCGTGCAGGAACTCTGGGGCATCGCCGCCCGCGGCAACTACGACCTCGGGCAGCACGCCCAGGCGTCGGGCAAGCCGCAGGAAATCTTCGACGAGGCGACGAAGAAGAAGTTCGTCCCGCACGTCATCGAGCCCGCCGTGGGCGTCGACCGCATCTTCCTCGCCGTGCTCTGCGCGGCGTATGCGGAAGAGGACGTGACCGATGACAAGGGTGCGGTGGAGAAGCGCACGGTCCTGCGCCTGAGCCCGCGCATCGCGCCGGTGAAGGTGGCCGTGCTCCCGCTGCTCAAGAACAAGGAGCACCTCGTCGCCCGCGCCCGTGAACTCTACCAGCGCCTCCAGCGCCGTTACTCGGTGTTTTACGACGATGGTGGCGCGATCGGCCGGCGGTACCGCCGCCAGGACGAGATCGGCACGCCGTGGTGCGTCACGATCGACTTCGACACGGTGGAGAAGGATGGATCGTTCACGCTGCGCGAGCGCGACTCGATGCAGCAGCGGCGCATCCAGGAAGCCGAACTCTTCGCACTGCTCGACCAGCACGTTTATTGAGTCACCCGCCGTCCGCAGCGTCGGTCCGGTGAGGCCGGGCGGTGTCTCCGCACGGCCAAGGAACTTCGCTCGGCATCGAGTGGGAGTCGAGGAACTGCGCGGCTTCCACCGCCGGGGATGAGGGTACGGCGTGGGGCCGTGGCGTGGATTCCGCGTCGACTTGGCCTGCCCGCATCCTTTGTTTGGTCGGCGGTGCCGACGCTCGCCGAGCTACGTCAACGACAGCCCCCCCGCCAGCCGACGCGCGCTCGCGCGTTCGCGTGGATTCGCGGAGTGTCGCGTGCTGTCGCGCGGGCGACCGGTCTGTTCGTCGCACTGGGTGCGCTCATGGGCTGCGCGCCGCGGGACACCGCCGCACCGCGGGAGTCGGCGGCGGCCACCTCGTCCTCGACGGAACGGGCGCCCACCTTGTCGGGCGCGGCCGAATCGCCGCGCCAGCGAATCGCGGCGGCGACGTCCCAGACCTCGGCCAGTTGTCTTGAGTGCCACCGGGAGATCCATGCTGGCTGGGCCGACTCGGCCCACGCGTTGGCGAACCGCCCGCGGGCGGCGGTGCCGGATGCGGAGGGCGCGTTGGCGACTTTCCCCACCGATGCGGGCGCGGCCCCGGCGACGGTGGACCTGATCCTCGGCCACCTACCGGCATGGCAGCCCTTGGTGCCGCGTCCGGGCGGGCGCTGGCAACCGCACGAACTGGCCTACGATCCTGTCCGGAAGGATTGGTTCAGCATTTTCGGTGACGAACGGCGCCACGAAGGCGAATGGGGACACTGGACGGGGCGCGGGATGAACTGGAACTCCATGTGTGCGCACTGCCACATGACCGGCTTCACGAAGGGCTACGATGCGGCGACCGATACCTTCCACTCGAAATGGGTGGAGCACGGCGTGGGGTGCATCCAATGCCATGGACCGACCGGGCCGGACCATGGACGGCCGCCGGCGGCAGGAACCGCGACCGCCTCGGCCCACGCGCCCTTCCATGGCGACCGCGGTCTGATGATGCAGACCTGTGCGCCCTGTCATGCGCGAAACGAACCCCTCACGGCTGACTTTCAGCCCGGCGATTCTTACCACGACCACTTCCGCGTCACCCTTCCGGTCGAGCCCGGAATCTTCCACCCGGATGGGCAGCAGCGCGACGAAGACTTCAATTGGACCTCGGTGCTGTTGAGTCGGATGGGGCATGCCGGCGTGACCTGCCTGGATTGTCACGATCCGCATACGAACCGCCCGATCCTCCCGGTGGAGAATAACGCGTTGTGCCTCCAGTGCCATGCGCCGCCCGGGCGCGTGCAGCCGAACGGCACGCGGGCCGTGCCGATCGATCCGACGGCGCATTCGCGACACGCGGCGGGCAGCGTGGGCAACCAGTGCGTCAGCTGTCACATGCCGACGACGACCTACATGCAGCGCTCGCCGCGGCATGATCATGGTTGGCTGAAGCCGGATCCCCTTTTGACCAAGGAACTGGGCATCCCGAATGCGTGCAACGGATGTCACACGGATCGTCCGGTGGAGTGGGCGATCGCGCAGACGGATGCCTGGTACGGCGAGAAGATGGAGTCGCGGCAGCGCGCGCGGGCGCGGGCGGTGGCGGCGGCGCAGGCCGGACGCCCGGAGGCGGCGGGGCGACTTCTGGACATCCTCGCGGTCGAGGATGTGCCCGCGTGGCGGGCGACCTGCTTGCAGTTGCTCGCGCCTCTCGCGTCGGGGGCGGAAGGAACGCGGATCGTGGCGGCGGCGGAAGCGTCGCTCGCGGCGAAGGATCCCTTGGAGCGTGCGGCGGCGGTACAGGTCCTCGGCGCGATGGACTCGACGCGTGAGCGGGTGCGTCCCCTGTTGGCGGATCCGACGCGCTTGGTCCGGCTGGATGCGGCGTGGGCGCTGTCGGCGGAACTCCCGGCGGAGTCGGCGGCGCGGGCGGAGCTGGATGCGTACTTGAGGCTCTCGTTGGAGCAGCCCTCGGGACGCCTGCGTTTGGGTCAGGACTTGGCGAACCGCGGTCGACTGGTGGAGGCGGAGCAGGAGATGCGGCGGGCGACGGAGTGGGATCCCTACTCGGCTGGTTTACACGAGGCGCACGCTTTCGTCCTGAGTGCGATGGGCCGGCCGCTGCAGGCGGCGGCGAAGTTTTATCGAGCGGCGCAGCAGCGGGCCGGTGACGGCACGGCCGCGCTGCGGGCGGCGCTGGCGTATGCGGAGGCCGGTCGTCCGGCGGAGGCGGAGACCTCGTTGCGGATGGCGGTGGAGCGGGAGCCGTCCCTGCACCGGGCGTGGTACAACCTGGGTTTGCTGCTGGCGCAGTCGCAGCGGTTGCCGGAGGCGGCGGAGGCGTTGGCGCGGGCGGAGCAGGTCGCGCCGCGGGAGGCGGACTATCCGTATGCGCTCGCCACGGTGCGTTTGCGGCAGGGAGACCGTGCGGCGGCGGTGGCGGCGGCGGAGCGGGTGCTGGCGCTCGACCCCGCGTACCCGGGCGCCCGCGACGTGCTGCAGGCGGCGCGGCGCTAGGGCTGGCCCGCGCCCTCGCGCCGCGTGGGCGTGAGGAGGGAAGGCCGGGTCGTGCGTACGAGCCGCGGATCCCGGCGGATCAGGTGGACTACCTGGCCCTCGGTCTTCCCCGCGGCGACGTAGTCGCGGCCCAGCGCGTTGTTGGCGTGATCGCGGGCGGATTCCTCCGGAGAATTATCTGAGCCGACCTCGTGAGCCTCGCCCACTTCCTGTGCAAATGCGGCACCGTAGGTGCGGGCGAGCCAGTAACTCCAGAGCACATGGCGCGTCGAGTCCTCCACGTACACTGGATCGGATGCCGCGAGACGTCGGGCGGCGCGCTCCGCGTAGTCCTTGATCCGCAGCAGCACCGGAGCGCGGACCGGATGCCGCGCGAGCAGGTCGCGTTCGGCGTGGGTGAGCGGGCGGTAGTAACGCGCGGAAAGCGTATCCAGATCTCCGCGGTGGATCCGCAGCCACGTCCGACCGTCGGCCCATTCCGATTGCAGGCGCAGGGCGTGGGCATCGCCGCGGAGCTGGAAGTGCAGCCGAGCTTGGAACGTCAGCGGGCGCGGTACCGAGCCCTGGAAGAGCAAGGCGTGGAGCGCCTCAACCTCCCGGCGCACGACGAGGCGTGGACGGAAGCCGAGCGGTACGTCGGGCAGGTGCAAGGATCCGGAGTCGACGCGTTCGACGGGGACGTCGAGATCGGCGCTGGCGAACGGTGTGTCGGCGGGGCCGGCGACGCGGATGGCGGATTCGATCCGGAGGCCCTGCACGCTGAGATCGACGCGGGGCGGAAACAGTCCGGCGAGTCCGGCCTCGATGCCCGAGGCGCGCACGCGGATCGGCTGGCCGGTCGGTGACGCGCTCCGTCCCGTCGGCGGCGGTACGATTTCAGCGTCGACGTCGGACCAGCGCAGCGTGGCCCAAGGGCGCAGTTCTGCGTCGTCGAACGTGACCCGGCGGATGGCCCATCCCCCGGCCCGGGCCTCGCTGATCGCCTGAGGGAGGGCCAGTCGGGTGAGGGCGCCGGCGAGCGGACCGCTGGCGAATAGGAAGATCGCGATGAACGCGCATCCCCCCAGGCCGAGCCAGAGAACCTTGGACCGTCGTCCGGTCGACTGAGAACGCGGGTGGATCATCGGCCGTAGAGCTCACCGAGCCGACGCAGGTAGGCGGTGGTGTCGCCGCCGAGGCTAGCGAGTTGCGCGGAGCTGTAGCGCCACTGCCAATTGCCCTCGGGCTTACCGGGGGTGTTCATGCGGGCGCGGCTGTCGAGACTGAGGAGATCCTGCAGGGGGAGGACGGCCAGCCGGCTGACGCTGCGGTAGGCGGCGCGGATGAAGTCCCAGCTGATCTCGGTCCCGTTGACCTCGAGGTAGCGGCGGGCGTGATCGCGTGCCGCCTCGGGTGCCGACGCGTACCAGCCGCGCGTGGTGTCGTTGTCGTGCGTTCCCGGATACAAGACCGAGTTGCGCGAGAGCTGATGGGGCAGGTAGCTGTTGTCGGCCCCGCCTCCGAACGCGAACTGCAAGATGGCCATGCCCGGCAGGCCGGTCTCCTCGCGCAGCCGGATCACCGAAGGCGTGAGCTCGCCGAGGTCCTCGGCGATGATGCGGGCCTCGGGAAACGTGGCGCGCACCTGCTCGAAGAAGTGGCGTCCGGGGCCGGGCTCCCAGGTCCCGTGGCGCGCGGTGGTGGCGGGGAAGGGGATGCGCCAGTACTCGTCGAAGGCGCGGAAGTGATCGATCCGGACGACGTCGTGCTGGGCGAAGGCGGTCCGGAGGCGGCGCATCCACCAGGCAAAGCCGTCGGCGGCGTGGTGTTCCCAGCGGTAGAGCGGATTGCCCCAGAGCTGGCCCTCGGCCGAGAAGTAGTCCGGCGGCACCCCGGCGACGGCCAACGGCTGGGCGGTCTGGGGATCTAGTTCGAACAGGTTTGGATCCGCCCAAGCATCGGCGCTGTCGCGGGCGGCGAAGATCGGAAGATCGCCGATGATCGCGATGCCGCGGCGGGCGGCGGCGGCGCGGACCTGCGACCACTGGCCGAAGAAGAGGTATTGCGTGAAGGCGTGTGCGTCGATCGCGGTGGCGAGGGTGCGGGCGATCGGCGAAGCGGCGGCGCCGGCGTGGGTGCGGAGGGCGGCGGGCCAGTCCCACCACGGCTGGCCCTGGTGGTGATCCTTGAGGGCGCGGAAGAGTGCGTAAGGCGCGAGCCACTCGGCGTGGAGGCGCTTGAAGTCGGCGAACGAGCCGTACGGCTCGCGGCCCTTGCCGGCGCTGAGGCGGGCGTGGGCGGCGTGGAGCAGGGGCCACTTCAGATGATAGAGCGCACCGAAGTCGATCCGGTCGACCGGCAGGGCGCGGAGCGGGCGCAGGTCAGCCGAGTCGAGCAGACCTGCGGTGACGAGCGCTTCGAGGTCGATGAGGTACGGGTTGCCGGCGAACGCGGAAAAGCACTGGTAAGGCGAGTCGCCGAAGCCGGTGGGACCGAGGGGACAGATCTGCCAGTGCCGCAGCCCGGCGGCGGCGAGGAAATCCAGGAAGCGCTCTGCTGCGGTGTCGAGGGTTCCGATACCTTGGTTTCCGGGAAAGCTCGTCGGGTGCAGGAGCACGCCGGCACCGCGGTCTTGGAGCCACGCGAACAGCGGTCCGCCCGGGGAGGGCGGGACGGCGGCAGGGCGCTCTGCGTTCGGCATCCCGCCAGCTCAGCGGGAATGCCGACGGGCGGCAAGGCAACCGTGTTGCCGGGCGATTGCCGTGAACGGCGGCCCAGCATGGGAAGACAAGGAGGTGTCGGCCTAGAACTGGAAACAACCTAAGACGAGCCTCGCCGCCGGATGGGCTACGGTCACTGGGTATATTTTGTTACCATTGGAAACGGTCTCGACTCTGGGTGACGAGCGTCGTGATCAAGAGAGGTATCGCGTGAGCCCTCCTGATTCAGACACCGCCCGGCTTCCCGCGCAGACCGTTGCGCGGTGGTTCGCCGACGAGGTGAAGCCGCATGAGCGCTCCCTCCGGGCATATTTGCGCAGTGTCTTTCCGGGCTTTCCGGATGTGGATGACCTTGTCCAAGAGTCCTATGTACGTCTGATTCGGGCGCGGGAGAACGGTCGGGTCAGTTATGCCAAGGCCTTCTTGTTTACGACCGCGCGCAACGCTGCGTTGGATTTCTTCCGGCGGCGCCGAGTGGTCAGGATCGACTCAGTTGAGGACATCTCCAAGGTCGGGGCGCTCGAGGAGTCCCCGAATGCCGCCGAGGCGGTGAACCGTCAGCAGGAACTGGCGTTGTTGGCGGCGGCGGTGCGGCAGCTACCCGTGCGTTGTCGGCAGGTAATGACTCTGAGAATGCTTTACGGACTTTCGCACAAGGAGATCGCGGCGCAGCTGCGGATCTCGGACCAAACGGTGAAGGCGCAGTTGGCGAAAGGCATGCGGCGTTGCGCTGAGTATCTTTCGGCAAGGGGGGTGTCATGATGCGGGACCATCTGAACCCGGGTGATCGGCCCTCGTCGTCGGAGTCGATCGAGGCGCGTGCGGCGGCGTGGATCGCGCAGCGTGACGATGGCCTTTCTGCGGCCGAGGCGGCGGAGTTTGCGCGGTGGCGGTCGGAGGACTGGCGGCACGAAGCGGCGGTGGCGCGTCTGGAGACGACGTGGTCGTCTTTGGCGGGGTTACGCGATTTCCGGCCGGAGGCCTCGCGCCATCCGGACCAAGACCTGCTGGGGTTGGCGCGGGAGTCGCGCCGGGAATCCCGATGGCTGTGGCCGGCGGCGCTGGCAGGTGCAGCGGCTCTTGTGTTTGCGGTTTTGGTGGGGATGACCCTGAAGGGCAGGCTGGATCCGGTGCTGCGACACTCCGCGCAGGTCTATGCAACGACGCAAGATGGCTATCAGCGCGTGGCGCTGCCGGACGGCTCGAATGTCGAGCTCAACGCCTCCAGTGAGGTGGAAGTGAGTTTCACAACGGCGCAGCGGCGGGTGCGTCTGGTGCGTGGCGAGGCCCACTTCGTCGTCGCAAAGGATCGGAACCGCCCCTTTGTGGTGGACGCCGGTACGCTGGCGGTGCGGGCCGTGGGCACGGCCTTCAACGTGCGCCTCGGTGTCCAGGATATTGAGGTTCTCGTGACGGAGGGGCGGGTCGCGGTGGCCGATTCGCGGCAGATGCGGGCGGCCGAGACCGTTCCGGTGGCTGAACCTGCCCAGCGCGAAGCGGGGACCGAACTCGTGGCAAATCATCGCCTCGTCGTTCCGGTGCTGCAGCGGTCGGCGATCGGCGTGCCAGAAGTGGTGCCGCGGATCGAGCGCGTGACGACGGACGCGCTGCGGGAGTCCCTTGCGTGGCAAGGGCCGAGGCTGGTGTTTGCGGATACGCCATTGGCGGACGCGATCGAGCAGTTCAACCGGAGGAATCCGGTGCAACTGGAACTGGCTGATTCGGAGTTGGGGACGTTGCCGATCGGTGGCAGTTTTCGAGCTGAGAACGTCGACGCGTTCGTGCGTTTGCTCACGACGGGCGGGGAGTTGGTGGCCGAGCGTCCGAGCCCCAACCGTGTGCTGCTGCGGCGGGCCGGCGGCCGGACGGTCGTGGAACCCTGAACCGCCTATCCAATCGTTGCGTAGCCTATCCGCTCACTTGGTTCGTCTCACTTCCTGAAGGCCCGGGTCGGCTTCTTGGCCACCTGGGTCCTTCGTGAATGACGGCGAACACGACCCAATTCCTTCTCCGCATGTGCCAGTGGGTTCATGCCCTCCGTCGGTTGGTGATCCTTACCGCGATCGCCGCGCTCGCGTCTTCCCTCCGGGCCGCGCCAGCCAAGCGTGTGTACAACATTGAGGCAGGAGATGCGGTGCAGACGTTGCGCCAGTTCGTCGACCAGTCGGGCGAACAGGTGATCTATGTCGTACCGAAGGTCCGCGGAGTGCGGACCAATTCCGTCCGCGGCGAGTATACCGTGCGTGAGGTGCTCCAGCACCTGCTGGAGCGGACCGCCTTGGTCGTCGTGCAAGACGAGAAGACGGGGGCGCTGATCATCAACCGCGTTGCGCCGAGCGTACCGCGGACGCGCACCGAGGCCGAGCTTTCCGAAACCACATCTTCTTCCAGTCAAGAACCCAAAACCATGAAATCCAGAAATCCGCTCGTACTCTTCGCCGCATGGCTCGCGCTCGGGCTGCCCGAGTTGCCGGCACAGCAGGCGCCTGCCTCAACCTCAGCGAAACAAGCTGAGGAGGAAGCGGTCAAGATGTCCGTCTACCGCGTTGTTTCCACCCAGGACCAAGGTTATGGAGCCAGCAACGCCACGCCGTTCAAGACGCGGCAGGCGATGGTCGACATCCCACAGTCCATCACCGTGGTCACCCGCGACCTCATCGACGACATCGGTGAGGTCGACCTCGGCAAGCTGCTGACCTACGTCGGCGGCGTACCGAAGTTCGGCGGCGAGACCTTCCAGCTGCGCGGCAGCAACACCTCCCTCACCGTCCCAGTCGTCGACGGCCTCACGAGCCGCACGATCTACATGGACAACGTCTACATCGATTCCATCGAGATCATCCGCGGTCCCGCCGCGCTGCTCTATCCGAATGCGCAGCTCACGGGCGTGATCAACAAGACGACCCTGCGTCCACAGGCGCGCTCGATGAGCTCGCTCAAGACCAGCATCACCGACTACGGCCTGCTGCGCGTGGTG
>Ga0164292_10004024_pt1 | contig 11983 bp, 9 predicted proteins | sample GEODES117metaG_FD_111486 | JGI IMG/M metagenome (GOLD analysis project Ga0164292, IMG submission 111486) | Eutrophic lake water microbial communities from Lake Mendota, Wisconsin, USA - GEODES117 metaG | ecosystem: Environmental > Aquatic > Freshwater > Lake | place: USA: Lake Mendota, Wisconsin... | reverse complement strand
GAGTAAACCCACGGGTTAATGCTTATTAAGACTGCCGCTTAACAGAACCACCACTGCTTATATTGATATCACGGATAGAACCGTTTCCTTTGTATTTAATGTTTCCACCACTACTTGCTTCTGCAGACAACTCTTTTTCTACTGTTATTGTTACTCCTGCCCCACTACTGGCTTCTGCTTTACACTTAGTAACCAAAAAATCATTTCCTCTAAAACTAGACCCACTGCTCACATCTACATCTAAAAATTCTGCCTTGCCAGATAATTGAATTTGTGCACCACTGCTTGCTCTTGCAGTTAAATTAGACAAACTGATATCTTTTCCTTTTATCATAGCTCCACTTGATGCAGTCATTATATCTAAATTGGTATAAGATACATATACTTTTACCGACCAGTTTTTCCAGGTATTCCAAAACTTCCATTCTACATCTCTAGTAATTTTTAAAACACCATTTGAAACGGTTGTTTTAACTTGATCTCGATAACTTAAATCGCCTACAGATACCACCAACTCTTCTTTATCGCCATTAGTAAGAATCACTTCTATTCCAGATGAAACATCAATACTATGAAATCTGCCAATGGAACGTTTTTGTACATTTGCTTCATTGATTTCTTGCTGAGCAAAAGCATGTACAAGGGTAAATACACTTGCAAATAGGAATAAAACAATCTTTTTCATTCGTTTAATTTTATTTGAAACGGATGAATAAAAGAAATGTTACAGCTGTAGAAATTACCTTAAAACCACTGCTCCTAAAGCAGGAAGATGAACTTTGATTTTATAACATTTTGTGGGTTTATCTACTAACTCGCTTTGTATAGAAGGATTAAACACATCTCCAGTGCCCCAAAACTCTTTGGAATTGCTATTGAATATTTCCGTCCATTTTCCCTTGCCATGTACATGAATTTCCCAATCGTTTCTAACCACTGGAGTTACATTTAAAATAACCAGCACATCGTTTTTTTCTTTTTTCCCCTTGCGTTTATAAACCAAAACCGAATCGCTTCTATGATTAAGATCAACCCATTCAAATCCACCAGGTTCAAATTGATTTTCGTATAAAGCAGGTTCGGAACGGTACAATTCATTCAATTTTTGAACACAATATTTCATTCCTCCATGGCTTGCAAATTCCAATAATTCCCACTGCAATTCCGATTTATAATTCCATTCACTGGTTGCTCCAAACTCATCTCCCATAAATAATAATTTTGCACCAGGATGGGTAAACATATAAGTATATAAAATTCTTAGGTTGGCAAATTTCTGCCATTCATCACCTGGCATTTTATAGAGCATAGGGCTTTTACCATGAACCACTTCATCATGACTCAATGGCAACATAAAATTCTCGTCGTAAAAATACATCATACTAAACGAAAATTTATCTTGATGAAATTGTCTGAAGATTGGCTCTACTTTAAAATAATCCAATGTATCGTGCATCCAACCCATCATCCATTTCATACCAAAACCCAATCCGCCTTCGAAAGTAGGCTTACTTATTTTTGGCCAATCAGTTGCTTCTTCTGCAATGGTTTGTATATCTGGGAAATCTCTGTACAATGTTTCATTTAAATCTTTGATAAAAGCAATTGCTTCTAAGTTGCCATTGCCCCCATATTCATTAGGCTCCCATTGATCTTCGCTTCTACTATAATCTAATCGAAGCATCGAACTTACAGCATCTACCCTGATACCATCAGTATGAAAATGATCGCACCAAAATCTTGCACTACTAATTAAAAAAGATTTTACTTCTCCCCTTTTGTAATTGAAAATATAAGAGTTCCAATCGGGGTGATAGCCCTTTCGCATATCGGCATATTCGTAAGTATGAGTACCATCAAACATGAATAAACCATGTGCGTCATATGGAAAATGAGAAGGTACCCAATCGAGAATAACCCCAATGCCAGCTTGATGAAACGCATCAACTAATGCCGCATAATCTTGTGGTGAGCCAAAACGAGAAGTTGGTGCAAAATATCCGGTACCCTGATATCCCCAACTACCATCAAATGGATGTTCCATCACTGGCATAAACTCTACATGGGTAAATCCCATTTCTTTAACATAAGGAACCAAACGTTGCGCCATTTGCCCATATGTGTTGTAGGTTTCCTCGTCATTCTTATCAGGCCTCATCCAACTAGCCAAATGCACTTCATAAACCGAATAAGGCGATTTTAATGAGTTGTGTTTTTTTCTATTTTTCATCCAATCAGCATCATTCCATTCGTAATTGGTTTGCCAAGTAATGGATGCAGTAAAAGGTCGCTTCTCCCAATAATGCGCATATGGATCTCCTTTGTCTAGTTTGATTCCATTGAATCCATGAATATGGTATTTATAGGCTTCGCCTTCTCCAATATTTGGAATAAAGCCCTCCCAAATTCCTGAATTGTCATTTCTAACTAAGAGAGGATGCGAAGTTTTATTCCAATCATTAAAGTAACCTGTAACCGATACATAAGTTGCATTGGGTGCCCATACAGCAAAATAAGTTCCAGGAGTTTCTAGAACAGTAATTTGTTTGTTTCCAAAAAAGTTATACAAACTATAATGAGTGCCTTTCTGAAAATTATTAATATCAACATCCGAAAACAAAGAATAATTCCAAACAGCCTTAGCGGTTTCTATAAAATGTAAGTCTTCATATTTTTTTTGTGACTCAATGGCAACTTTTTTTAAGTTTTTTCCTCTTCCCAATGAACTAGCTGACTTTTCGAAATGAGTCTTATCGGAATTATTCATGTATTTGATTGAGATTTAACGAAATGCTACAACTAATTATTTAGTTAAATTGAATATTTGGTGAAATTTACAACAAAATTCACCATCCTAAGTCAGAAACCAACAGCATAACCAAACTAATGGAACGTTTTTAAAATTATGCTTCTTAAAGCATGCATAAGAGACTATTTTATCTTGTATCAGCTTATTCCAAACATTTTTCTCCGTGGCAAAACTTCCTGTAAATGCATTCACCAAGTCTTCTTGCTTTTGGGTTTTCCATAAATGATTGGAAATCAAAAGAGCAATTTTTAAAACATAATGATTTATTTTCTCTTCTTTTTTTCTGGTAAGCTGTAATAAATCAAACAAATTGGGAGGTACTATTTGATTTTTCTTGGCATGAAATACTTTTAGCACCGAAGGAAATACCAACTTCTGCTCATAGGTGATTAAAGAATGAAATTCGTTCTTTAGTTTAATCAATAAATCATTCACCAAATGCTTTTCGGGCACTTTACTATGTGCTAATTTTGAGCATTGAATTGCATTATCAATCTTACAATCCAATACTGGATAAACCTCCGTTAATAAATGATTGATGATTACTTCTGTGTGATCGGCATCCTTGGACATTATGCAGTAATTTACTACACAAAACTGCCTTAAATCACTCTTGTAAAATATGAGCATCACTAAGACAAAAAATGATATTTATCATGTTCAAACTACTAATCTTCTATATTGGCAGTTTGTATAAGTATTGGCAGGTTGATAATACTTATTTTTTTACCCTTTAGCGCAATCATTTTGTCTTGATTAAATTCCGATAATAACCTGATACAACTTTCTGTAGAAGTTCCTACGTAATCGGCAATCTCCTCCCTGGTGAGGCTAACATTGATGGTTTTATTATCTTCTTCATACCCATAAGTAGCTTTTAAAAACAACAATGCTTCTGCCATACGTTCTCTAACATTCTTCTGTGATAAAGAAACTATATGATCTTCTGCTTCTTTTAAATCTCTACTCATTTTTTTAACTACTTCAAATAAAAGCTTTGGATTGGTTTCTAAAGACTTAAAAAAGTAAGCTTTATCTATAATACAGATTGATGCATCTTCTAAAGTAACAGCCGAAGATGCATACCTTTCATTAGCAATTAAAGCACGATATCCCACAATATCACCAGATTTTGCCAACCTGATAATCTGTTCTTTGCCATCAAAACCTGTTTTGCTAATTTTAATTTTACCATTATTTATACAGAACAAACCAGCTGGCAAACCATTCTCTGCAAAAATGTATTGACCTTTTTTATACGTGCTACAAGACTTGTACATGAACATTTCATTCAACTGATCAACTTCTAATACATTAAAAACAGAGTGCATTCTTACCTTACAATGCAGGCATCCAGTTTCAAATTGAGCAGGCTTTTTCATTTAAATGGAATTATGGTCAATGAAACAATAAAATCTATTTTTTAAATGCTTTTATAAAATAATCAGCAACAGCTTGGTATACCAATTCGGCATTGGAATGTTTCATCCAATGATGGGTATCATCTACAATCATTAGTGTTTCATAAGATACCGTTTTTTTCTCAAGTCTTTTAATAAGATCTACACTTTGATTAAAACGCACATTTCGATCGTCATCGGCATGGATAATCAAAACAGGGGATTTCCAAGTAGAAATTGAAGCCACTGGGGAAGATTGCCAAGCTGTTTTGATTGCTTTTTCTAAATCAGGGGCTTTTTCATATTTGTCATTTAAGTTACCTGCCAAAAGATTCACTGTAAAATCATGTACACCATGAATATCTACTCCTGCAACAAATAATTTAGAATCTCTAGCCAAGGCTAAAGCAGTAAGATACCCACCATAAGAACCCCCATAAATACCAATTTTAGAAGGATCTACAAAAGCTTGTTGTTTTAACCATTCTCCAGCTGCTTTAATATCTAAATACTCAGCAGCTCCGGCAGCACCGGCATTTGCTGGTTTATGATAATCGAATCCATACCCAATTCCCAACCGATAATTGACCACCAAAACATTAAACCCTTTACTTACTAAGTATTGATTGGAAGAATAGGCATTGGAATAATAATCGGAATAATGCCAACCCAATAGCATCTGGCGTGGAGGCCCCCCATGAACATAAACAATAGTTGGCTTTCTTCCAGCACCTGGCGCTTCGAATAAATCCGCATGCACTTTAACACCATCCGAAGCGGCAAAAACAACTTGCTTGGGAATTACAAATTGAGATTGAGGCAATTCAGGATGAATCAAGGATTGACCAATTAATTGGGGAGTTCGATCTGTTCTAGTTAAATCGATGATTGCAGGAATGGGTGGTCTTTGTGGAGTTGCAGAAAAAAATGCCAAAGTTTTTCCGTCGCCTGTAAATACTGGTGTCCATTCTAAACCAGTGCCTGGCGTTAGCAATTCTATGCCTGATTTATCCACTGCAACCCTTGCTACATGTCGGCGTTCTATATCTTGATTATCGGAACCTGTATTTGCACTGAATGTTAGCCAATGTTTATCTGCACTTATTTGAACATGTTCCACCATATAATTTCCAGGTGTTAATAAAACTGGTTTGCCGCCTGAAGCTGCAATAGCATACAAATGAGGCCAACCATCTTCATAAGACATGAAAACAATCTGATTATTTGCTGCCCAATGCAAATTGGTTCCTCCATGCGTTGTAGGATATGAACCCCTTAAAGTAGTTGGGGCTTTCCATAACTGTAAATTTTTTCCTGTTGTAATTTCAACAGTATGGATAGACCAAGGACTGTGTTTTCTACTTAATATAGAATCTGGTGCTCCGCCAGTTCCAGGAGTTCGTATAAAAACAATTGAATGCCCATCCGGAGACCAATGCGGAGATTGATCTTTATTAAATGAAGGCGCTACCCATTGCAATTTTTGTAGACCACTGGAATAGATACCAATAATTGAATGATCTTGTCTGTTGGCTACAAATAACAATTGTCCACCACTTGGCGACCATTCTAAAGAACCAACATTTCCTCTGGTTGTAAATAAATTTTTTGCCGCTGATTGATTATTAATGGATGCTAACCAGGCCTGACCATTTTTTATAAAAGCTACTTGTTTACTATCGGGTGAAATAATGGGCATATCACCTTCTGAAATATGAATCAATTTTCCACCTTCAAAAGGAACAGCAATTATTTGTACTTTATAGGCAGATAACTCAAAAGTTGGATTAACTGGCGAACCGGATTCCCAATTTCCACTGTGCTCTCCTCCCCTAACAAATACAACCCAATTGCCATCTGCAGAGATTGATAAACTGGTAATTTCTTGACCATCATCCTCAATAAAATTGGTTAATTTTCTTGGCAAAAAATTGGGCGCTTCTGCCACATAAACATTTCTTCTCCCAGCCGAATCAATTGCCCATGCGATTTTTCCGCCTGTTGAAGCACTGGTTAATTCTGTTGGAAATAAATATTTTTTATAATTGCTGAACCCTAGATCTTGAGCAAACAATCCAGTTGAAAAAAATAAAGAAAAATACAAAAGCCCATTATTCAAAAGCTGTTTCATAACATTTATTTAGTAATGCATTTACTATCGTGATTAAATCACAAATCCATCTGGCAATATGGCCATCTTCTTTACAACAACTATTCCATCTTTCACAGAATACAATGGATGATCGGTATTAACCAAATGCGCTCCTCCATTAATTCTTACATCATTTCCAATTCTACAGTTCTTATCGATAATTGCATTTTTAATATAGCAACGTTCGCCAATTCCAATTCTTGGCAGGCCTTTTTCTATATTCATGCTCATTTCTTCTATAGTTTCATAGTAATCGTTGCCCATAATATAAGTAGAAACAATTGTTGTTCCATAACCAACTCTCGACCTTATCCCCACCACACTTTGTTCTATTCTACTTGCATTGATGATAGATCCTTCTGCAATAATGGTTCTCTCCAAAGTTGAGCCGCTTATTTTTGCTGGAGGCAACATCCTTGCACGGGTATATACTGTTTTCTCGTTGTCGAATAAATTGAACAAAGGCACTTCTTGTGTAAGGGCTAAATTGGCCTCGTAAAAAGACGATATATTCCCTATATCTGTCCAATATCCATCGTATTGAAAACTTGCCACATTGTAATTTGCTATTGAATTGGGCATTATTTCTTTTCCAAAATCGGTAGCTGCAGGATATGTTTCGTTCAATAACTTATACAACACTTGTTTATTGAATATATAAATACCCATTGATGCCAAATAATTTCTGCCAAGCTTTTTCATTTCAGGTCCGGTGTCACTGGCCCAATCAGCTAAAATATCTTTACTTGGCTTTTCTATAAATGAAGCGATGGTATCGTCTGCATTGGTTTTTAAAATACCAAACTCAGGTGCATCTCTCGAATCTACAGGAATGGTAGCTATAGAAATAGCTGCCTTTCTATGAATGTGGTTTTCTAGCATCATGCTGAAATCCATTTGATACAATTGATCTCCGCTTAAAATTAAGATATGATCAAATTCCATCCTTGAAATATGCCTTAATGATTGCCGAACTGCATCAGCAGTACCTTGAAACCAACCTGCGTTATCAGGTGTTTGCTCTGCAGCTAAAATATCCACAAATCCAGAACTAAAAGCACTAAAATGATAGGTGTTTTTGATGTGCTTGTTTAATGATGCAGAATTAAACTGGGTTAACACAAACATTCGGTTAATATTACTATTGATACAGTTGCTGATGGGTATATCTACCAATCTGTACTTACCAGCAATAGGAACTGCTGGCTTAGACCTGCTAAGTGTTAAAGGGAACAACCTTGAACCAGCCCCACCGCCTAAAATAACGGCCAATACTGAATTAGAAATAGATTTTCTCATATATACAATTTAGAATAATGCAAATTCATTATTAATCAATTATTATTTAATACTCAAATAAACATCTTTGTATTGATTAACTGTTCCTTCCCAACTATGCTCAATCAACATCATTTTTTTACGCATCCATTCCATATGCTTTTTATCTTGATAAACTGCTACTCCTCTTTCAATTGAATAATTAATATCATGGATTGTTGCTTGATCAAAACGAATTCCAAAACCGCCAAGATCTCCCATATCCTGTACGGTATCTTTTAAACCACCTGTACTTCTTACAACAGGTACAGTGCCATAGCGCATTGCATACATTTGATTCAGCCCACAGGGCTCAACCCTACTTGGCATCAGCAAAAAATCTGCACCTGCATAGATTTTGTGACTCAATTTTTCATGAAACCCAATCACTGCATTAAAAATCCCTTGATATTCTCCAACCATTTTTTGAAATGTGCTTTCTACCCTTGTGTCTCCACTTCCCAATATAAGAAATGAAGCATTACCCTGTGAAGCATGAATGGCCATTTTAATAGCATCAGGTAAAATATCTGCTGCTTTTTCTCCAACCAACCTACCAATGAACACAAATAAAGGCTTTGTAAGATCTAATCCAAACTGCTCACACAATGCCTGTTTATTTTTTGCTTTTCCCTTGGCAACTGTTTTTACAGTATAATGATGTTCTAGATAAGGATCTTTTGAAGGGTCCCAAACTTCAATGTCAATACCATTTAAAATTCCAACACATTTGCCTTTTTCAAATTCAAATAATTGTTCCAATCCATTGGCACTAACCCTTAACTCTTCCATATAAGAAGAGCTGACAGTTGTTACTCTTGAAGCACATTTTATCCCACATGCTAGAGGATTGATATTCCCAGACCAATCCAACATACCTCTTTTCCATAAATCCCAACTTGGAATATAATTAACCTTATCCCAGCCCATCCAACCCTGGTATTGTGCATTGTGAATAGTAACAACTGTTGGAATGCTTGCTAGCAATTGGTATTCATAACAATACTGCATCATAAAAGGTATGAGTGCGGTATGATGATCATGACAATGAATAATATCTGGACGATGCTCCCAACTACTCATCCACTTCACCACTGCAATTTGAAAAGCGGTAAACCTTTCTGTATCGTCTGCATAACCATAAATTTTTTGACGATCAAGTAAACCGTTGATATCAATCATGTATAAATCAAATCCTAATTGATTGATTCGTTCCTTAATAACTGTAAACTCGAAAAACCAATTTCCTAAATTTGCACTCCCCTTAAAATCTACATCCCATTCATTTTCGTACAAATACTTGGTTCGATACATAGGCATTACCACTTTGGCAATATCCCCAGCTTTACACTGGTATTTTGGCAAAGCACCAACAACATCACCTAGTCCTCCTGCTTTTGCTACAGGGTAACATTCAGCACTAACATGTATGATTTCCATTCATCCAATTTTATTCCTTTTCAAGTTAGTTATTAAAATGATTCTAACTAATATTGAATTAAAATTCTTCCGTCTTAAATTTATTACTATTTTACATTTTACTTACAAAAAAATCAACAATTGATATGAGCCAACCTACAAAATGGTCACAATTTGGTACTTTGATTACCGTATTTTTTTTCTGGGGTTTTGTTGCCGCCAGTAACGACATCTTGATTCCTGTTTTCAAGAAAGCCTTTAATCTATCCCAAGCACAGAGCCAGTTGGTATCAGTAGCTTTCTATGTTGCTTATACAGTAGGTTCCTTGATCTATTTTGGCATCTCTAAATTAATTGGAAACGATGTTTTGAATAAAATTGGTTATAAAAATGGTATTGTTGTAGGATTAATTATTTCTGCAATTGGCACCCTCTTATTTTATCCAGCAGCCAACAATGCATCATTTACTTTAATGATTACTGGCTTATTCATTGTTGGGTTGGGTTTCTCTTTGCAACAAATTGCAGCCAATCCGTTGGCGATTGTAATTGGAGACCCAAAAACAGGGTCTCAACGATTAAATATGGCAGGCGGGGTTAATAATTTTGGAACAACTATTGGTCCATTAATTGTGAGTTTTGCTATTTTTGGAAGTGTAGGATCTGGTTCTACAGAAGCTAGTATAGAAAGTGTAAAAACACCTTATCTCATTTTGGGTATTGCATTTATTTTAGTTGCTTTATTTTTTAAATTTTCGTCTGTACCGAATAAAATTAACTTAGATGAGGTTGCCAACGAAGAAGCTGAAAGCAAAGAAAAAGTATTGCATCGCCAATCTCCTTTTAGCTATCCGCAACTGATTTTGGGTATGATTGCCATTTTTGTATATGTTGGAGTTGAGGTTTCTACTGCCAGTAATTTACCTGAATACATGAAGCAATATCTAAACATAGACACCGTCAATATCGCACCCTTTATTTCATTGTATTGGGCAAGTTTAATGATGGGAAGATGGACTGGTGCTGTTGGAGCATTTGACGTAAGTGCAGGTACAAAAAAAATACTTAATTTTTTAATGCCTTACTTGGCATTTTCCGTATTCTTAATTGTAAACGCTATTGCACAACATGATATAACCATGTTTTATGTGTATGGATTGGTCATTATTGTTATGATTGTTGGCGATATCATGAGTAAGGGAAGTCCTGCAAGAATGCTATTGATTTTTTCATTATTAGGAATAACTGCATTGGTTATAGGCATGCTAACATCGGGCATGGTAAGTGTATTTGCATTTACAAGTGTAGGGTTATTTTGTAGCACATTATGGCCATGTATTTTTACTTTAGGCGTTGCAGGCTTGGGCAAACACACCAATCAGGGAAGTAGCTTATTAATCATGATGATTATGGGTGGTGGATTTATTAGCTATGTACAAGGAGTTGTTGCTTCAGATGATATGCTTGGAATTCAAAATAGTTATATCGTAGGTGTGATTTGTTTTGCATATATGGCTTTTTATGCTATAAAGTCTAAGTCTATCTTAAAAGCGCAAGGTATTGATTATGATGTGAAATCGAATCTAGGGCATTAAGAGAGGAAAGATATGAGAGAAGAGAGAAGAGAGAAGAGAGAAGAGAGAAGAGAGAAGAGATAAAAGATAAGAGATAAAAGAATTTATCTCATATCTCTTAATTCATATCTCTTATCTCAAAAAGGTATCTCATATCTCTTAATTCATATCTCTTATCTCAAAAAAGTATCTCATACCTCTTAATTCATATCTCTTATCTCAAAAAAGTATCTCATACCTCTTAATTCATATCTCTTAATTCATAATTCTCTTAAGGTTCTATTGTAAACTATTATAACGATGAGTGAAAAAAAAGAAAAAGGTACTATTCATAAAGCAATGGAACCATTGGCAATTGGAATAGATATTGGTGGCACAGGAACAAAATTTGGTATTGTAGATAAAGTCGGCAATCTGCTGTTCTCTGGAGAAATGAGTACCAAAAAGCATTTAACAGTGGAGCCTTTTATTGATGAGCTCTATTCGTGTTTAGCGCCATTTATAGAACAAGCTGGCGGTGCAGGCAGAATCAAAGGAATTGGAATAGGCGCACCCAATGGAAATTATTACAAGAACACCATTGAGCATGCTGCCAATCTTCCATGGAAGGGAATTATCCAATTCGGTAAAATGATTGAAGATAAATTCAAATTACCTGTTGTATTAACCAATGATGCAAATGCTGCTGCAATTGGTGAAATGATGTATGGAGCTGCAAAAGACATGCAGCATTTTATTATGATTACATTGGGCACTGGTGTGGGAAGCGGCATTGTTGCCAATGGGAAATTGATTTATGGACACGACGGGTTTGCTGGCGAATTAGGGCATACCATTATTATCCCAGACGGAAGATACCACGAGGGAACAGGAAAACACGGATCATTAGAGAGTTACGCTTCTGCAACCGGTGTTCGTTTGAATGCTTTGGAGTTTTTAGAAAAATCGGATAAACCAAGTATACTTAGAAATATTCCAATTGCTGAAATTGATGCTAAACAAGTGCATCTGGCAGCAATAGAAGGAGATGAATTGGCCAAAGAAATTTTTGACTATACTGGTAAAATACTGGGTATGGCTTTAGCAAATTTTGTAGTATTCTCCAATCCAGAAGCCATTATTTTATTTGGCGGACTTACAAAAGCAGGTGATTATATATTAAAACCCACTCGCGAATATATGGAAGCCAATTTGATTCAAGTATTTCAACATAAAGTTAAAATATTGGTAAGCCATTTGAAAGAATCTGATGCCGCTATATTGGGAGCAAGTGCATTAGTATGGGAGATGAAATAGAGATATGAGTTATGAG
>Ga0164292_10004023_pt1 | contig 11986 bp, 11 predicted proteins | sample GEODES117metaG_FD_111486 | JGI IMG/M metagenome (GOLD analysis project Ga0164292, IMG submission 111486) | Eutrophic lake water microbial communities from Lake Mendota, Wisconsin, USA - GEODES117 metaG | ecosystem: Environmental > Aquatic > Freshwater > Lake | place: USA: Lake Mendota... | reverse complement strand
CGGCAAGAGCCGTGGAGGGTTCATTCCACACAGGCCAGGGCAGCGCCCAGGGAGAGCGCAGAAAAGGCTTCTCCCACTTTGACGCGCCATCAGGCCGCCCGGAACCAGAGCAGGATGGCGGCGCCGAACAGCAGCCTGTAGATCACGAACACCCAGGTGCCGTGCCGCTGCAGGTAACGCAGCAACCAGGCGATGGCCAGCCAGCTCACCACCAAGGCCGCGATCAGCCCCACCAGCAGGGGCAGGGGACCGCCATTGGCCGGGGAACCCAGTGCATCCTTGAGCTCCACCAACCCCGCCAGGGTGATCGCCGGCAGGCCCAGCAAAAACGAAAAGCGGGCGGCGGCAGGGCGCTGCCAGCCATCAAACAGGGCAGCGGTGAGGGTGCTGCCCGAGCGCGACACACCCGGCACCAGCGCCAGGGCCTGGGCCAGACCCACCAACAGGCCATCCCGGGCCGTGACCTGATCGATGTGCCGCTGACGGCGCCCCACCAGTTCGGCCAGGGCCAGCAGCAACGCCATCACGATCGAGACGGTGGCGATGCTGGTCATGCTGCGCAGCGGCGAGTTGTCGTAGTCGGGCAGCCAGCGCTTGATCGCCAGGCCAGCCAGCACAATCGGCACCGTGCCCAGGGCCATGGCCACCCCGAGCCGGGCCGAGGGATCGGACCATTGGCCATGGCGCACGGCCCGGGCGATGCCGCGGCCCACCTGCTGCAGGTCGCTCCAGAAGTAGGCGAACACCGCCACGATGCTGCCCAGCTGGATGACGGCGGTAAACGAGACGCCTGGGTCGCCCCAACCCAGCAGCACCGGCACCACCTTGAGATGGGCCGAACTGCTGATCGGCAGAAATTCGGTCAGACCCTGGACGACGCCGAGCACCAGGGCTCGCCAGCAGGCCTCGAGCAAGCCAGGAACGGCAGGGGACACGGCCAGGACCATGGGGCAGCAGCACGGGGACAGTGACAGCAGGAGCCTGGGCTCCGCCCGAACCCTATGGCGCCGCAGCGCTTAAGGTTACGCAACGTTTTTTCTCAGCTTGGTGATTAGCGCCCCCCCCAGCCTGCTTGAAGACCAGGGGTCGGGCCTGGCGCTTGGCGCCCTGCGAGCTCGGACTGGAGCAGGCGAACGCCGGCTCAGCCCGCTGCTGCTGGCCGTCGTTCTGGTGACCCTGCCGGTGTTCGTGCAGGCACCGCTGGTCCATGCCCAGCCCCTGGTGGCAACCCTGTTGACCGCGCCCCTGCTGGCCGCCGGCATTGTGCTGGGACTCAGCCCGCTGCAGCACCGTTCACAGCTGGGGGCCGTGCTCGTGGGCTTTGCCGGCAGCTGGCTGTGCGGCAGCTTGTTCTGGGGTTGGTTACGCCTGCATCCGCTGCTGCACCTGCCGGTTGAAGCCCTGGCCCTGCCCCTGGCCCTGGCCGGACTGCGCAGCCGCTGGCAACTGGCCGGCGCCTTTTACCTGGCCTCACTGCTGGGCACTGCAGCCACTGACGCCGCCATGGCCCTGAGCGGCCTGATGCCGCTGTGGCCGGCTGCCCTGGGGGCTGAGCCCGGCGCCGCCATGGCCCTGCTGCAGGAGGCCGCCTTGCAGGTGCTGAGGCCCGTCAACCTGGCCTTGGTGATTGCCTTTGCCGCGGCCCTGTTGGCCCTGAGCCTGCGGTTGCGCCAGGGCGGCGCCAGCGCACGCCTGGCGGGCGCCACCCTGATCACCACCCTGGGGGTGGACGCCGTATTTCTGCTGCTGGCCCTGGCCGCGCCGGGCTGGAGTGGTCTGATCTGAAGATCTGCAAAAGGCCGCCCCATCGGGGAGGGTGCTGGAGGCGGATGTCTGTAACGTTGCCTGACGCCTCTTGGAGTGATGCGATGAAACGGCTGGCTGCCTGGTTGATGGGTGGACTGGTGCTGTTCGGACTGCTGTTTGCCCTGGTGCTGCCACCGGCTGCCTATGCCGCTGATCGCCGCAACATCGCTGACGACAAGATCGCCGAACGGGCCGGCAAAATCGACCTCAACAACTGTTCCGTCCGTCGTTTCCAGGACTTTCCAGGGATGTACCCGACCCTGGCCGGCAAGATCGTTCTGGGCGGTCCATACAACAGTGTTGATGACGTGCTCAAGCTCGACCTGACCGAGCGCCAGAAGGAGCTGTTCGACAAATACAAGGACAATTTCACGGTCACCGCGCCCGAAGTGGCTCTCAACGAAGGCTTTGACCGGATCAATGACGGCCAGTACCGCTGAGGCCACGAGCCATCGTCACCGTGCCGGCCGCCGGAGTCCCCGGCGGCTTTTTTGATGGCGACTGACCTCGGGTCCATCGCGGACACCTGCTGGGATGTGGTGGTCATCGGCAGCGGCGCTGCCGGGCTGATGACCTGCCTCGAGCTGCCTGCAGAGCTGCGGATTCTGTTGCTCAGCAAAGACAGCAAGCCGCGTTCGGCCAGTCGCTGGGCCCAGGGGGGCATCGCCGCCGTGACACGCCCCGAGGACAGCGCGGCCAGCCATGTCTCAGACACCCTCAAGGCCGGCGCCGGACTGTGCGACCCCGCGGCCGTGACCCTGCTTGTGCAGGAGGCCCCGGGCTGTGTGCAGCGGCTGCTGGACCTGGGCATGGCCTTTGACCGCTCGGGCGCCGACTTGAGCACCACCCTCGAGGCCGCCCACAGCCACCGGCGGGTGCTGCACGCCCAGGACCGCACCGGCGGCGCCCTGGTCGACGCCCTCGAGCGCCAGGTGCAGCAACGCACCAATGTGATGCCGTGCAAGGGGGTGATGGCCCTGCAGCTCTGGCTCGACGCGGGCCGCTGCCGCGGGGTCCAGGTGCTGCAGACCGACCGGGTCCAATGGATCGCCAGCCGGGCGGTGGTGCTGGCCACTGGTGGCGGCGGCCATCTGTTCGCGCACACCACCAACCCCGAACAGGCCAGCGGCGACGGACTGGCCATGGCCTGGCAGGCCGGGGCGCTGCTGCGGGACGTTGAATTCGTGCAGTTTCATCCGACAGCCCTGATGCTGCCGGGGGCGCCCCACTTTCTGATCTCGGAGGCGGTGCGTGGCGAAGGCGCCCGGCTGCACGACCAGGCCGGACAGAGCCCGGTGGCCACGCTGGCCGGGGGTGATCTGGCACCACGGGATCAGGTCAGCCGGGCCCTGGCCCGCACCATGGAGTCCCAGGCGGTGGAACACCTTTGGCTGGATCTGCAGCCCGTGGGCGCGCGGCGACTGCTGGAGCAGTTCCCCACCATCGTCGGGCGCTGCCGGGAACTGGGAATCGATCCGTTGACAGCATCGATCCCGGTTGCCCCCGCCGCCCACTACTGGATGGGTGGCATCGCCACCGATCTGCAGGCCGCCACCTCCATCCCCGGGCTCTACGCGGTGGGCGAGGTGGCCAGCACCGGAGTGCACGGTGCCAACCGGCTGGCCAGCAATTCCCTGATGGAATGCCTGGTCTTTGCCCGCCAGCTGGGACGCCACCTGCCGGACCAGCTGAACGGCAGTGGCGGCGCGCCGGCAGCCAGACAGCCTCAGCCGCTGCAGGCCACCGGCCCGGCCGCCGAGCCGGGACGGCTGGAGCACCAGCGCCAGCTGTTGCGCCAGCTGTGCTGGCAGGTGGCGGGCGTCGAACGGCGCCGCGCTCCCCTGGCGAGCGCCCTGCAGCAGGTGCGGCAGCAGCGCCTGACCCTCGACCACTGGCCCCAGCTGCAACAGCTGCATCAGCTGCCGCCTGGGGAGTGTCTGGAGCTGGCCACGGGCGACCGGCAGAGCTTGCGCGGCCAGGTGGACCTGCAGCACCGGCTGGTGCTGGCCGAACTGCTGATCGAAGCCGCGCTGTTTCGCAGCGAAAGCCGCGGCGGCCACTACCGCACCGATGTGCCGGCGGCCCAGCCCTACTGGCAACGGCACACCGTGCAGCAGCGGGGCCGGGTGATCAGCACGGCCCCGATCGGCTGAGCAATCAGCAGGAGATCAAGTCTTGGCCGTCAATTCTTGGCGGCCGGGGTGATCTGACCATTGAAGCCGACCAGATTGGCAAGCTTCTGCAGGGGTTTGACGCCGGAATCGATCTGACCGTTGATCTCCCAGGTGGGATACCCCTCAATCTTCTTCTGCTGACAGAGCTCAACCTGACTGTTCTGACCGTCAGGGGCGCATTCGATCACCTTGAGCCGGGCCGTGGCCTCCTTGCCGAACAACTCCTTCTGTTCATGGCAATGGGGGCACCAATAGGCCGAGTACATCACCGCACCGGAGGCGCTGAGCTTGTCGGCCAGGGCCAGGGTGCTGGGGGTGCTGATCGTGGTGACCGGCGGCGGAGCCCCTTTGGCCGTGACCACGGCAGGGCGATTGACGGCTGCGGCCCAACCAAGCCCCACCACTGCGACCACCAGGGCCACCAGGATGCCGCGAAACACCAGCTTGCCCCGGTCGCCCCAGTCGCCCTGGAGCAGGCTCAGCACCAGCAACGCCAGGCTCAGCAGGGCCGACAGGATGCAAAACGGACAGCAATCCCGGATCGCAAAGGCCATCACCCCGATCAGGACCAGGCTGAACACCGCCATCGCCGTGCTGACGACAAAGGCCCCCCAGCGGCTGGGCGCCAAGACCGCAGGGCTCTGGCTCACCAACGGCAGCACCGCCAACAGCAGCATCAGGGCGTAAGCCAGACAGCCCAACAGGGACAGGGGCTGGCCGAGCACACTGCCCCAGGCGCTGGAGAGCACCTTGTCGCAGCCGTTGCAACCGAACCAACCCTGACTGCTGCAGCTCAGCGTGCCGAGCACCCCCCATTTGCTGAGGGTGATCGAGCCGGTGTCGATCAGGCCGATGGTGGCGAGCACCGCCATCACCACCCGCACCCAGCGCCGGCCGGCTTCCGGACGCCGGCGCTGGGACTTGAGGCGCTCGCTGAGGCGACTGGAGGTCACGAGCTGGGCAACGTCAGTGGCTCGATTCTCGCAGCAGCTGTCCCATAGGGTGGATTTGGCATCTGCCGACGGCCCCACTGCCCATGACCAAACCCACCGTCGCCTTTGCCCACCTGGGCTGCGAAAAGAACCGGGTCGACACTGAGCACATGCTCGGCCTGCTGGCGCAGGCGGGTTATGGCGTCAGCGCCGACGAAAGCGACGCCGCCGTGGTGGTGGTCAACACCTGCAGCTTCATCCAGGACGCGCGGGAAGAATCGGTGCGCACCCTGGTGGAACTGGCCGAAGCAGGCAAGGAACTGATCATTGCCGGCTGCCTGGCCCAGCATTTTCAGCAGGAGCTGCTCGACAGCCTGCCCGAGGCCAGAGCCATCGTCGGCACCGGTGACTACCAGCACATCGTCAGCGTGCTGGAACGGGTGGAGGCCGGTGAGCGGGTCAACCAGGTCAGCGCCAACCCCACCTTCGTGGGTGATGAACACCTGCCCCGATACCGCACCACCAGCGAGGCGGTGGCCTATCTGAAGGTGGCCGAGGGTTGCGACTACCGCTGTGCCTTCTGCATCATTCCGAAACTGCGTGGCGATCAGCGCTCCCGCACCATCGACAGCATCGTTGCCGAGGCCCGGAGCCTCGCCTCCCAGGGGGTCCAGGAACTGATTCTGATCAGCCAGATCACCACCAACTACGGCCTCGACCTGGCCGGCAAGCCCCAGCTGGCCGAGCTGCTGCGGGCCCTGGGCAGCGTCGAGATCCCCTGGATCCGGGTGCACTACGCCTACCCAACAGGCCTGACGCCGGAGGTGCTGGCGGCCTACCGGGAGGTGCCCAACGTGCTGCCCTACCTGGATCTGCCGCTGCAGCACAGCCATCCGGAGGTGCTGCGGGCGATGAACCGCCCCTGGCAGGCCGATGTGACCGCCGGGGTGCTGGCTCGCATTCGCCAGCAGTTGCCCGAGGCGGTGCTGCGCACCACGTTCATCGTCGGCTTCCCCGGGGAAACCGAGGAGCACTTCGAGCACCTGCTCGCCTTTGTGGCCGAGCAACAGTTCGACCATGTGGGCGTGTTCACCTTTTCTGCAGAAGAGGGGACACCGGCGGCAGCGCTCCCGGATCAGGTGCCGGCCGCAGTCGCCCAGGAGCGCAAGAACCGGCTGATGGCCCTGCAGCAACCGATCGCCGCCGCCCGCAACGGCACCTGGGTGGGCCGCATCGTCGATGTGCTGATCGAACAGGAGAACCCCTCAACGGGCGAGATGCTGGGCCGCTGCAGCCGCTTTGCACCCGATGTGGACGGCGAAGTGCGGGTGCTGCCCGGCGCAGGGGGCCTGTGTGCTGCGCCGGGCACCATGGTGCCGGTGCGCATCACTGCCGCCGACACCTATGACTTGATCGGTGAAGTGGTTGGCGCCCTGGCGATGGTGGGCGATGCGCTCGCCGCGCGGCAGGCCACCACTTGATTGCCCATTGGCTGAGGCGCCATCAGCGCACCACATTCTTGGTGGCCTCGGGCTTGAGCACCGCCGGCTCCTTTGCCGGCCTGACCGCCAAAGGCTGGATCCTGATCGACGGCAGCGACAATCCATTGGTGCTGGCGCTGCATTTTGCGGCACTGGCGCTGCCCTCGCTGGCGATCAGCGGGGTGGCTGGGGTGCTCACCGATCGGCTGGGCAGCGAACGGGTGCTGATCCGGGCCCAGTGGGGCCTGTTTGCCGCCGGGGTGCTGGGGGCGATCGCCATCCCGATCGCTACCGGCGGACTGCAGATGGGTCTGCTGCTGCTGAGCACCCTGCTGATCGGCATCGCCAGCACCTTCGAACTGACCTCCCGCAACAAGTACTGCGCCCTGCTGGTCGATGAACCGGAGGAGCTGGCGCCCTACCTGGCCAGCTTCTCGGTGGTGTTCAACGTCGGCAAGCTGGTGGGTCCGCCGTTGGGGGGATGGTTGCTGGCCCTGAGCGGCCCCAGCAACGCCCTGGCCCTCGATGCAGCGACCTACCTGCTGCCGATCGCCACCATCATCTGGCTGCTGCAGCCGAACCGCAGCGCCGAGCAGACGAGCAGCCCCCTGGCCCCCGCTGGTGCCGGCTCCGTGACCAACCAGACCAGCCTGCGCGCAGCCTGGGAGGGTTGCGGACCGGTGTTGCGCCACGCGCTGCGCTTTACAGCCCTGGCGTGTCTGGTGGTCTTCTTCCATCCTGGATTGGCACCGCTGATGGCCAGGCAGGTGCTGGATGGCAGTCCTCAAGCCCTGGGCACCTTCACCTCGGTGCTGGCGGCAGGCAGCATCTGTGGCGGGCTGGTGCTCCAGCGCAACAGCCAATGGTTGTGCAGCCGGCCCAGCCTGCTGCTGGGAACCTGCACGCTGCTGACCGGGGCGGCCCAGGTCGGGCTGGGCGCCAGTCAGGGGCCAGCCAGCGGCCTGGCGATGACGTTTGTGATCGGGGCCGGCACGGCCGGGCTGTTGTCAGGCGCCAACCTGATTGCCCAGGTCGGCTCCCCGCAGCGCATCAGGGGGCGCATGGCCGGCCTGAGTCAGATCGCCTTTCTGGGGGGCGGCGGTCTGAGCGGACTGATGGCCGCATTGCTGACCATGGCCTGGGGCCTGGGTCCAACGGCCGCCCTGCTCGGTGGCATCGGGATCGGCCTAGGACTCCTGGAACTGGTGAGGCGGGGCAGCAGCCGACTCGCGGTCGCCTGATGGCCGTGTGCCTCAGCGCAGAAAGGCTCAGATCAGGCGGATGCCCTTCAGCACGACCGTGGCCACAAAAGCAGTGGCCAATCCGCCGCCTACCAGTGCCAGATAGATCGCTGCGCCCATGGGTGTTGTGCCGTTGCTGCGCCCATTACAGCAGAACCGGGCCGCAGCGAGCGCCCCTGGGCCTCGGACAGGGGCAACGCAAATCGCCTAAGGTCAACCGACCTGACTGTTGCAGCGCTCTGCGCAGTGCAAGGGGGCATCAGCACCCACCATCCGACCCCCTATCAGCCTTATCTCAGCCGCTCGACTCCACAGCTGACGCACTAGCGCCCTGATCCGCCCACCTGCCGCCCGCCGCATGCGCACGCTGTTCATCTATCCGGAGTTCCCGAAAACCTTCTGGAGCTACGAAAAGATTCTTGAGCTGGTCAACCGCAAGGTGCTGCTGCCGCCACTGGGTCTGGTAACCGTGGCCGCCCTGCTGCCCCAGCACTGGGAGATGAAGCTGGTGGACCGCAACGTGCGCGAGGTCACAGCGGCCGAGTGGGACTGGGCAGAGCTGGTCGTGATCTCGGGGATGATCGTGCAGAAGGCCGACATGGCCGTGCAGATCGCCCGCGCCAAGGAGCGTGGCCTGCCGGTGGCAGTGGGCGGACCTTTTGCCAGTTCGACGCCCGATGCGCCCGAGCTGGATCTGGCCGATTTCAAGGTGCTCGATGAGGGGGAAATCACCCTGCCCCTGTTCATCGAGGCGATCGAACGGGGCGAACGGGCTGGACGCTTCAGCGCCGAGGGCGAAAAGCCGGATGTGACCGCCACACCGGTGCCACGCTTCGACCTGCTCGAGCTGGACGCCTACGACTCGATGAGCGTGCAGTTCTCGCGGGGGTGCCCGTTCCAGTGCGAGTTCTGCGACATCATCGTGCTGTACGGGCGCAAACCGCGCACCAAAACGCCCGAGCAGCTGATTGCCGAACTGCAGCGTCTTTACGACCTTGGGTGGCGCCGTTCGATCTTTCTGGTCGATGACAACTTCATCGGCAACAAGCGCAACGCCAAGCTGCTGCTGCCGGCGCTCAAAGCCTGGCAGATCGAGCACGGCTACCCGTTCAGCTTCGCGACGGAGGCCTCGGTCGATCTGGCCAGCGACGACGAGTTGATGGAAATGATGGCCGAATGCCGGTTTGACTCGGTGTTCCTGGGCATCGAGACCCCGGACGCCGCCAGCCTCGAGACCGCCAAGAAACTGCAGAACACCCGCAGCTCCCTCGAAGAGGCGGTTGACCGGATCGGCAGCTTCGGCATCCGCGTCATGGCCGGATTCATCATTGGCTTTGACGGTGAGAAAACCGGTGCGGGCGACCGCATCGTCACCTTCGTGAGCCAGACCGGCATTCCTGCGGCGATGATGGGCATGTTGCAGGCCCTGCCCAACACCGGGCTGTGGCATCGGCTCGAGAAGGAGGGCCGGCTGATCCAGAACCAGGACGCCGCCAAGGGGGTCAACCAGACCAACCTGCTCAACTTTGTGCCGACCAGGCCGATCCGCGAGATCGCCAACGAATACGTCGATGCCTTTTGCCGGCTCTACGAGCCGCATGCCTACATCGACCGGGTGACGCACTACTACATGAAAATGGGCCTGCCCCGTTGGCAGCAGTACGTGCCGGCGGCCTTTGGCAAGGCCTCCCTGCCCGCCTGGACCGATGTGCGGGCGCTGCTGATCGTGATCTGGCGCCAGGGCCTCAAACGCGACACCCGCTGGCGCTTCTGGCGCTCGCTGTTCAAGGTGGCGCGCCACAACCCCGGTGTGCTCGAACAGTTTCTGGTGGTGCTGGCCCACAACGAGCATTTCCTCGAGTACCGCGCTGTGGTGACCCGCGAGATCGGCGACCAGCTGGCGGCCCTGCCGGCCGACGACCGCCCCGTACGCGAACTGCAACCGGCCTGAGTTGGATCCTGGATCCTGACTTCAATCCTGGATGTAGTCCAGGCCGCTGAACAGGCAGTGCTCGGCGCGCTGCAGTTCACGGCCCAGATACAGGGCGTGATCGAGGCATGACAACGGATATGGCCCCTGACCTTCGGTGAGGGCCATGCCCAGCTCCTTGGCCGTGCGGGCCCGCCAGGTGGCCAATGCCTGGCGGGGGCCGGTGCCGCGGCAGCTGAGCACCTCACCAGTGTCGGGATCGGTGGCCAGGCCCCGGTCGTTGATGGTGTTGCCGTAATGCTCAACGATCAGTTGGCCGGCGCCATGGTCGACCTTGATCAGGAAGTAACCGGCTGGGTCGAGGGCGATGAAGCGGGCGGACAGCTGCGCGTCCAGGGCTGCGCACTGCTGCCGCTGCTCAGGGCTCAAAGGCTGGGGCATGGGGAGGATCGTAGGCAGCCGTGAACGGCAGCTCGGCATTGATCGCCTCGATCTGCGCGACCATCTGCGCATTGGCCCCGTGAAGCCACTGCTGCAGGATCGCCGCAAACTGCGGATCAACCCAGCGGTGCAGGCTGATGCGGGGTTCGGCCATGAAGCCGCGGCGCCGCTTGTGGCTGCCACCCGCACCCGGATCAAAGCGGTTGATGCCCTGGGCGATCGCCCAGTCGATCGGGGCGTAGTAGCAGACCTCGAAGTGCAGGTTCTCCAGGTCGACCTCACTGCCCCAGTAGCGCCCCCACAGCTGATCGCCGCCGCGCACACACAGCGACATCGCCAGTGGATCGGTGGCGGGGTCCGTGCCGACCGAATGCGCCGCAAACAGCACGATGTGCTCGCGCAGATCGTCGGCGGCAGCTGCGAAGAACTCCTCGGTGAGGTATTTGCTGCCCCACGGTCCCCAGCGGGCGCAGTGCATGGCATAGAAGCCATGCATGCGCGCCAACAGCGGCGGTGGGATCGCGTCACCCGCCAACGGGGTCACGGTGAGGCCGGCCGCCGCCACCGCCCGACGCTCGCGCTTGATGTTGCGGCGCTGGTTGGCGTTGAAGCTGGCCAGATAGTCGTCGAAGCCCGCAAAGCCTGGATTGCTCCAGGTGCTCTGCTGATTGAGCCAGCGGCTGCAGCCGGCCGCCTCGGCCAGGGGCGCCCAGCCGGGATCGACATAGAGAAAATTGACGCTGAAGATGCCGTGCTCGCGGCAGAAGTTGTCGATCAGCTCGAGCATCACCGCCGTGAGTTCGGCGGCGTCTTCAGCCGGGTCGATCCAGAAGTGGTAGCCCACCACCGGGCTGACCGGGCTCATGCCCACCAGCTTGGGGTAATAGCGCTGCCCCAGCCGACCCGCCAGCTCGGCGAAGCTCTGGTCGAACACGAATTCGCCGTAGCTGTGGCCCTTGAGGTACAGCGGCGCCACCGCCAGCAGCTGCTGATCCCGCCACAGGGCCAGCGGGCAGCTCTGCCACCCTTGGCCCGGCACGATGCTGCCGCTGCGCTCGAGGTGATGCAGCCAGCGCCAGCGATAAAAGGGCGATGACGCCGCCTGACCGTTGGGGGCGCTGCTGGCAATCAAGCGATCCCACTGGGCCTCGGGCAGGTCGGCCATGCCCCGGTGCCAGCGGGCCTGCAACGCACCCATGGGCGGCCGGATCGAACACAGTGGAAGCGTCAAACTAACCACGGTTGCGCCGTCAATGGCCGTGCCCCGCTGCCGCTGCCCGCACCGATCAGCATCTTTTTTGCTGCCGGCCCTGCTGAGCACGGCCGTGCTGCTGGCCGCGCCACCCTCGGCCCAGGCCGGGTTGCTGCGACCGCTGCTGGATTTGCTGCAACCGCAACTGGCGTCGCGGCTGAGCCGCGCCTGCGTGCAGCAGCTGGCGGATGGGGACGGCGCGCTGGCGACCCGGCTCGAGCAGCCCTGCCAGCGGATCGCCGCCCCCACCAGCCGTTGTCTGATCGACGAAACCGACCGCAGCGGCAGGGGGCTGGGGGTGCTCACCGAGCTGCTGGCCGGGCGCTTCGGCGACGACAGCGCGGTGGTGGTCAAGCGCTGCCTGACCCGGCAGCTGGGTCTGCCCGAGGGCAGCCTCGATGATCTGCCCCTGCGCGAGCTCGTGGGGCGTTATAGCGCCGGCGTGCGGCGATAACGCAGCAGCACTTCATCGCCGCCCAGGGGGCGATGCTGCTCCAGCCGCCAGCCCTGCCCCTGGAGGGGCAGCCCAGCGGAGGGAAGCCAGTGATGCGGCCCCCCCAGCAGCAGCGGGCACAGGGTCAGCTGCAGGGCATCAAGACAGTCGGCGGCCAGCAGGCTGGCGGCCAGTTGGGCGCCTCCCAGCACCACCAGTCGCTGAATCCCTGCAGCAGCCAACGGGGCCAGGGCCTCGGGCCAGGTCGACCAATGCAGCAGGCGGCTGAACCCCGG
>Ga0164292_10004021_pt1 | contig 11987 bp, 13 predicted proteins | sample GEODES117metaG_FD_111486 | JGI IMG/M metagenome (GOLD analysis project Ga0164292, IMG submission 111486) | Eutrophic lake water microbial communities from Lake Mendota, Wisconsin, USA - GEODES117 metaG | ecosystem: Environmental > Aquatic > Freshwater > Lake | place: USA: Lake Mendota... | reverse complement strand
TAATAGGGGGCCGCTATGTCATTTTCTTCGAAAGTCGCAGTTGCTATTAATTTAAATGATCCTCAAACTGAAATCCTTAAAGGAATGAGGCATCTGGAATTTTTAAATCATTCAGAAGTCCATTTTGTAACAATTAATATGACCACATCTTATGCGATTGGTTTGGGTGAAAGTTCCATTGTCTATCCACTCATTGATGATCAGAAAAAAATTCGGGAAGCAACCATTTCTTCTCTTAATCAGTTAACTTCAACTTTGTTTGGACATGGATTCAAAGGAAAAATAATTTCTGAATGTATGTTTAGTGATGATCCAAAAAGGAAATTTTGTGACTACATTGAGGAAAGTGGGATCGATACTGTTGTCGTTGCTAGTCGAGAAAAAAAGGGTTTTTTTGAAAGTTCGTTCACGAACTATGTTAATAAGCATAGTCGAGCTAATTTGATTATACTAAAGCATAAAATTTAACAGACATCTGGCTTAAAGGTATCCATTCTTTTTGGGATATAAACCATTTCAAAATGTTGTTTAAGCTCTGTCCTTAATTTGATTTTTGATTCATGATCGCCATGTATGAGATAGATAGGCGTTTTTTTATCAAGTTTTTTTGTCCATTCCAGGAGTTCATCTTGATCTGCATGAGATGAAAAGGCATCTGAATTAAGAACCTCACCACACCAATGGATGAGACTTTCTTCAGAAATGGCAATATCTCTTTGCCCTTTGAGCAATGCCTGACCTGGGGATCCTTCACTTTGATGGCCCGCCAGAAACAAGATCGCGGTTTTATCGTGCTGCCAGTTTTCCAAATATCTGAGAATTCTTCCCCCTGAGAGCATTCCGCTAGAACTTATTATAATCATGGGTCCTGTCTTCTTTTTCAAATGATCCCATTGATTCTGATATTCAATAAAATGGCAGCTTTCAAGGTACTTTTTAAGAGTTTCAGGATTTTTCGTGAGAAATGAAAATTTTTTATAAATCTTATTTGCATTTAACATCATCGGACTATCTAAGAAGACTTTTATCCGATTTTCTGGGTGTAATAAAAAATATTCGTCGATAGCATGGATGATTAATTGTGCCCTTGCCACCGCAAAACTAGCAATAATTCCAACTGCAGACTGCTTTTTAACTCGATTTATAAACGATTCAATTTCTTGATTAATGACCCCTGTTCGCTTTCTTGATCCATATGTTGATTCCATAATGACGGCATCACATTCTTGAATTGGATTGGGTGCATCCATGAGAGGATCATCTGATCGACCTAAGTCTCCTGAGACAATAATTTTTTTGTTATTTGAAATGATTTCTACTGAGGATGCGCCTAAAATATGGCCTGCGGGAATGAGCTTAATTGATCCTCCGAGGAGTGGTACGACTTCATTCCACTTAATTGTTTTAACGAGATTGAGAGTCCTTTGAACATCTTTTGGGTCATAGTATTTTTTTTCCATTATTTTGGCACTATCTTCAAGAATAATTTTAACCAAGGCCAAAGTTGCTTTCGTACAAAAAATCGGTCCTCTGAATCCATTTTTAACGAGATATGGCAAAAAACCAGAGTGATCCAAGTGAGCATGAGTTAATACAACTGATTTGATGTCTCTTGGTTTAAATGGCAGTGGGGTTTCATTTAATTTTTCTATTTCAGGTGTTCCTTGATAGAGACCAGCATCAACGCAAATGAGTCCCTCCGGAAGTTTAAAAAATGTCATTGAGCCAGTGACAGTTTCAGTTGCTCCCCAAAAAATTATTTCCATGGACCCCTCAATGTAAGTAATTCGATCTCTTCTCTTAAAACAGTTATATCTTCCTCCCTCATCCCAAGACTCGTAAGTAGATGAGAATTTGTAATGAGATCTTTTGCTAAAATGATGTTGTTTTGAAGTAAAACTTTTTTAATGCTCTTTGGTAGTAACCTTAATGAGGTGATAGGGTAAAGCTTTAACTTTTTAATTTTATCTAAAAATGAATCTCCTTGAGGCATATTAATTCCAAGGAGGTTTAGTCCCGTGCCCTTCGCATAGGTGATAGCATCTTCTGTAAAGGCAGTATTGCTCGCAATATAAAACTTTCTTAAACACTTTCCTTCTGGACCATCTTTCAAGTCATCCCATCTCGCTTTAACGTAGAGACTTATTTTGACATCATTCTTTAATCCCGCATGGTTATGAAATTTACATTCAATATAATTCTGCTTACCCTCTAAGTCCGCAATAACGTCAATTTCGTGTTTTACAAATTTACCCATTAATGTTTTTCTTGTTTGGGTTTTAAAACCAATCTCATTGAAATATTTGGAAACAAAAATTTCAAAATAGTGTCCTTCAGGTCCAAGTGCAAAGAGCGATTTTTTTAAGGAGTAATGAACTGTAGCAATAGGAGAGGATTGTTTTAAAAGTTTGAGTGCTTTTTTATAAATATCACGAGTATTTGCCCCCTCAGAGATTTCCTTTGAGACTTTTTCACAAATTCTTTCACATTCTTTTTTTGGAAGACCTGTTCTTTCTAATGATAGAGTGAGTTTTTCTTTTGAGAATGGTTCAGGATACCCACTTTCTTTTAAAATCTTGAATTGTTTTTTGCCATTCGGCTTCATAGGATTTGTTCTCAATCATGTCGTCTTTACTGATCTTACTGCAGGATGATTTTTTAATTTTTTATTTTGCTTTAATTTTAATATGTCTGATTTTCCCAGAAGTATAATTTTAGATTTTGCTTTTAATCGGAAACCATATTTGACTGGTTCTGTGGTCATAAGCTCAGAGACACCAAAAAGATTTCCTTCCTGAAATGTTTTATAGACTTTACTGTTTTTAATAAGATCAATACGACCCTCAACGAGAGCAATTCCAGCTATTGGAACTTGGTTTTCATAAACCAGGTCAAAATCATTAGGAAATGTCAGAACTTCAAAGTCCTTTATTAGGATTTCAATTTCAAATGATGTTAATAGATTCATGTTCTCATTCATTAGGTTAAAATAAACCAATTGTTTGAGATAAAACATGTCTTAAGTCATATCTAAGAGGTTTTTTAATACTCTAAATTAGCAAATTCAAATAACTTACGTTCGTCGAGGATATATATAATTTTTCCCTCTTGCTCAAGAATTCCTTCATCTTTAAATTCTGAAATGAGTCGGATGATTGTTTCGTGTGCGGTCCCAACGATTGAGGCCATTTCATCCCGATTAAGTTTTATATCAATTCGAATTTTACCGTTTTCTTCTACTTGCCCATAATTTTTAATAAAAGACAGAAAAAGTTCGGCCAATCTTTCTCTGGCACTTTTTTGAGACATTGAGGCGTTGCGGGCCTCTGCGGCGCCCATATCTTTACTTAGTTTTTCTATGAGATTGAGAGCAATCGTTGGATCTTTTTTTAGAGCGGTATAGATATAATTTTTATCTAAAAAACAAATGGCAGCGTCTTCAATCACTGTCGCAGTAGCTGAATAATTTTCTTTACTAAAAAGACTTCGGTGACCTAACACATCACCTGGGCCAGCAATTCTTATGATTGATTCTTTTCCGTCATTTCCAGTTATTGAGACCTTTATTTTTCCAGTCGCGATACAATAAAGGCCAAAGGGAGGGTTACCTTGAAAAAAGATGGTTTGTCCCTTTTTATAGCTATTCATGACTTTGTTTTGGCTTACGTCTGCAAGGGCGGTTTGTTCAAGGTCACAAAAGATCCCTTTATCTCTAGACTGACAGTGATCGCACCCAACACTTTTAAAAACACTTTTCTGCATAGAATTCCCCATCAATTACTGTGCAGAATACCACATTCACATCAAGAAAATGTGATCTAGATCATAAAATTCCTTCAGTTTATTAAGTTAATTTTAATTTATTTCTTTTTTTCCTCAAGTAAGTCACTCAAATCCTTAAGTTCTTTTTTTATTTCGCTAGGGATTGCTGTGCCCCTAGAGCCAGAGAAGTCAAATTCGACGCTTTCGATATATTCCTCGAGGCAGTCTTTGGATCTGGCACTTTTTGGGTACTTTTTTATACATTGCTTAAAATAGAGGCTGCCTGTGCTCAAAAAATTCTCTTTTTTAAGTCTTTTTTCCAGCCAACCTAGCCAATAATTAATCTCGGGAGCAGAGGGAGAGTTTTGATTTTCAAAGTAGAATTCGGAGATGATTCCTGATCCTAGAAGCAGATCCACTTTGAATGCATCATTAAATGAATTCTCTTCTTTTAAAATTTCTAGTCTTCGTTTTATAAATTCGATTAATTCTTTTTCAGTATCTATTCCTTTTGTTAAAGATTGATCCGTTTTCCAAATGTCTAGTCTCTGCTTCCAAAGTTTTAATTCATTTTCGACCTGGGAGGGGAGGTGTTTTTTTTGGATATAATCATCAATAATAGAGATCATTTTGACAGGATCTTTCCTTACTTTTAGTTCTATCATGAGAAGTTGTTGGAATGGCATTAGAATCTTATTGTTCTCTTTTTTTATGATTTTTTCTTGAATACTTCTAATGAAATAATCTTGGGCGTCTGAAAATCTTCGCACAACAAGATAAGTCATTCCTAGGTCATATGGATCCTTTATGTTGTTTGGATTAAAATATAATTCTCCGTTTTGGAAGCTCGATGTAAGATTTTGAGGGAGCCTACTGTGGCAATCTAGGCATAGAGTTAGAGTCTCCTTAAGAATCCAAAATGAATAACTTTTATGTCTATTTTTAAATGAAAGTGTACTTTCTTTTATATTTTCTGAAATAAGTTTATAGGATGGGGCAAATAGATCATGCTTTATTAATTTGTCATGTCCAACAGATTGAAAAGAAGCTTCAAGATCATCTAAACTTTTTTGAATCGTTTTCGTGTTTTTATCTTCGAGATAACGATTCTCATCCGTTAGGTATGGACCTAAATCAAATATTGAAGTAAAGGCCTTATTCATTTGAAGAATAGGAGTACTATAAACTCCTTTAGAAATGAAAAAAAGTAAAAATAATAAATGTTTCATTTATTTTTTTCCTTCTATTTGTTCATAGATGAATAATATTGTGGCAAAAATTCCGGTCGTTAAAAAGAGTGTTGCATTGAGATCTTTATTAAAGCTTGAGGTTTGACTTGAGGTAAGTTCATTCATAAGAAGAACACTCGTTGTAAGCGTTATTGCCGAAGCTACTTCTGTTGTTAATGGAATTGTTGGTGGAATATATTCTGTCTTTTGAGGAGAAAGGTTTTTCAGACTTTCGACTTTAGGGTATTCGGCTGCACCTAAAGCTTTTAGAGATATCGGAATGATTTTACTAATGACAAAATATGGGTGCGAATAGTGCGATCCTTCAATTCTTGTAAATTGATAATTTATTTTTCCTTCCACAATTGCTTCTGATCCGTTTTCTAATTGACTCATTTTGTTTTTAACTTCTTTGCTCGCAAAAACAGTGGGTAGAGAAGTTCCCTGTGGGGGCACTCTGATGTGTATATCGAGTATTGTTTTTTCGATTCGTATTAAGGCCCTGATAGGTTCTTCGCTTGAAAAAGCTGATTGAACTAATAGCATGAAGATGAAAATAAAAAGATTTCTTTTCATTGTTTGAGATTATTTCTTTTGCATTCTTCCTCCTATTTAAATCCTCATGAAGAAAGCTGATATTTATCAGTTTTTCGTAAAGGTCACCAAAAATAGTCCAATTTGAGGAAAAATGTTCCTACCGAATTAAATGACTCGGACATGTTCTCCAATTTTATATTGGTCGTCCGATACGTCATCTAATCGGAGAGCGAATGAAATTATTTTTAAGCATACTTATTCTTACTGCCTTTAATGTCACTGCTGAGGAGATTCGAGTTAGCAGAATGACTAAGGACGGGCCATTAGAGAGAAGTTTTATTTTGAAAACAAACATCCCAAATAAGGTCGTCATTGATTGTCAAAGTTTCATTCAGGGTTTGAGAATCGGTGAATTTGAACAGGCCATTAATTATCTTCTTGACCCCGACGAATGTGAGGGTCTTCAGGGAAGAATACGATCTAGTTTAAAAAAGGGAAACTTTCATTGTATTGATGTAGACCAAGATATTCGTTCAGATAGAAGTTGTATTTAAAGATTTTCTCTAATTTTTCCGGAGAAAAGTCTGCTATCAATATGAAACTGATGATATTCATACCAAACACTCCACTTTTTAATTTCTGAATCGGCCGTATCCTGCTCACGAAGGTTTACGATATAGAGATCAGATGCTCCTTGCTCCCATCTTGTTTTTTCTGCCTGAGAAAGTTGTCGTGTTTTTTGATATTCATTAGAAACGACTTCCCACCTTGTTTGGCTTAATCTTTCAGCATCAAGTGAGTAGTTGTATTGTTGGAGAAGACTCTGAATAAGATAATCTTTTTGCTTTTTTAAGGCTAAATATTTGTACTCGCTAGAAAGAGTTGAACCCCTGGCCTTTCTGTTTTCTAAGGGAATGTCAAACTTAAGGCCTACTTGCAAAGCCTCTTGATCATAGGGACGGTTTCCGGAGAGCTCTCTAGAGCCTAAAACTTCAACTCTTAATCCTGGAAGCTTTGACTGCTCATAAAGTTCTCTCTTGGAATCCATTGCCTTGATCTCTTGATCTAGCAATAATATTTGAGGCAAAGATGAGAGATTAATAACCTCTTTATTCACAGGCTTAATGTCGTCAACAGGCAGAGAATCTTTCGATAATTCGATTTGTTGACCCTTTTCATCTTTTAGATATATCTCTAATTGCGTTTTTGATTCAATCCACTCAATTTCGGCTTTTAAAAGTTCATCTCTTCTTTTATCAACCGATCTTTGGTTATCTGTTACTTTAAGTTTTTCAATGTCTCCTGCCTTGAATTTTCGCTCAAGCATTTCTTGTCTTTTTTCAGCGATTTCAAGAATCTCTTTTCTAATTTTAATCTTTTGGTTGTTCAATAAAAACTTATAGTAAAGTGTAAGTGCTTTATGAACATACACGTTCAACTTGATCTCAAGCTCCGCTTTTTGAGCGATTGATTTAAACTTTGAAATTTGTAAATCTGTTCTTAACTCATCTGTTTTGAAATCCCTTAGGAGTGGCATACTCAAACCCGCAAATAATTCTCCTGCTCCCGATGTAAAGTACTTTCCATCATAAAAAGGAAAATTTCCTCGTCCTTGCCTATGACCTGCAATAAGCCCTAAACCTCCAAGCCGTGTTTGTCTTTCAATACTTGTTTCAAAGTATTGATTATCATACTTGTCTTCAATTCTATTTCTAGATTTAAAAGTAAGCTTGTGATCAAAAGATCCTTGACTCGTTTTGATATCCTCATTTGCTGATTGGTATTTTAGCTCAGCTTCCTGAATGAGAGGAAAAAAGTTTACAACAGAGTTAATAACATCTTTTTCAGATAGAGCATAAGAATTGAAGTTTATAAAAAAAAGAATGAAAAAATGTATCATTTAACGTCTTCGCTTTCAGTATCATTTTTAGGCTTTTCTTTTAAAAGTATGTTGAGTTCATCTTGAATTGGTTCCAGAACCGGAGGGAACCCAGTTAACTGTCTCCAAACCTCTTTAATGATGAAGGAATTTGTCATAATAATATTTCCTTTAGCATGGGCCCCCGGCCGAAGAAAATTCTTCGAAGGCCATTCTCCAACTGGCTTTAAGAGTACTCTAAACTTACCCTTAAAAGAGCTTGCTGGATCCACGAGATGGACTTTGGCCTTAAATGTTCCTATAGCGACTGATGGCCATCCTGGAATTTGAATCGAGGGCCAACCCTCAAATTGAATAACAGCGTCTTTACCAGCGGAGATAAGTGCAGCATCATTCCCATCAATCCATAATTCAACTGCATGAGTTGTTATTTCTGGAGTGAGAACTGCAATCGCTGCACCTGCTTTGATGATCTGACCTTTTTCCCCCGGTAAAATTCGTGAAATAACACCATCTCTTGGCGCCATAACAACTTGGAGTTGTCTAGAAACTTGAGTTTCTGCTTTGGTTAAAGTTGCAAGCGATTTTGAATATTCCATTTCCATTTTAGAAGTTTCGATTTTAGCTTTTTCATACTCTTTTCTTGCGGTAAGTCCTTGCTCAAAAAGTTTTCTTTGACGATCTAAATTCATCTTCGAGGTATCAAGCATGAGCTTTGCAGAAATCGTAGCGGATTTTCCTGCTTCAAGTTCTCTTTTATATCTTTGAACTAATTCTGGGTCGTTATCTTGAAGATTGGCGATTGTCTGTCCTCTTTTAACAAAATCACCTTCACTTACAAGCCACTGAGATATGAAACCGTTAACTGGCATGGTGATGGACTGAACGCGCTCATTCGGATCAATAGCTGAAACATATCCCTCACCAGTCGTAAATGCGATCCATGGTAAAAATGGAATCACAATCAATAGGCCTGCAATAATGAGAATACCCATCCTATTTTTATATTCTAGAGGAAGTGTCGTTTCGTAAGTAGGGTTCTTCATTTATGTTTCCCTTTAGACTTTACGAGTTTGTAAATACTCGTTTCATATTCATATAATGACTCTAAAGCAGAAGGTAATTTATTAAGAGATACCGTTATACCAGAAAAAATAATTTCAGCCGAAACAAGTTGGCCAATTGAGAGTTGATTCATTTGAATGAGCCAAGAGCCACCACCTAAGAGTAAAAGCTGGCCTACAACAAAAAGAATGAAGATCTTAATTGTATTATTACTAATGAATTTGAACTTTTCATGCCTGTTATCAAGATAATTTTCAATTTCTTTTGGGCCAATTTCAGACCCTTCGTTTGCTAAACGGAACAGTGCATATTTTTGATTGGATTCTTCAATAGATGATTCAATGGCTGGTTTTGTGGATTCACGAATTTGGTACAAGGTAAGTGCTGTGATGACCCCAAGGAAAATAAAAGCTGGATGGAAAGTGAACATAAATAGGACACCAAACGAAGTCACAAGAAAAATTTCTATAAGAGAAGTAAACGATTTTGAAAAAGATTTTATGGCAAAAAATATTTCTATGAAGTGGGGGCGATTCTTTTCATCAATTTCACCTTTCCATTTTGAGATCTCGCTTAAAAAAAGTTCTCGTTGAAGGTTTTCATTCAAAACGATTTGCGAATACCTTAAGAGAAGAGAAATGGTGAGACCAGCTCCAATAATTAAAATAAATCCAAAAATGTTGATCCATAATCCAGACAGGGCAAGATTATTGACAAGAAATTGAACGGATAAGGGAACAATCAGAGTCGTGAAACCATAGAGAACCGAATAAAGAATGTACTTCTTTGGCATTCGGTGTTCTTTAATTGTAGAAATATAGGATTTTGTAATCAATTAAGACCCCTGTTTAACGAATAAAGGTCGGGAGAGGTTCAGATGGCCGTTCAAATTTTGTCTTACTATAAGAATTAAAGCAAAAAAATAGCATCGACATCCAAACAGCTAAAACCAAAAACGACTTCATGTAGGCTCCTTTAGATATATTGGCTTAATGCTTTCTTGTCAAATTAACATAACCTTAAGTATAATAAAAATGGATAAATGATAACGTATGATTCGATTTTATCGAAGGGTTTGAAATGGCTTGGATTAATCTGCATCATTTAAAATATTTCTTAACGATTGCCGAGGAAGGATCTATTTCAGGAGCCTCTAAGAAGCTTCTTGTTGGTCAACCAGCGCTCAGTGCCCAGTTGAAACAATTTGAGGAGAATTTAAGTCTTAAACTCTTTGAAAGAGTTGGTAAAAAAATGCTCATTACTCCTGAGGGTGAATATGTTTTAAAATACGCGAAAGCGATTAAACAATTAGAAGATGAACTCATTTCTAACTTAGGTCATGCTAAAGATAGTGGTATTAAGGAGATCATTTTAGGGGCACAGGAATCGGTTCCAAAGGCGATTATGGCGATGGCGATATCTGCAGTAAGAACGATTCCCTCCCTGAAAGTTAAGGTTCTTGAGGGCACGGGAGAAGAGCTTTTTGAACTTTTAGTTGCCGGTAAAATTGATTTATTTTTGGGAAATTTTAAACCACTTGAGGAAAGAAAAGAGCTTATTTATTCTTTGATCTCTAAGGAAAAGGTCTCCGTTTGTGGAGCAAAAGAGTATCTGAGTTTGAAACGTAACTTCCCCCAATCACTTCAAGGTGGGAAATTTGTGTTACCTGGATTTCAAAATCCAATAAGACATGATTTTGAAAAGTTTATGTTGGAGCAGGGGTTTCAATTTGATGTTATGATTGAGGCGCAAGACACTGCTCTTTTAAAAGAGCTTGCTGTTCGAGGTCAAGGACTCGTTATTTTAGGTGAGGAGAGTGCTCATTCATGGATTAAATCGGGACGATTATTTAAAATTGGTACGATCCCTAAACTTTCAGAAGAGTACTGGCTAGGAATGGTCAAAAAGAAAATTGATACTGATCACCAAAAGAAGATTCTCAAAGCGATAGGTATGTAAATGGAACTAACGCTTACGAATCTTATTCCTCACTTGATTTATGAATTTAAGAGTGAAAATGATCTTGTTCTTGCTATCGAGGAGATGTCATTTAATTTCACCAAAAATAGAAAAAATATTAATGAATATCTTAATGATTCAAGACTTGTATCGGCCTATGCAGCTTTTTATCTTCTCACCAATATTCCTAAACTTGAAGCCGTTTTTGAGTGGCTACCAAAAGATTGGATTCATCTCGTTAAAAAATCTGATTTTATTGATCTAGGAGCAGGGCCAGGAACCTTTTCAATTGCGATGAAAATGATGGGAGGAAGTGGCGATTTTTATCAAATAGAAACATCACAATTAATGAAGAATCAGTCTCGTAAGATCTGGGATGCGTTTTTTTCAGGAGATCTTTTTCAGGGTAATGCTTGGCATTGGCAAACGAAAAATTCGAAATTTTTATTATTTGGCCATTCTGCTAATGAAATGGGTGCGAAGATGGCCATTCAATACATTGAGAAAATTTCTCCTGATCATATTCTTTTTATAGAACCAGGGACGAAAGAGTTTTTTTCTGAGATGATGATCATTAGAGATTATCTTCTAGAACAAAAATACAGCATTCTATTTCCTTGCCCCAAACAAACTTCTTGCCCCATGATCAATACCCAAGATTGGTGTCATCAATTTATACATATAAAGCAAGATATCGAGGTTGAAAGAATTTCTCAAATGGCAAAAAAAGACCGAAAACTTCTTCCTCTTACGGTTCAGGCTTTTTCAAAAAACTATTCTTACTCAAACCCTGAGGAGAGATTAGTGCGAGTGCTTCCAGAAACGAAATTCAGTCACGAGTGGTTAGTTTGTCATAATAATGAGCTTGAACACTACCAATTAATGAAAAGGGATCTAGATAAAAAAGAATCTAAATCTTTATCTAGTCTACTCGCTGGTGAGGGATTGGTGACAAATGTCATAAAAATAGTTGATCGATCAAAGAGAGTAAAACTCAAAGAAATTATTAAACTTTAAATCAAGAAGCCTTGACGTTAGTTTTTTTGTTACCATCTTGGAATTAAGGTGAAGGAGTGAATTATGAATAAATTTGATCAAGTTGTTTTAGGTTCTCTTGATATTGCTCAGTCCGAAGCACTAAAGAGGAAAAATACCGAACTCTCGCCAGAGCACTTACTTCTGGGTCTTATTCTAAATAAATCTTCTTATGCATCCAAAGCGATGAAGGATAATTTAAAAGAAGTGGAATCCCTTCTAAACTCTTTGCCTAGAACTACCGGCCAGCTTTCTATTGATCAATTAAAAACTTCTCCGAAGCTTCAAGAGTGGATTACCCTAGCTAGCGGAGACTCTGTTCAACAAGGGAAGGAAGTCGTTTCTGAAAAACACTTATTAAAATTTCTGGTTCAAATATTCCCCCAATTAAAAGTTGATTACTCCAAATTCTCCGAAGTCGCTGAGGAGGTGGAAGTTCCTCAATTTTTAATTAACTTAAATGAGATGGCATCCAAGGGAAAACTTGATCCTGTGATCGGTAGGACCAAAGAAATCCGCTC
>Ga0164292_10004020_pt1 | contig 11989 bp, 9 predicted proteins | sample GEODES117metaG_FD_111486 | JGI IMG/M metagenome (GOLD analysis project Ga0164292, IMG submission 111486) | Eutrophic lake water microbial communities from Lake Mendota, Wisconsin, USA - GEODES117 metaG | ecosystem: Environmental > Aquatic > Freshwater > Lake | place: USA: Lake Mendota, Wisconsin... | reverse complement strand
GTGCTTCACGCCGCATTTTTTAGCGAGCACGATGGCGAGGTTGGCCGGTAGTCCGGCCATGTTTACAGGACCATAGGGTGGCACGGACCCATTGAATTCACCGTCCTTACTGAGCGCGGCGAAGCCATGGCCGAAGGTCCCATACATGCTCTGGCCGCGGGCCAGCTTGAGGGCACTTTTTTCGATCCAGGGCAGTACCTCCTGGTCGCGGGTGACCATGTAATATTCGCAGAGAAAAAGCAGGCGATAGCCCATATTCCAAGTGTCGCCCCAAGTGGGTCCAACGGGCTTCTTGTCAGGATCGAGTTCTTCCTTGGCCAGGGCGTGTGCGAAGTCACGCAGCTTGGACAGATACTCCGGCTTACCTGTCGCGAGCAGGGCCAGCCCCTGGATGGATCCGGCCCAGTTGGGCTCCATCGTTTCCTTTTCGAGCACCTTGATGGCGCCCTCGAGGATACGTTTAGATTTTTCGCAGTTCCATGGCGCGGTGTCGCTGTAAGTACCCATCACGGCGAGCTTCAAAGCGAGATCCTGCATTTGGCCTGCACGCCAAACCTTGAGCTTGAGTACACCGCCCCGGGCCTCCGTTTCCGCTGCCTGAATGGCCAGTGCGATCGACTTGCGAGCGTCGTCGCTGAAGAGCTTGCCATCTACACCGAGAATCACATCGTCCACGATCACAATCCCGTCGGCAGGTGATGCGGCTCCCACATGGGTGACCAGGATCTGCCGGCTGCCCAGCGTCGTGCGCCCCTGCGCGGCATCGAGATTGCTCGCGGCCTTCGTGTAAATCCAGCCCCGCAGGCCTGTCGCACCCAGATTGTAGGTGAGCGTGCGGTCCACCGATGCCGTGTTCTTGGTGAGATCAGGCACCTGTGAATAAAGCGGGCTGGTAAGGCCCATCGCAAGTAAGGCCAACAGTCCGATGGTTTTGTTCAATGATTTCATGATGTGGGTTCTAATGGAAATTGCTTACTTCAACAGGCTCTTCATACCTTCGCCGGCCGCATCGCCGATTAGAAAGTAACTCTCTGCATTGGCGAACCAGTGATGGCCGTGCGTGGGACAGGGCGAGAGTTCCGCCGGCCGGGCAAAATCAGTGGTCTTAATGAATAAAGCATTCTGGATCTGATTTGTTCCTGCTTCCTGCGCCTTTCTGAATTCAAACATTTCACCGCTGGTCACCGGTCCGCCATTGCCCAGTTCGCCGACCACCACCGGCATGTTCGGCGCTTTGAATTCTTTGCGGAGATCACTGACCAAGTTGACGAGATTCTGTGCATATTCGGGTATCGCCGGTGGGGTGCACATGTCGTTCCAGCCCTGCTGCCAGTAAAAGCCCGCAAGCTCGTATTTCTGATCCCCCAGATCCGCCAGAGCGGCGCGGATTTCTTCAACCATTTTGGTGTAGCAGGGACCAACCCGGCCACCAGAACTTGGCGGTCTGAAATCTTCGTACAGGCTCTTTCCGCCCCAGGCCGTCTTGATCAACAGCACCGGCTCTTCGTAGAAGTCGCCCAAAACAAAACCGAACCCCAGTTCGGGTCCGATGTGCCTTCTCGATCCATCGGCGGCATAACCGGTGTAGCCCACCGTGAGGCCGCCCTTCAGGACCTGGTCACCAACCTTGAACGAGATCTGCACATCATCCCGGACGACCCATTCTCCTTTTTCATTCTTGAGCTTCTTCATCCTGTCGGCGCTCTTCGAGTGTTTCATCGACCAGACCAGGTTGCCCTTGCCGCCGTTGTAGTCCCTCTCTCCATCATGGTCCACCGAGCCCTGCCCTTCCATATTGGACTGCCCGGCGAGGATAAAGACCTTAACAGGACCTTTGGGCTGTTGGGGGGTGCCTGCGTTGGCGTCTTCCCCCATCGCCATATGCGCCAATAACAGCAACGCAAAAATGGATGCCAGCGGATTTCCCATCGAAGCCCTTTTTCTTTCCTGATACATTTAAAACCCATCTGTGACTTAAGCCAGAATCTACAAGCATGCCTGCACGACAGGGTTGCTTACCAAGGGCGGCTCCAACCTCACCATTTATTTCTGAAAAGGCAGCAAGGCCTCTGCAAATGCTTTGCCCATCTGGGCAAAGATCTTCGCACTGCCAAAATAGTGGTAACCGCCATTGGAAGCGCCTTTGAGGGCCTCCCTGTCTTTAGGCGAAAGGATTTCCTCCAACGCGAGGTCGAGCTTCTCCTGGTCTGCCTTGGTGATCCCCTCAATCCGCACATCGATCGCGGCATAATGTTGTGGGGAGTCAAGGTCATACTGGTCATTGGCGTAAACCGCCAAGACATTCGTCCCCTTCTTCAAATGTTTGACCTGTTCCTCTTCGAGGACGATGGAACGGTAAAACGGCTTGTCCTGCCACCAGATGTAGGTGTGGATCTTTTCTCCGTTCAAAAAAACATGGAATCCTTGTCTGGCCAAAACCGCGATGCGATACGAATCGTAGTTGAGCTCTTCAACTTCAAACGTGGTTCGCATCAGCAGAAACTCGCCCTCTCCCCAGCTTGAGGAGTAGTCTTTCAATTTAATTCCACTGTGATCCCAGACACCCTTTCCGATGGGGGCTTTGCCTTCCGTCCATTTGCGGTCATCGAAGTCGGGCTGATACCAATTCTCCATTCCGGCTGGCAAAGTGATGTCACGGAATCGCCTGGCGTCATATGTTTCCAGCTTGTCCTTTTTTTCGGTCGCATCCATCGTAACGAAACGCCAGACCTGTTCCTCTGGCAAAGGTTTACCAAGCGGCTTCCAGTAATTTTCCCATTTCCATTCGCTGTTCAAGGTTCCATCCGCTTTCAAGGTGTGCGCCGTGCCGACGATGTTGTCATACTCGCCCTTCTTGGGTTCTGCGGCAGCGATGTCCAGATCCCAGAAGGGGGCTGTCTCAACAGCAATCACATTGCCCTTGAACTCGGGCATGTCGGCCGGGGCGGCCATGGCCTTGCGGAAGGCCTCATTTTCACTCAAGCCGCCGACTCCGAGCACGCCGATCACGAATGGCATCTGCGGGGCTGAGAGGTCTTTGCGAACATCGCGAATGAAGTGTGACAACAAGCGCGAGTATTCGTCATAATTCCCATTGGGGTAGGTCTGCCCATCGACCAGGTCGTTAAAGCCTTGAAGCCAGACAAAGCCGGCCAACTCATAGCCAGCCTGCTCGTCATATTCCGGGCAGACCCGCTTGGGATCTGCGAGGACCTTTTTCACATGTTCGACCATCATCCGGTAAAACACACCCGAGGCGGCATCCTTCTCAGCCTGCCACTTTTTCCGGTCTTCGAGTTTGGGGACCCCGTGGGCACCCTGGGGATGCTGATCCCACACTTTCTGAGTCTCCTTGGGCAGCTGGTATTGCCCGGCACTGCGTGGACGGAATTCGGTGTTAAGTGACCTGCCGCCCCAGGCGGTCTTGATAATCAGGATCGGTTGCTTCAGCTCTTTCTCCATGTAGATTCCGAACGTGAATTCGGGGCCGATCTTGCCGCCATCCCTGGTAGGTTGATCTCCGCGTGCGCCAAAGCCGGTGGTCAATTTCCCCAGCCCCTCGCCATTGGCACTGCCATCATAAGGGCCGGTCAAATAGGACATCCAGACTTTGTCACATACCCTTGAAGTTCCATCGGGATTGCGCATCTCCTTGAGTATGGGTGCGGTCAGCGGGTCCTTGCCGATGTAGTCAAAAGTGCTGATTTCTGCATGTCCCTCCATGTTGGACTGGCCGGCGAGAATGAAGACCTTGAGCGGCTTTCCCTGCGCCGAGGCGGTTGGGGGTGAGAAGCAGCAGGCAACGGCAAGCAATGTCAGTAAGGTCAGCAGCAGCTTTTGTGATCGCGGAGTGGTCATGCATCGTTCCTTGTTTTGCGGTGGCCGATCGTGAGACCGAGTGTAATCACATGTTTTGCGAGGTGATAGCCAGGTCGTCAAGGTAAATCCCGTCGTCGATCGCGATCTCCGGAGGGCGACAATTGCCGAGCTTGCGCAAGGCCTGGAAGTCGTTGTGCATGCTGGGGCCGCCAGGCACGGGGGCAGACTTCATGTCATCGAGAAACAACGTGTCACGGCCGTCCCCGTTCCGAGACCAGGCCAAGCGGTGCCATTTGCACGGTTCAATTAAGAGTGGCCCGCGCCTTTGTGGTTGGTCGGGCCAGCTCGGCCCCATGTATCGATTTCGTCGATCCTGGGTCGAATCGTCGCCTTCGCCACGCACTGAGGGAAGAAATCAGCCAGCAAAACAGCAGGTCGAAACAAAGCAAACGTTCACCCTACCGTCGCTTTTCCGCAACTCCCTCCCGGGGTGCGAGAGCAACCAGGCTGTTAAGGAGTGGCGATTGTTAACCAGAGAGTCAGAACGTTCGAAAGGGTTGTCCCCGGGGTGCGATCCCAACCTCCATGGTTGCTTCCGGATCCCGCAAGCAACCGCGGCGGAACTGAAACTCGCGTCTCGCGCGACCCAAGTCCCCACAAACCGGCGAAGACGGGGCCAGAAATGCAAAAAGCCGAGAGCATTCACTCTCGGCCTTCTGTGTTAACTAATTAACAGGCTCTCTCCGAGCCAAAAATCTCAGCTACCTGTCCAAAACGCTCTTCGAGCCACTCCGAGACTGTCGCGCCTCGGGGCTCAGAAAAACTCGGAAGGAGACGTGCTGAACACTTCAATGTCCGAACTCTCTCCATCCCCCACTCGCCCGTCAAGCTCGTCATTCGGGGCGAAATAGTTAACCGGCGGCGGGTTCTTTCCGAATGCCACCATTGATGGCTGGTGGGCTACCCACCCTAGAAAACTATTTGTCACTTTGCTCGAGGGCCTTTGGCGCGGCAACCCTCTTCACACCCCCTTCGGCTGCTGACGGGCTATGCAGCTTCTTCAGATCGGCCTTCAGCCCCTCAAAGTCAGCCGGATTGAGTTTCAGCCGCGCGACCAATTCGTCAACCAGTTTCCTGCCGAACACATTCGTGGCAACATGCTTACCTTCTTGATCGATAATCACTACCGTCGGGAAGGATTTGATTCCATATTTTTCAGCGAACGTTGCCTCCTTGTCGGCAAGATTAGCCCAAGGCAGCGCATCGTTCTTGGTGAAAAACTCCTTGAGGGTTTCCTCTTCATCGACGGCAATGCCGATGATTTCAAAACCATGCTTATGGAAGGCATCGTAGATCAATCGCATCGCAGGGAACTCGGCGATGCAAGGTCCGCACCAAGTCCCCCAGAAGTCAATCAGTACCACCTTCCCTTTGAAGTTAGCCAGATCGACTTGCGCCCCATCGATCGCCTCTCCCGCGAATTCCGGATCTTCAATCGTCTTGACTTTGAACTGTTCCAAAGTTGCCATTGCGTCGCGAACGGCGGCTTGAGTTTCTTCCGCGTTCACTCCAGCGTATCGCCAAGCCCCGCCGAGCTTGACAAAGTCGAGATAGTTTTTGGCTTTCAGCTTCAGGTCTTCGCCTTCCCCATTCCCGAACCCGATATCGATTTCGACGGCAACCACCGCCTGATCACCGTCTAGCTCTTCCGAGACGAATGGGGCGAATATCGGCTCAGTTGCCGGCGGCAATCCGCCTTCGTGAACTTTTTGCACGGCATTAAAAGCTTGCCAGCGGCTATTTCCAGCTGCCTCAATCGCGGCGAAAATCTCCTGATAAATCGCTCTCATTTTTAAAGAGTTGGGATTGGACAGCTCGGAGAGTCCTCCCTCAAAAAACCACTTGGGAAGCTTGTAGTCCTTCAGCCCGTAGGTCTCGCTAAAGCTCTTCAGAGCCGCCTCATATTTCTCACTAAGTCCAGGGATCTTGATCCGGCCGGAGGTCAGCATACAGGCTTTGAGCAGCGGCCCGCCAAAATAATGATCTGCAGCCGGCTCGGTCATCAGCTTGGCCGCCTCTTCGGCTTTGCCGGCCTTCAACAATGCACTGATCTGAGCGAGCGCTTCACGGGGACCACTATCTTGAAACGACGAACTCGCGGTTTGCTGCGCGGCGAGTTGCGTGAAATTGCTCGTCAGCACCAAAGCTGCGGCACACCCAAACATCACCAACTGCCGAATGCGAAATTCAAAAATCCAATTTGTGAACACGTTCTCTTCTCTCTTTTAAAAAAGTACCGGCAGGATGGGGTGCTACCGCGCAGTTCGCTCAACCATCTCCAAACACTCAACCGTGGCGCACCCACCGACACCGGCATTGGGCGTCTGGACCTGAAACTGGAGAGTAAAAAATCACGAGAGCCAGTTCTCACGAATCTTAATGGGCAAGCTTGGTCACAATAAGCTTCACGGGCGGGAATCGGATTTCTTTCACGGTATTTTCGTTTTTTGCAGAATGCCAAAAAACAAGAGCAAACTAGGGTTCAGTGCAGTCCCGACTGCAAAATTCCAGGTTGGAGGTCTTCGAGTTTCATCATCTTGTGTTCAAACAGCTCATCATTTTGGTTTTGTTGGTAACGCTGGTTTCTCGACGTCTGCCAAAAAGGCCTCTAGCTCGAATCGCTTGAACAAGCGGTAGCCGTTGGCTGAATTCTTATGCACAGGGATCCTTCCGGCTTCCGCCCAAACCCGGACAGTCCCTGGGGAAACGCCTGAAATTCGAGCCGCATCGGCCACCTTCACGCAATCCCTCACTTGCGCTATGGGGATCGCGCGTATTGAAACAGCGCCGTCCACGCGGGTGACTGCTCTGGCTACCAGCGGAGAATATTCGCCGGAAACATCAGATTTCGCGTTTGACTAACTCAAGGAGCCAGCGCACGCAGCGATTCAAGGCAGCCAACGATGGTGTCGGTAATCGCGGCGGTATCGAACGCCCGTGCGGCAGCGGAACGAACATCCGCCGCCGCCTCCCTGCGTGCCTACGCCTACCGGCTCCGCTCGACTGAACTGGTCCCCGCCCAGCCTACTTGGGGACTCCGGATGGACTCAGGGCAATGCGGAAACCGGTGTCATCGATGTGTCCGGACGGCGGGATAATCCCAAACCGGCAAGCCGACCGGCAACGCGCGGCCTCAGGAAAGAACCAACTTCCGCCACGATGCACGCGGCATGAGCCCTCGCGGGGGCCAACGGGATCGGTAACCGCTCCTATCGGATACTCGCCATACCAATCCGAACACCACTCCCCAACATTCCCGTGCATATCGTGCAGGCCCCAAGCATTCGGCTTCTTTTCGCCGACGGGATGCGTTTGTAAATTGCTGTTTTCACGATACCAAGCGTGATCACTCAGTGACTTCACCCCATTTCCAAAACTGAATGCCTTCTTGCTACCTGCCCGACAGGCGTACTCCCACTCAGCTTCCGTGGGCAATCGATAGACCCGGCCAGCCTTCTTCTCTTCAGGCAACTCCGAAAGTCGCTGGCAGAATTTCACGGCGTCTTGCCAGGAAACCATCTCTACCGGATGGTTCGAACTATCAATTTCCTTCAACACTCGCCCAGTTTGCGGATCACGCTCCGCCACGTTGGCACCCTGAAAGCTGCTTGGGTTCTCGCCCATCACTTTTTTGTATTGTGCTTGAGTCACCTCATAAACGCCCAGGTAGTAATCCTGGCTGATCGTCACTTCATGCTGAGGCTCGTCAAGCTCTCTGCTTAATTCACCCACCTGCTCGTTCTCGGGTGACCCCATGGTGAACGTCCCTTTCGGAATCAGCACCAGCTTCATCCCGATGCTGTTGGTAATCTCTCTGTCAGCCTGAGCCATTGCTTGCCCAGCACTGCTCAAGCACAAAGCAAAGACCAAGCTCACGGGCATCAACATCAAGCGTAAGTGCATCGTTTTTCTCTCGGCAGTAAATCAATCGAGATCCCGCACTGGGACGGGCTCTTTACCCAATGGGCCTTGGCGACCATCGTAACCCACTGGAAGGAAGAAATCCGCCAGTAAAACTGGGCTTGGGATTGGAGAAAGCGTTCCCTCGCCGGTCGCTTTTCCGCAACTTTCTCTCGGGGTGCGAGAGCAACCAGGTTGTTAAGTAGTGGCGATTGTTAACCAGAGAGTCAGAGCGTTCGAGCGGGTTGTCCCCGGGGTCCGAACCCATTGCATACAGCCTTTCAAGAGAAGAAAGCTGCATCGGTGCAGTCAAACGTGCGAATCAGAAGGGAACGAGCGAGGCACCGATTGCTTCGCTCGCAAGACGTTTCGGAAACAAATGCCCAACCGTGGCATGAAGCGGCATGAAGGTTGAGATCCTTCTCCGGATCATGCTCTGAGCAAAGTGGGTCAGTGTATAGAATCAATCAACCTGCCGTCTTCAATGCGAACAATCCGATCGGCAATATCCAGGATGCGATTGTCGTGGGTGACCATGAGGATCGGAATCGACTTGGACCTGGACATCTGCTGCAGCAATTCAACCACTTGACGTCCAGTCACCTTATCGAGTGCGGCCGTTGGCTCGTCAGCCAAGATGAGATCGGGCTCTGTGACCAAAGCTCGAGCGATAGCGACGCGTTGCCTTTGTCCCCCAGACATCTTGTTTGGCAATGATTCAAAGTGGTTGTGCAGCCCCATGGCTGTCAGAATCTCTTCAGTTCGTGCATGAGCTTCACGGCGATCAATCTTCGGATGGAGTTCAAACATGATCTCTACGTTTCTTCGCGCCGATAAGAACCCGAGGAGATTGTGATGCTGAAATATGTAGCCAATGCGCCTTCTGAGCAGGATTAGTTCATGTTGACCCAAGCCACAAATCTCAGTTCCAAAGAGCTGGATCGAACCATCGTGAAATGTTCGTAAACCACTGAGCAACGTAAGCAGAGTCGTCTTGCCAGAACCCGAGGGCCCTTCGAGAATTACGATTTCGCCGGGGCCAATTTCCAAATGAATGTCATAGAGAATTTGCCGACGGACTTCGTCGCTTCCGAAGCTAAAGTTCAGTGCGGATACCTTGACAATCGAATTAGGCATAGGCAGTGCGCAGCTTTCTCAAAAAACGCTGGCAGGGTCCGCTTGTGTGATCTTGCGCACCGCTATCGAAGCAGCCAAAACGCACATCGCAATCGCTGCAAGCAAAACGCCAATGGTGTTGCCAAGGGTAATGCTCACAGGCAGCAGAGTTGCTTCTTGAGCGAGCCAGGCGAGCCCGTGTGCCATGAGTAGCCCTGGCCAGAAACCAAGCAAGGATAAAATAACGCCTTCGGAAATGATGATACCCAGCAAGAATGCACCGGTGAAGCCAATCGCTTTGAGCGTGGCGAACTGAGGGAGATGATTTACAACATCGGTGTAAAGAATTTGGTAGACAATGATCATGCCTACGAAGAAGGCCACGCTGGCGATCATGCCCATGATGTCATCTACCGGATCGTTTACCTTCATGTAGGTCCTCTCGGCCTCCAACATTTCACTGCGAGTGAGAACGCGCGCTTCCGTTCCCAGCATTTCCCGAACCTGGCGAACCACTTCGGTTTGGGATACAGCATTCTTGAGCCTCATGACACCGATGTGACTTCTCGAACTGCCAAGATTCGGAAACAGTCTTTGAAAGTTCGCATGCGTAGTGAAAAGGTTTCCATCCGATGCGATCGAGACACCTGCATGAGTCAGGCCACACACTTCAACTCGCCTTCCGTTAATCTCAGTACTAAATCCTGCTCCACTTTCGAATCGCTGGGCCACAGGACCGAACTTGGGACGCGAAGAAGCGTCGAAGATGACGGTATCCTTCAACTTCAGCTGCGGTTCGTTGGGATCGATTCCGGGCAAAGCAATAACGTCGAATTCCAAATCCAATCCGAATACGCGGATCGGGTGCTCTTGGCGTGTCTCAGGATTTATCCAGCGTGCGTTCTCAATGGCGACTGACGATACGGCGGCGACACCATGGACACCATGCAATCGGTCAAGGAATCGTCTGGGAAAGGGAGCCGGCCTGAGAATTGTCTGAGTTCTGGCACTCAAGATGATCACATCACCCTTCAAGCTCTTGGGTACCTGAAGCGTGCTGTCGATGACCGCATCTTTCAGGCTCAAGACCGTCAGAATCATCGCAACGATGACACTGACACCACAGAGAGCCACGATCATCCGAGTTCTGCCGTGGCTCAGTTGAGACCAGCCGATCGCCGCAAACGAGTTCTTCGAGAAGATCATGATTCATCCACTCGTATGACGACCGTCACGGCTGCGTTGGAAAGTGACTGGACCACGACGGAATCTTCTTCGGATAGATCGATGACCGCCTCGACTACTCTCGCATCAGCGTCAGAAACGGGATCGTTGTCTAAAACGGACTTGCGACCAACAACGGGACGCACGTGGGTCACCGTGCCACACAAGTCTTCGCCGCTACTTTTGAGTGTTACCTTGGCTGGCGATCCCACTTTTAATCGGAATGCATCGGCTTCATAGACTTCCGCGATGACCTGCATCTGTCGCGTGTCGCCCAGTTCCAGAATACCCGATTCGCTCGGCCGTTCGCCGTCTCGCACGTGCACTCGTAACACGACGCCATCAATGGGAGACGTGATTTCTGACATGGAAAGATTCTGCGCGGCAGTTGCTGCGCGGCTGATGGCTGCGCTAAGTTCAGCTCGTAGAACTCGCACATCTTCTTCTCGCACCGATTTCAAAAGCTTTTGTTTAGACTCAAGCTCCTGCACTTCCCATGTCGCGAGCGCAACGCGAAGCTTCGTGCTCTCGAACTCTTCTTGAGATATGGATTTGCTTTTCGCAAGAGCGCTCGCACGTTCAAAATCCCGCTTCCGCTGTTCACGAGATTCCAAAGCAGAGCCCAGCGAGGCAGCCAGTACATCGATTTCATGAGGATCTGGGCCGGCGAGAAGTTGATCCAGTTTGGATTGTGCAATACCAACCTGTGCTTCGGCTTGCTCGAGCTCCGTTGCGCGTAGTCGGTGGTCGTCAGAATGCGCTAGTACCTGACCTTGGGTAACTCGCTCGCCTTCTTCCACCAGCAAGCTTCCGACACGCGAAAAGCTGGAGGGTGCTGATACATGCCGAATTCTCCCTCTCGGCGCAATGGTCCCCAAGGCGCTTACCTGGGATCGACGAACAGAAATAACCGTTTGCTCAACTTTGCTCGGTTCATTTCTGTTTGTCGGCCAAGCGAACGAACCTCCCATGCCGACCAGTAGAGACAGCACCATACAGATACTGGTGGTTCGCCAACTAGCTTTCATGCTCATGCTCCGGAGCGGCATAGGTATTCAAGAAAACATCGATGGCTGCTGCAGTGCGTTTCTTTATCTCAGCGTCACTTGGAACAAGTTGTGAAATGATGATGGCCAGAAAGTCCATTCCGGTAAGCAAGCCAATCAGTTGCTGGGCTGCGAGCAAAGGGTTTCTGCAACAAAGCCTCCCGGCCTTTGTTTCAGCCTCCAAGAAGTGCTGTAAGACTTCGGCAAGCTTCTGCGGTCCGGCGTTGAGCAGCGGAGCCACGAGCTCCGGATGTGTCATCGCCTCAGCAATTGCAAAACGATGCATGCGAATTGCGTCGGGATGCAACGTGTTGGTCAAGAAAGACCTCGCGAAACCGGCCAAATCGCGACGGACATTACCGGTCGATTTGAGACTGGGTGAAAATTGCGTGAGTGCCTGCCGAGCTTGTTGTTCGGCGACAGCCTGGAGCAAGCCGATTTTCGAACCGAAGTGGCTGTAGACGGTTGGCTTGGTCACTCCAGCTTGCGCTGCGACATTCTCGAGATTGGCTCGCTCAAAACCGACCTCGAGAAAAACGGCCAACGCAGCCTGCAAAATCTTTTCGCTGGTTGAGCTGGCGGAAATGGGCTGTGGTTTTGACATGGTTTTTTCTTTCGGTAAGGCTGTCGTGTTTACTTTACCGTAAAGTAAAGCTCAGGTCAAGGTTTTGAAATTTCGGGTGAAAGCCGTCCAACTCTTTCCTCCAAGGTCTTTTGGTGGAGGCAAGCAATCTCTAACTCTCTAGCGACCGCTACCAACAAACTCTCTGGCTACCCCAATTCTGTTAACCGGCCTGCCGCCACTAACTGAGAGAGCCCGAGAG
>Ga0164292_10004019_pt1 | contig 11992 bp, 15 predicted proteins | sample GEODES117metaG_FD_111486 | JGI IMG/M metagenome (GOLD analysis project Ga0164292, IMG submission 111486) | Eutrophic lake water microbial communities from Lake Mendota, Wisconsin, USA - GEODES117 metaG | ecosystem: Environmental > Aquatic > Freshwater > Lake | place: USA: Lake Mendota... | reverse complement strand
TCGGAGTGCTCTGCATCGTGCCGACGCCGATCGGCACCGGGTTGCGGCGATCGCCCACACCGCGCAGCCCGGTGCGGTCGGCATCGAAGCCCTCGGTGTTCACGCGCGCCAGCAGCTCGAGGTGGCCGGCGCCCAGCGGCAGCGTCTTCACGCCGAAGGTGTCCACGCGCGCGAAGAAGCGGCCGTAGTCGCCGTAGACGTAGGGCAGCACCAGAACCGAGCCGCCGACCTCCTTGACCATGCCGCGCTTGAGATAGACGCCCAGGCCCAGTTCGCCGGTGAAGCGGTTCTCGAAGGCTGCCTGCGCGCGCGAATCGGGGGCGGCCACCGCGCAGACGAAGCCGAGGGCGGCGCACCACAGCGCGCGGGAGTCTGGGGGACGGAGGGACATCGCGAGGGATCCGGACGGAGTCGGGTTCCGCGACTCTACTCGTGCCCGACCCGGATCCGCCCCGGCGCACGTACGATCGCGGCACGACGCGCCCCGCCCTCTCGACCCCCGGACCGCCGATGACCCACGCCTCCCCCTTCGCCCCCCTTCAGACCGTGCGGGCCGGCGTGCTCGACGTCGCCTTCCACGCCGCAGGCCCCGAGGACGGTCCGCCGGTGCTGCTGATGCACGGCTTCCCGTACGACGTCCATGCCTACGCCGAGGTCGCGCCGCGCCTGGCCGCGGCGGGCTGCCGCGTCGTGGTGCCCTACCTGCGCGGCTTCGGCCCGACGCGCTTCGTCGACGACGCGGTACCGCGCTCCGGCGAGCAGGCCGCGCTCGGCGCCGACCTGCTCGCGCTGATGGATGCGCTGGCGATCCCGCGCGCGGTGCTCGCCGGCTACGACTGGGGCGGGCGCGCCGCCTGCGTGGTCGCCGCCCTCTGGCCCGAGCGCTGCGCGGGCCTGGTCTCGTTCAACAGCTACAACATCCAGGACATCGCGCGGGCGATGGTGCCCGACACGCCGCAGAACGAGCGAAGCCTCTGGTACCAGTACTACTTCCATTCGGAGCGCGGCCGCGCGGGCCTGGCGCACGACCGGCGCGCGGTGTGCCGGCTGCTGTGGGAGACCTGGTCGCCGACCTGGCGCTTCGACGACGCCACCTTCGCGCGCAGCGCCGCGGCCTTCGACAACCCCGACTTCGTCGACGTGGTGATCCACTCGTACCGCCACCGCTTCGGCCTGGTGCCGGGCGATCCGGCGGTGGCGGACATCGAGCGCCGCCTCGCCGCGCAGCCGCCGATCACGGTGCCCGTGCTGACGTTCGACGGCGCCGACGACGGCGTGCGCCCGCCCGCAAGCGCCGCGCAGCACGGCCACCGCTTCACCGGGCCCCGCACCCACACGGTGGTGCCGGGCGTGGGCCACAACATGCCGCAGGAGGTGCCGGACGTGTTCGCCGATGCGGTGCTGTCGATGGTGGCCGGGGCGCGCTGAGCGACGCGGCGCGCTGACCGCGGCCGGCCCCGCGCCCGCCGCGCTCAGCCCGGCGTCCAGCCCTTCGGCACGCGCGCCCGCTCGATCTTCGCGACGTCGCAGTTCGCGTCGGCGATGCCCGAGAAGTCGATGCCGCCGTAGCCGCCGGCGCGCGCCAGGCTGAACGACTCGAACACCGCGGCCGCCACCGGCATCGGCACGCGCGCGGCATGCGCCGCGCCGAGCACCAGCGCGAGGTCCTTGTGCGCCAGGTCGATGGTGAAGCCGGGCGTGGTGTCGCCGGCCAGCACCTTGCTCGGGAAGTTCATCCGGAGCTGCCCGTTGTTGGCCGAGGTGCCGAGCAGCACCGCGAGCGTGCGCGTGATGTCGAGCCCGAAGCGCTGCGACAGCGCGAGCGCCTCGGCATTGACCTGGGTGAGCGTGACCGCGACGAAGTTGTTGACCAGCTTCGTGCGCCCGCCGGTGCCCACGCCGCCGCAGTGGTGCACGGTCGTGCCCATCGCATCGAGCAGCGGCCGCACGCGGGCGAGGTCGGCATCGCTCGCGCCGACCATGAACAGCGACTCGCCGCGGTCGGCGTGCTCGGCGAGGCGCCCGACCGGCGCGTCGACGACCGACAGCCCGCGCGCGAGCGCGGCGGCCTGCAGCCGGTCGGTGGCCAGCGGGTCGATCGTGCTCATGTCCATCAGCAGGCTGCCGCGCGCGGCGTTCGCGAACACGCCGTCGGGGCCCAGGGCCACCTGCTCGACCTCGACCGCGGTCGGCAGCATGGTGATGACGAGCGTGCAGTCGCGGGCGATCTGCGCGACGCTGGTGCCCGCCTCGGCGCCGAGCCCGACGAGCTCGCCGACCGGGCGCGGGTCGATGTCGAGCGCCTTCAGCGCGAAGCCCTTGGCGAGCAGGTTGGCCGCCATCGCGCGCCCCATGCGGCCCAGGCCGATGAATCCGATCGTGTCCATCCGGTTCATGTCTCCTCCATGCCGCCGGGTGCCGGCGGTCTCGTCGAACCGGCAAGGGTAGTCGGAACCGCGGCGCGCCGCGACCCGGCGTCCCGATTCGACAGCCCCGTGCGCCGCGTCCTACCATCGGCCCGGGTGCCCTGCCGCGGGGCCGCCCCCTGGCACCGATACCGGAGACACCCCATGACGACGACCCAGGCGGCGGCCCCGCCCTGGCAGGAACGCATCTTCACGCTGCTCAAGGACGCCGGCGTGCGGCAGGTGGCCTACGTGCCGGACGCCGGCCATGCCCACGTGATCCGCCGCGTGCAGGCCGACCCCGACATGCGCGGCATCGTGCTCACCACCGAGGAGGAAGGCGTGGCGCTCGCCGCGGGCGCCTGGCTCGGCGGCGAGCGCGCGGTGCTGCTGATGCAGAGCAGCGGCGTGGGCAACTGCGTGAACATGCTGTCGCTGCTGCAGAGCGGCGACTTCCCGTTCGTCACGCTCGTGACGATGCGCGGCGAGTACGCCGAGTTCAATCCGTGGCAGTGCCCGATGGGCCGGGCCACCCAGGGCGCGCTCGAGCTGATGGGCCTGGCGGTCCACCGCGCGAGCACCGCCGACGAGGTCGAGGACGTGGTGGGCGCGGCGCTCGACGCGGCGTTCCGCGGCGGCCAGCGGGTCGCGGTGCTGCTGTCGCAGCGGCTGATCGGACGCAAGCAGTGGGTGGCCAAATGACGGAGCGCGGCATGGACACGAACAGGGACGGGGGCCGGGGCGCCTCGGGCATCGACCGGCGCGAATTCGTCGCACGCCTGCTGCGGGCCTGCCCCGAGGCGCTGGTGGTCACCGGCCTGGGCTCGCCGAGCTACGACGCGTTCGCCGCGGGCGACCGCGACCGCACGTTCTACCTCTGGGGCGCGATGGGCGGTGCCACGCCGCTGGCGCTGGGCCTGGCACTCGCGCAGCCGACCCGACCGGTGCTGGTCGTGACCGGCGACGGCGAGGCGCTGATGGGGATGGGCGGCCTGGCGACCGTCGCCGCGCAGCAGCCGGCCAACCTCACGATCGTGGTGCTCGACAACGGGCACTTCGGCGAGACCGGCATGCAGCGCAGCCACACCAGCCTGGGCACGCGCCTGGCCGAGGTCGCGCGCGCCTGCGGCATCGCGCGCTCGGACGAGATCCGCTCGATCGACGAGGTCGACGCGCTGGCCCGCCGGATCGGGGCCCGAGAGGGCCCGGCGTTCGCGCAGGTGTTCATCGCGAGCGAGGAGGTGCCGCGGGCGCTGCCGCCGCGCGACGGCGCGTACCTGAAGACCCGCTTCAGGCAGGCCCTGGGGCTCGGTCCGATCTGAGGGGGGCGACCCGGGCGTGGACTCGGGCCGGTTAAAGGCGCAGGATCGGCCTCCGATCCGCACCCACCCCAGGCACCATGTCCCAGGCACCCTATTACGATCCCGGCTCGGCCCGGGTCTACTTCTGGGTCAGCGTCGACGGCGTGCCCGTGAGCGCGTCGATCGACAAGGCGACGCTGCACTACCGGTATCACCCCACCAGCGGCACCGACGACCCGCTGTCGACCTACACCGCGAACGCCACCGTGATCGACGAGGCCGTGCGCACGCGGCTGGCGGCGGGCGCGCGCGAGCCGGTGATGCTGCGCGACCCGGACATCTCCGCGCGCCGCTAGGGCGCGGCACCTGTCGGCGCGGTACCTGTCGGCGCGGCCCCGGTCCGCGCGGGCGGGGTCAGCCGCGGTCGAGGGGGCTGAGCACGCCGTCGTCGAGGTGCTCGAGCATCCGCGACAGCGTGGCCGCGCTGCGGACGTCCTGGGCCCCGGAGCGGGCATCCTCGAGCACGCCGCGGATGTCCTCGGCGCCCACGAGCTCCATGTCCCAGGTCGGGAACAGCCGCTCGCGGACCTCCTCGGTCTCGCTCAGCGTGACGACCGAGTCGTGGCGCCCGTCGCCCCGGATCATGTCCATCAGCGTCTCGACCGCGTCGCGCGGCCCCTCGAGCCACTGGAAGAAGAGGCCGCCGCCGAAGACCAGCAGTCCGGTGATGCCCAGCCGGGGGTTGCGCTCGTGCGCGGCAGCGAGGATGCGCTCGACCGCCGCGTCGTCGATGTCGGCCGCAGCCCGGCTGCAGTAGGTGGTCTGGAAGAGCAGGCTCGGCGCGTCGTCGTCGCCGGAATCCTGCGGGTCGTGCGATCGGTCGGTGGCGCTCATGGGCGGGTCGCTCCTGCTGATGCCACGCAGTCGGTCCGCGCGATGCATCCGCCAAAGATACCGCATGCACGCCGGTCCGGGGCTCACCCGTCCGGCCTGCGTCCGGGCGCTCAGGCGCGGGCCGCGTCCTGGACCTGGAACAGCGGGCAAAGGGCGGCCGGCCAGTATCATCCCGATGCTCCGCGCCCACCTCTGCCGCACCGATGCCCGCTTCCCCCACCGTCTACCTCGCCGGCCCCGACGTCTTCAGGCCCGACGCCGAGGCCTGCTACGTCCGGATGGAGCGGCTGTGCGCGGCGCTCGGGCTGACGGGCCTGCGCCCCTCGGACGGCGGACCGCCGGCGGGCGCAGGCGGCGCGGCGCTGGCCCAGCGCATCTACGAGGGCAACGTCGCGCTGATCCGCCGCTGCGACGCGGTCGTCGCCAACCTGCAGCCCCACCGCGGCCTGGTCGAGCCGGACAGCGGCACGGTATTCGAGGTCGGCGTCGCGGTGGCACTGGGCAAGCCGGTGGCCGGCTACCTGCCCCGGCCCGAGCTCAGCTACGCCGAACGCGTGCGCCACCACTTCCCGACCCGCACCGATGCGGGCGGTACCGAGTGGGACGACACCCACGGCCTCTGGATCGAGGGCTTCGGCGAGCCGATGAACCTGATGCTGTCGCGCTCGACGCGGCTGTTCGGATCGTTCGAGCAGGCGATCGGGCATCTCGCCACGGTGCTGGGCCGCGCCGCCGCGCCGCTCGCAGCGGGCTGAGCGCGGCGGACCGACGTCGGGAAACCCCGACACGCCGGCCACCGGTCGCCCGATGCGTGCCGTTCGACCGTGACCGGCCGGAGGCGCCGGACCACGCGCGGACACTCGGGCTTCCACTGCCGGGGTCGCGCGTCGCGGGCTCCGGCCAGACCGCAGGACACCCGAGCCGGTGTCGCCCCAACGAGCACGCTGCAACGATGAAGTTCTTCCGGTCGAGGCGCGGCGAGCCCTACGTCGCCCAGCCGCCCGCGGTGATCGACCCGACACCGGGGCGGTCCGCAGCCGCGCAGCCGCGGACCGCGATCAGACCGGCACGCGCGCCGACGAGCTCGCCGGCCGCGTCCGCTCGTCCCGCTCCACCGACCATGCCCGCGGCACACAGCGCCGCAGACCCGGCCCCGGACCGACGCGTTCCCGACGCTGCGCCGCATGCCCGCGCACGCGCCGCAGCACCCGGCGCAACGCCGGCGTCGGTGTCGCCTGCGCCGGCCTCGGCGCCCGCGGGGCAGTCCGAAGCGGCCCCCTCGCGGGCCGCCCGTGCGCAGGACGGATCCGATCGGTGGGGACGGCGCCCGGCGCAGCCCCTGACCATCGCCTCGCACCAGCTGGCGATCGACCTGGCGCGCGGCGGCGATCCGGTGCCCGGCCTCGCACGCCGCTTTCCCCATGTGCTGAACCAGCTCTCCGCGGTGTGGGGCGACCTGCCGGTCGCGGCCGAGCTGATCGACGACCTGCTGGTCGACCGGCGCGGCGGACGCCGCGGCTTTCCGGCCGACGTGCTGGCCGAGCTGCTGACGGTCCGGCGCGTCGCGGTCAAGCGGATGGTGGGCCAGCCCCGCAAGGCGCCCAAGGCATCCGGCCCGGGCTGACGCGGCTCAGCCTTCGGCGTCCGGCGTGCGGCGCTTGGCCGGCGGCCTGGGTGCCGGCTCCGCCTCGAGGTCATCGGCCGGCCAGCGCTCCAGGAAGTCCCGCGTCTGCGCGACCGGCGCATCGAGCCAGCGGTCGTAGTCGGCCTCGTGCAGCACCACGACCATCCGCTTCTCGTCGTCGGGCTTGTGGAAGCGCTGCATCAGCGGATGGCCGTCGGCATTGATGGTCAGCATCGTGAACGACAGCAGCTCGCCGCCGTCCGGACCCCGCCAGGCGCCCCACAGGCCAGCGATGCCCATCGGCGCGCCGTCCCGGCGACGGATCTTCCAGCGCACGGCGCGGCCGGTCTCCCAGTTCGGCTCGTAGATCGCTTCGGCCGGCACGATGCAGCGCCGGCCGTGTCGCCACGCGTCGCGAAAGCTCGGCTTCTCGGCAGCCGTCTCGGAGCGCGCGTTGTAGGTGTGTCGCCCGATCGCGAGATCCTTAGACCAGTAGGGCACCAGGCCGAACAGCCCGGTCGCGGTCTCGCGCACGTGGCCCTCGGCCTGCTCGCGCGACGGGCGCATGAAGGGCGCGGCATAGCCGGGCCAGGTCTCCTCGGGCACCGGGTCGCCGCGCATCGCGGCGAAGAACAGCTTCATCCGCTCGAGGTCGGTGACCGGGACGTAGTTCGCGCACATGTTGGGTCGCGGCCCGCCGCGTTCAGTCGTAGTACTGGAACTCGAGCAGCATGCAGCCGCTGCGGCTGATGAACGGGCCGTGCAGGACCTGCGGCGGGCGGCATGCGAACGTGTAGGCGTCGAAGCGCTCGCCGCCCTCGCCGCCTGCGTCGCAGCCCACGACGAGGTCGCCTTCCACGATGAAGACCTCCTCGTGGAAATCGTGGATCACCGCCTCGGACACCCGCGCCCCCGGCTGCCAGCGGGCCAGCCGCGTGCGCGAGCCGGTCTTGCCGACCGGATCCGTGTTGTCAGCGAGGATCAGCTCGGTGATCAGGCCTTCGGAACCCGGGACGGGCGTCCAGCCGGCGGTGCCGGCGGCGGCCGCATCGAAGGCGATGCGGAAGAATTCGCGGTGGGTCTTGGGGCGGGCGGAGGTCATCGGCCGAGTGTGGCGCAGCGGGGCGTTCGCGGCAAATGCGCCGTCGAGGGCGCCGTCGAAGGCGCCGGCAAGGGCACCGGCGGGCGGACGCGAGCGCACCGGGCACCGGGCAGCGGACAGCGGACACGGACACGGGCACGCCCGCGACCGCGACCGCGACCGTGCCTCACCGCTCGACCAGCGTGTACCCCAGTCGCGGCAGGTGCACGACGGTGTCGCCCACCCGCGGGTCGTGACGGGCGATCACCACGTCGTCGACGTCGTAGCCGACGAGCCGCCCCTCGACCGGCTCGGTGACATAGCCGTCGGGCCGCACCGCCACCGGCGTGCCGAGCGGCGGCATGGCGCCGTCGACGACGGTGGGCCGCGGCGCGTCGGGCACCGCCTGCGCAGCGATCGCGAGCGCCTCGGCCGAGGTCATGGCCACCGGCGTGCCGTGGCCGATCGCCGCCATCCGCGCCATCCAGGTGCGCAGCGCCGGGTAGGGCTCGAGCTCGGCCGAGCAGTCGATGCGGAACGCCGACAGGAACCACAGCGTGTGGAAGACTGCGAAGTCGGCCCGCCCGGGGGCATCGCCGAGCAGCCAGTCGCGTCCGTGGGCGGTCAGCCCGGCGACCGCGGGCAGCGCGGCGCGCACGACGCGCAGGTTGCGGCGCGCGACCGCCTGCAGCCGCTCGGGCGAGGGCGGCGGCTTGCCGCGCAGCCGCGCGCGGTCCACGTGCAGCGCGGGGTCGACGGTCGCGGCGTTGACACCGCTCGCCCAGCGCGCGATGCCCCAGAACAGCTCGCCCTCGACCCAGGCCTCGATCGCCGCCTCGATCGCCGCGTGCGCCGGATCGGACAGCGGCGGCTCGGGCACCCGACGGTCGAGCTCGCGCGCGATGCAGCGGGTGTCGCAGAACACGTCGGCGCCGATCTGCAGCACCGGCACGTGCCGGTAGCCACCGGTCAGCGCGACCAGATCTGGCTTGGGCATCACGGACGGCACCTCGACCGAGCGCCAGCGCAGGCCCTTGCGACCGAGCATCGTGCGGGCCTTCTCGGCGAAGGGCGAGAAATCGTAGTGGTGGAGGATCGGGTTCACGGCGTCACGGGGTCACGGGGTCCACGGGGCTCGGGGGGCCGATCGCGCGGCTCGGGGCCCACCGAGCCCAATCGCCACCGTCATCGCGGCCATGAAGGACGCCGACACCCACTGCGCGCGCTCCTGGCCGATGGCGAGGTGGTGCATGAGGTCGGGCACCGCGACGTTGACGATCGTCGACGACAGCACCGACGCGACGGTGCCGACCATCACTGTCAGCAGCAGCAGGGTCCGGTCGCGCGGCCCGCGGCGCGCTGCCAGGTCGGCGGCGCTGATCGGCTCGAGCGGAGCGGCGGGCATGGGCGCGGCGGGCGGGCGAGGCTGCCCCGGGATGCGGGAGCCCTATTCTAGGCGGCTGCCCCCGCCGGCCACGCGCACGAGGGCGGGTGCCGACGGTCTGCGGCCCGGGGCTCGCCCGGGCCGCCTGCGATCACTTGACCGCGTCCTGCGCCTTCTTGAGCATCCGCACGCGGATGCGCGTGCTCGCCGGCTTGGCGGCGAAGGTCTGCTCCTGCTTGGTGAACGGGTTGACGCCCTTGCGCGCGGGCTTGGCCGGCACGGAGACGGCAGTCGCCTTCAGCAGACCGGGCCAGGTGAACGCGCGCGCGCCCTTCTTGCTCAGCGACGCGAGGATGGTGGCCTCGAGGTTGGCGAGGACGGCCTTGACCGCCTTGACTTCGACAGCGGCGACCTCGGCGAGATGCGACACCAGGCCCGACTTGCTCAGGGGCTTGGCGATCGGCTTCATCGGCGCGGCCGTGACATTCGGCGTGCCCGCCTTCGGGGCGGCTTTCGCGGCGGCCTTCTTCGCAGGCGCCTTGGCGGCGACCGGCTTCTTGGCGGCGGGCTTCTTCGCGGCGAGCTTCTTGGCAGCGGGCTTCTTTGCAGCGGGCTTCTTTGCGGTGGCCATGTGGGTTCCTGTGGCGGTGGACGGAGACCTCGGGGTCGTCGGCATCGATCGCGCTACGCGTGCCGCGACGCCTCAGCGCGATTCTACTCACGAACATCGGGCCGAGTGGCGTTTTTTGCCTTGCAAACCCGCGTTTTTCGCAGCCGGACGCGGCGCGCCGGACACACTGCGTCGGCTCAGGCGGGCACGCGCGTCGCCATCGGCTCGCCCAGCCGGATCGCGCGGCCCGGCGACCAGGAGGGCTCGAAGCGCATCGGGAGCGCGGGCCAGAGCATCACCACCGTCGAGCCGAGCAGGAAGCGGCCCATCTCCGCGCCCTGCACGAGCACGCAGGGCGGCGTGTCGTAGTCCCACGCGCGGACCGTGCCGGGACGCGGCGGATTGACGACGCCATGCCAGACGGTGGCCATGCTGCCGACGATCGTCGCGCCCACCAGCACCAGCACGAACGGCCCGTGCACGGTGTCGAACAGGCACACCACGCGCTCGTTGCGCGCGAACAGGCCCGGGATGCCGCGCGCCGTCGCGGGGTTCACCGAGTACAGGCTGCCCGGCACGTGGACCATGCGCCGCGGCCGGCCTTCGCAGGGCATGTGGATGCGGTGGTAGTCGCGCGGACTGAGGTACAGCGTCGCGAAGGCGCCGTCGTCGAAGCGCGCGGCCAGCGCGGCGTCGCCGCCGAGCAGTGCCGTCGTGGTGTAGTCATGGCCCTTGGCCTGGAACACGCGGTCGCGCTCGATGCGGCCGAACTGGCTGATCGCGCCGTCGACCGGGCAGATCCAGTCGGCGTCGGCGAGCGGCCGCGCACCAGGCTCGAGCGCACGCGTGAAGAATTCGTTGAAGCTCGGGTACGACTCGATGCGCGGGTCGGCCGCCTCGGCCATGTCGACGCCGTAGCGCGCGACGAACCGGCGGATCGCCGCATGCGTCAGGCCGCCGGCGCGCGCAGACGCGAGGCGGCCGGCCGCGACGGTCATCGCCTGCTTGGGCAGCAGGTGCTGCAGGATCACGAAGGGATCGGTCACGTCGGCACCCGGCATTGAAGGCGGAGGCATTCTAGCCGGGCGGTCCGGCGCACGGCGGCGGGCCTCGCGGATCGCGCATACTCACGGCTTTTTTCGCGAAGGAATGCCGCACCCATGTGGTTCAAGAACCTGATCGTGCTCCGAGTCCCGGCGGGCTGGGACCTCGACGTCGACACCCTCGCCGATGCACTGCTGCCGCGGGCCTTCACCGAAGCCTCGTCGGTCGAGGAAATGCGCTCGGGCTGGGTGCCGCCGCGCGACGGCGACACGTCGCTGGTGCTGGCGTCGGGCCGCCACATGCTGATCTCGCTGCGCCAGGAGAAGAAGCTGCTGCCGGCACGCGTGGTCTCGCAGTTCGTCAAGCAGCGGGCCGAGCGCATCGAGGCCGAGGACGGCTTCAAGCCCGGCCGCAAGCGGATGAAGGAGCTCAAGGAGCAGGTCCGCGACGAACTGCTGCCGCGCGCATTCAGCCTGTCGACCGACACGCGCGCCTGGATCGACCCGGTGGGCGGCTGGCTCGCCATCGACGCGGCCTCGCAGACGCGCGCCGACGAGATCGTCGGCCTGCTCGCGAAGTCCCTCGACGGCTTTCCGGCGCGGCCGCTGAAGACCGTGGCCTCGCCCACCGCCGCGATGACGCAGTGGCTGGTCGACGACGACGCGCCCGCCGGCTTCAGCATCGACCAGGACGTGGTGCTCAAGGCACGCGACTCGAAGGCGACGATCCGCTACGCCAACCAGTCGCTCGAGGTCGACGACGTCGCCCGCCACACCAAGGCGGGCAAGCTGTGCACGCGCCTGGCGCTCACCTTCTCCGACCGCGTGAGCCTGGTGCTGACCGACTCGCTGGCCATCAAGCGGGTCCGTCCGCTCGACGTGCTCAAGGAGTCCGAGGCGGGCAGCGCCGCCGGTGCCGATGCCGAGGAGCGGTTCCTGTCGGACTTCACGCTGATGGCGGGCGAGCTGTCGTCGCTGCTGGCCGGCGTGGTCGACGCCCTCGGCGGCCCGCTCCCCGATGCGCGGCTCGATCCGAAGCCGGACACGCCGGCCGACGGCACGCCACGGCTCGCGAAGGCGGCCTGAGCGGCGTCACCAGTGCGGCCGGTCGTGCCCCACGCGCACCGGCCTCACCTCGTCGGTCGACACGTTGGCGAGCGCCGCACCGAACTCCGCCGGGATCGGCAGCGAGCGCAGCCTGTCGCCGACCTTCGCGACCCAGGCGCGCACCTCCCAGCCCTCGACCAGCAGCTGCTGGCCGCGCATGAGCTTGTAGTCGATGCGGAAGCGCTTCGGCCCGAACTTCTCGATGCGTGCCTCGGCGAGCAGGCGATCGCCGTCGGTCGAGGCGACCAGGAACTTCGCATGGGCCTCGAGGATCGGCGTGCCGACCACGCCGTAGCGCTCGGTGAGCGAGGCCTGCGACAGCCCGGCGCAGCGCAGCCAGTGCTGGAACGCGGTGTCGAACCAGTAGAAGTAGTGCGGATAGAACACGATCCGCGCGGGATCGCAGTCGCCCCACTCGACGGTGAACGAGGTGGTGAAGGCGATCGGCTGCGGGTCCATGGCGTGCGTGTCGGTCGGTGCGGCGGCGGGCGGGGTCGAGGTCGGGAGCGACGTCGCGGGTGAAGCGGCGGGCGGGCTGCGGGT
>Ga0164292_10004018_pt1 | contig 11994 bp, 9 predicted proteins | sample GEODES117metaG_FD_111486 | JGI IMG/M metagenome (GOLD analysis project Ga0164292, IMG submission 111486) | Eutrophic lake water microbial communities from Lake Mendota, Wisconsin, USA - GEODES117 metaG | ecosystem: Environmental > Aquatic > Freshwater > Lake | place: USA: Lake Mendota, Wisconsin... | reverse complement strand
CTGGTCTGGTCGCAAAAACTGGGCGTGCTGGAAGACCGGACGCCCATCACTCATACCTTGACGGCGAATGACGTCCTCAATCGCTAACAGAAACTGTTCATTGGCTTCGTCACCGATGGCATGCGCAGCGATCTGTCGGTTGCTTTTCCAGTACTTGTCCAGAAAGGCGACCAGCTGCTCCTGCGGATCGACCCTCAGGCCACGATAGTCAGCGGTGGTCACTCCCGGCGGGTTGGTGGTGAAACGCCGCGACATGAACATGGTGTCGATACTGCCGTCGAGCCAGAACTTGATTCCGGCGAGGCGCACGCGATTGATGTAGCGCTTGTCGAGATCGGGGCGCGCAGCAAGCATCGCGGTACTGGTGTCGGCGTTAGGCGCGCTGCGACTCTTCTGGATCTGATAAGCCGCAGTGATGATCCGTTCGGCCGCAGAGGCCTTGGCGAACATCACCAGATCGATTGGCATCAACTGCTCATCGACAATCGCCTGCGCGATCGGAATGTCATCGCCACTCAGTCCGAGCCCCATCTCGCAGGCGGTGGTGATGCCGTTCTGCGTCCACAGCGCCACCGCCCGGCCGACACCCTTTCGCGTCTGCGCCGCGGTCAAGGGCGCACGCGTTGCCAGCACGCCCATCCAGGCCGACTCGGCCGCATGGCCAGTCAGCTCGCGAGAGCCGGGCTGACGCGAAAAGAAGCCTCCCTCGGGATCGGGGGTGTCGGCGCTGAACTTCATTTCCCGGATCAGCGCGGTATTCATGACGCCGTGATGGCCCGACCCGTCGGAGACGCCGATCGGGCGAGTGGCACTCACGGTATCGAGCTCGGCTGCGGTCGGATGACGCTTTTCTGCCATTTGCTCGGCGCGATAGCCCATCCCGACAATCCGGTCTCCCTCGGGCACCTCGGCCGCATGCGATTTCAAGCGGGCGAGCAGTTCGGGAATGTCCTTGACTCCGGCGAGATCGGCATCGAGCATCGTATGCGTCGCGTAGACCAGATGGCCGTGTGAATCGATGAAACCGGGCATCAGGGTCGAGCCTGCAAGGTCGATACGGGTCGCACCCTGCCCGGCAGCCTGCTGGACTTGCGCAAGCGATCCGACTGCCGCGATCCGGCCGTCCTTCACCAGCAGCGCCTCGGCATAGCGCGGCGCATCGCCAACCATGGTGAGAATGTCCCCGCCGGTGTAGTAGTAGGTGGCAGACGCAGCCGGCGTGCGGGCGAGATCAGGCGCTGTTGGAGCGTTCGTGGCACAGCCGGTGAGTGCGGCCAGACAGGCGAAACCGATCACTGAGGCCCGGCATCGAAAGGCGAGAGGGTTTGTCATCGCATTGACGCTTGATAGTTGTCGGGAACGCCGATGTTATCCGACGAAGACACGACGCTTGTTCGTTCGTCACGCAAGCAATCCGGCAAAAAACATTTTTGTATTCCATTTCCCACATTAGCTTCTGCCGCCACCGACTGCACTCGATTTACCAGGCCAAAGCGGCCCTTGGGAGCATAAGCAGGGTCTGACACAGGCGGTGTTTTCCACCGGCGAGGCACAGCAAAATCAGGTCAAGATCAGCGCCAGCAAAGCCGGCTCTTTCGGCAGCGAGTTGGAAAACAATCGCAAAACGATAAGGTACTCAGGGCGTCAGCTGACCATCGACCACCCGGATGATCTTGTCGCAGCGGGCGGCGAGCGTCGGGTTGTGCGTGACGAAAAGCACGGTGGTCGAATGCTCCATATTGAACTTGCGCAGCAGCGAAAACACCTCGTCCGCGCTGCGGGTATCGAGGTTGCCGGTCGGCTCGTCGGCCAGCAGCAGCGCCGGGTTCATCGCCAACGCGCGCGCAATCGCCACACGCTGCTGCTGGCCGCCACTCAGATTGGCTGCACCGTTGTGCTGTCGATCACGAAGACCGACACTGTCGATCAGCATGGCGGCGCGCTCGAGCATTGCCTCATCGGCAAAGCCTGCCGCACCCAGCATCGGCATCATCACGTTCTCCAGCGCGCTGAAAGCCGTGATCAGATGGTGGTACTGGAAGACGAAACCAATCGAATGGCCGCGCAGCCGGGTCAGGGAGCGATCGTCAAGCTCGCCGGTGTGCTCGCCGCACACAGTGACTGTTCCGCTGCTTGGCCGATCAAGCAGTCCGATGATGTTGAGGAGCGTGCTCTTGCCCGAACCCGACGGGCCCATGACCGCACAGAACTCGCCCTTCAGCAGATCCAGGTCAATACCGTGCAGCACCTCGGCTTCGACCGGGGTGCCAGCGTTGTAGGCCTTGCGTACGCCGCGCAGTGTGACGACCGCCGGGCGGGCAGCCGCTGCCCCCGGCTCGGCGCGCAGATCATGCCGGTCAGCCACGAATCGCCACCACCGGATCGAGTCGGGCGGCACGCAAGGCAGGCGCCACTGCAGCGAGCAGCCCGGTCAGGGTAGCAAGCATCAGGGCAAGCGCGAACAGGGTGGGATCGAGCACCAGCGGAAACATCGCCGTGCCATCGGCATTGCGGACATAACGCTGCCACAGGACCAGCGCACCCGCACCCACCAGCGATCCGGCTGCCGCGCCACCCAGCGCGAGCAGGCCGCCCTGCAGCAGGAAGACCCTCAGGATCTGCCCTTGCGAGATGCCCATTGCCCTGAGGATGCCGATCTCACGCGACTTTTGCACCACCACCACCACAAGCACGCTCGCAATGCCGAAAGCCACCGAGAGTGCGACGAAAAAGCGGATCGCGCGGTTGGCGGTGGTCTGCGCGCTGACCGCAGCGAAAAACTGTGCACCGGTTCTGATCCAGCTGTCGGCCACGACACCTGTAGTCGTGCTGATACGCTGCGCCACCCGTTCGGCCGAATAGACGTCGCGCACGGTGACATCGAGGCTGGTGACACCGCCGGGTAAACCGAGCAGGCCCTGGGCTGTATGCAGGGACATGAAAACGCTGCGCGAATTCACGGCCTTGTTGCCAAGATCGAAGATACCGCTGACTGTCAGCGGATTCGATATGCCCACCACAGTGCTCACCCGCAGCTTGTCGCCTGCGTCCAGCCCCAGGTCACTGGCCAGTTCGATGCCGACGAGGATATCGGTGCCGCTCAGGCGGGCGCTTCCGCGAACCATCTTGTCGTTCAGATCGACGATACGGAAATACTGCTCGGGCTCGATGCCATTGAGCGACACCGACCGGCTGACATTGCCGCGCAACACCAGCGCCGAGCCGCCTGCCATCGGCGACACGACAAACACTTCAGGCATGTCGCGTATCTGCCCGGCGATTGCCTGCCACTGGTCGATCGACTTCAAACGCTGCAAGGGAGCTTGCACGATGGCGCCTTCGATGACGCTCGAGGCATCAGAGCGCGCAGCGTTGTCTGTCGCGCCGCGCAGGGGTCGGGCAACCTCCCTAGGCGGCAGTAACTGGATGTGCGACTGCGAGGACAGAACACGATTGATGAAGTTGCTCTGCAGGCCCGCCAGCAGCGCCGACATGAACACGATGACCGCCACGCCGATCGTCACGCCTAGAATGATGAAGATGGTCTGCAGCCTGCCCTCGCGCAAGAAACGCAGCGCCACGATCCACTCGAAGGGTGTCCAGCGACTGAACATGCGCGGGGGCCTCTCAGCGCGAGGCGGCCGATGTGGCCCCAACGCTTGTACGCACCCGCTGTCCCGACACCACCGCGGCCGCCACCGGCACGACAAGATTCCCCTCCTCCAGCCCCTCTAGCACCTCGGCCCAGCCGGCGCTTCGCAAACCCAGCCGCACAGGCCGACGCACCGCCCGACCCTGCTCGATGCGCAGCACCGAGCCGGACTGAGCATCAGGGCCCTGCGCGTCTTCGAGCGCACTCGCCGGCACGAGCAGGGCATTTGCGCGCCGCGCCACTTCAATGTCGATCGACACCGTCATGTCCTGCTTCAGCACCGAGGGGGGCGAGGGCACGTCGAGCTTGACCTCGACCGCCCCGGTCTGCGCATTGACCCTGGGGTTGATGTAGACGAGCACCGCTTCAAACCGCTGTGTCGGATAGGCGTCGGCTGATGCAAGCGCCTTCTGACCCGTAGCCAGAAGGCGCAGATTTTTCTCGTCGATCTGGGCGACCAGCTGGGTACGACCGACGGGCGACAGGGTCATCAGAACCTTGCCCGCTTGCACCACATCACCTGCCTCGACATTCCTTCCTATCAGCGTGCCCGCGACAGGCGCATGAATGACGGTATAGCCAAGGCGCGCACGCGCGACGTCGGCAGCAGCACGCGCTTGCGCAACCGCTGCGACTGTCAGCGCCCGATCGCTGCCGCCAGTTCGAAGGGCATCGCGCTGTTTCTGGGATGACTGCAACTGCGCATCGGCAAGCTCGACACCCTTTCGAGTCTCGTCGAGCGCCGCATCGCCAATGAAGCCTTTGGCGGCCAGTTCCTGCTGCCGTCTCAGCATCGATTGGAGATTGCCCAGACTCGCCTGCGTCTGTCGCACCGACTGCTCGGCCACCGGCAGGAGCACCTCGATAAGCTGTCGCTGTCGCGCTTCGGCCTGCACCACGGCGACCTCGGCCTGGCGCATCAGTGCTCGCTGCTCGGAGGCGTCGAGTTCGATCAGCACCTGCTCGGAGCGCACCGTCTGGCCCTCGGCAACCGGCACCCGGAGCACTTCCCCGGTGATCTGCGAGGCAACCTCGACACGGTGCGGCGTCTGGACTCGACCGCTCGCAACCACGGTCTTCACGAAATCCCGACGCCCAATCGCTTCGGCATCCACCCTGACGCCACCCCACCAGCGCCAGCCGAGTACAGCGGCCACCAGCAGCACCCCGATCAGCACGGTGAAGCGTATCCAGCGCTGTCGTTTCGGCACCAACACAGACTCGGTCATGCGCATCCCGGTTGAATCGGGTGTCGCTGCAACCGGCGGGGCACCCTTTACACCGAGAATGCGTCAAGCCTCGCCGACGCATTCTGACCAGAGTCAAGCAATTGACGATTCGCGGCGGGTGCTTGCTCTGGGGCGCGCTGGCGCAGTCGGCCGGCATGCATAGGCCATAATCCGAGGACAAGCCCGCACTAACTGAACGCCGTCACCCTCGACGCACGGGCACGGAGACCACACCATGCCCAGAATCCAGGCTTCCCCGGCACTGTCCCGACTGCGCGTCCTTGACCTTTCCCGTGTGCGCGCCGGTCCGGTCTGCGCGCGGCACTTCGCCGACTTCGGTGCCGACGTCATCAAGGTTGAAACCGCGGGCGATGAGGATCTCGGCGGCGCCCGTCATGGATCCGACTTCCAGAACCTGCACCGCAACAAACGATCGATCGCGATCGACCTGAAGTCGCCAGCCGGAAAAAGTGTTTTTCTGACTCTGGTCAGGACCGCCGATGTCGTGATCGAGAACTATCGGCCGGATGTGAAAGACCGACTCGGCATCGACTATGCCTCGCTGCGGGAAATCAATCCGCGCATCATCCTCGCCAGCATCTCGGGCTTCGGCCAGGACGGCCCCTATCGCGACCGCCCGGGCTTCGACCAGATTGCCCAGGGTCTGTGCGGCATCATGTCGGTCACCGGTTTTGCCGGGCAGGGCCCGATGCGCGCGGGTGCTGCGGTCGCCGACGTCACTGCCGGACTGCAGGCGGCGCTGGGTATCATGACAGCCATCGTCGAGCGCGAGACCACCGGCGAAGGCCAGTGGGTTCAGAGCAACCTGCTGCAGGCGGGCCTCACGCTCCTCGATTTTCAGGCAGCCCGCTACACGATGGACGGCCAGGTGCCGCCGCAGGTGGGTAACGACCATCCGACAAGCTTGCCGACTTCGGTGTATCGCACGGCAGACGGCTTCATCAATGTGGCAGCATCCGGATCAGCCATCTGGAAGCGACTGTGCGACGCCATCGGCCGCCCCGATCTGTTGAGTGACCCGCGCTTTGCAAGCGCGCAGGGCCGCGCCACCCACCGCACCGCGCTCGCCGAGGAAATCAACGCAGTGCTTGCCAGCCGCCCGAGTCTCGAATGGGTCGAATCGCTCAATGCCGCCGGCGTACCCTGCGGACCGATCCATGCCATGGATGAGGTCTTCGCCGATGCGCAGGTCAGACATCTCAATGCGGCGGTTGCGGTTGAGCATCCGACTCTGGGAACGTTGAATATCCTCAATCAGGCGATCAAGCTGTCGCGTACACCGGGCGCGGTTGTGACCGCCACCCCTGAGCGCGGCGAACACAGCGATGAGATTCTCGGCGAGATCGGCCTGTCGGCGGCGCAGGTGGCTGAACTGCGTGCCTCGGGCGCGATCCGCTGAACTTCCCGCTTTTGCTGGCTCAGGCCTCTACCCCCCAATAACCCTTACTTTTTTTCAGGACTGTCATGCCCGAAATCATCAGCCGACGCGACGGTGCGATCGCCACCCTGCTCTTTTCCAACCCGGCCAAGCTCAATGCAATGAGTCGCGACATGTGGGTGCAACTCGCCCAGGGCATCGAAGCCGCCGACGCCGATCCCTCGGTGAAGGTGATCGTGCTGCGCGGCGAGGGCGAGCGCTCCTTTGTATCGGGTGCCGACATCTCGCAATTCGGCGAGATGCGCAACCGCTCGGATACGCAAGCCGAATACGAACGGGCGGTCACCGCCGGCTACAACGCACCGACCGTGTGCAGCAAGCCGGTGGTGGCGGCAATTCGCGGCATCTGCATCGGCGGGGGGCTTGGGCTGGCAGCGGCCTGCGATGTGCGCATCTGCTCTGACGACACGGTGTTTCGCATGCCGGCCGGCCGCATGGGTCTGGGCTACAGCCCCTCGGGCGTGAGGCGTTTCGTTGCCATGGTCGGCGCGGCAAATACTGCTGACCTCTTTCTGTCGGCGCGCAAATTCGGCGCCGTCGAAGCGCAGCGAATTGGCTTCGTGTCGCAAGTCCACACCACCGCAGCCTTCGAGGCGGCAGTCGCCGACTATGTTGCGATGGTTGCCGACAACGCTCCGCTGACCCTTGCCGCCGCCAAGTTCTCGATCCTCGAAGCACTGAAGGACCCGGCCGATCGCGAACCGCAGCGCGCACTGAAGATGGTCAAGGACTGCTTTGACAGCGAGGACTACCGAGAAGGTCGAACCGCTTTCATGGAAAAGCGGGTGCCACAGTTCAAGGGCCGCTGAGGCGGACCTCACAATCCAACGTCAACAGCCTGTATGGCGAGACACCATGACAGCATCGACAAATCGACGCACGCTGCGAGCGGCTCGCTCGCGACGAGACGGTCAGAACGATGCACTCAGGGTCAGCCGCACGGTGCGCGACTCCACCGGATGAAAATGCCGATCGTCAACGCCCCCGAGCGGTTCGCCCGGCAGGCGAGAGGCGTAGAAATAATCGATGTCGCTCGCCTGGCGATTGAAAAGATTGAATACGTCCAGGCTCAGACGCAGCGCTGGCATGAGCCTGACGCCGATCCGCAAGTTCGCGAGCGTGGTAGACCCCGATTGTTGTGAACCGTCTTCAGTGAGCGGGCGTGGGCCGAAATAACGAACACGGAACTGGCCGAACCATGGGCCGAAATCGGTGAGGGTCACCCCCAGCGCAGCGACTTTCCCGATCGACCCCGGAATATTGGCGCCCGCGGGATCGTATTGGGTATATCGGGCTTGAGAGACCGCCAGATCGGCATCGAGCAGCAACCAGCGTCGAGCCGCATAGTGATTGCTCCATTCGACACCCCGACGCCGACTGGCCCGGCTCGGCGCGGTGTCGCCGGCATCACCCTGAAAAACCAGTTCCGAATCGACGCTCAGTTGCCAGAGCGCGAGCGAGGACTGCAGACCTGGCACGATCTCGGTTCGCACCCCCAGTTCCGAGCCTTTGGTACGAGCTGCCACCGGGACCGACTCGATCGGCGTGCCTTCCCGAGGTGCAATGCTTGCGACGGCGCCGCGGGCATCATTGGTATGGAAACCCCATCCATAGTTCACGAAGTATTGGGTCTTCGCCCAGGGCCCGAACACCAGCGACAGCTTGGGGCTGGTCAGGTTCGCCTGGGCCTTGCCGCTGTTGCCAGGAATCGAACTGTTCACATTGAAGTCGAAATGGTCGGTGCGCAGACCCGCCACACTGCTGAACCAGTCAGTCCACTGGACAAGGTTCTCTGCATAGAGCGACACGCTGGTCTGGCGAAGATCGCTTTCCTGGATGGTTGCCTGTCGCGCACCTGCAACCGAGGTATAGAGGCCGACTGGTCTGAGCCAGTCAGTACGAGTCTGCACGCCGATCGTCATCAGGCTGTCGATGCCTGCCAGATAGAGCGGAACCGCGCGGCTCAGATTGGCACCAACGGTATTGCGTCGCTCCGATTGCTGGAACTGATCGCCATTGACTGGGTCCTGCAGGAAATAGGTAAAGTTGGAGGACAGATCGAATCGCGACTGCACCGCAAAGACATTGGCCTGCGTCAGCCCATCGGCATCCTTGCGCCTTAGCGCATACGACAGGCTGTAGCGTTCGGTGCGACCGCCATCCGTGTTGTCGATGGCGCCATATCGGGACACAAGGCCGCTGTCGATGGCCCTTTGCGGAATCTGATCGGTCGCATTCCAGCGAGCCGAGTAGGCCATCAGGGTGAGCGACTGGCGATTGTCAGGATCGCCATCGCTGTAGCGCAGAACGCCGTTGAAGCGACGCAGATCCTCGGGCGTCTCCCAGGGTCCGTTGTTGCGATTGGCTTCGAAGGCATAGAGCAGTTTTCCGCTGCCGAGATCGGCAGATCGGGCCAGCACAAGCCGCTGGTACGCATTTTGCCCGACGGTCACCGTCGCGATGGCCTGCGGCAGCGCATCGATGAGACGAAAGCGTGCCGACCCGACCGATGAAAAGTCGCCTTCCTCGGCGTAATAGGGCCCCTTGCGATAGTCGATACGATCGATGAGCTCGGGAATCAGCCAGTTCAGGTCTGTGTAGCCCTGACCGTGAGCATGGGAGGGCATATTGATCGGCATCCCATCGACGAAGGTCGCAAAGTCGGTGCCGTGATCGAGGTTGAATCCGCGCAGGAAATACTGATTGGCTTTGCCACCGCCACTGTGTTGGGTCACGACCAGACCCGGCACGAACTCGAGCACCTCGGCAGGACGCAGCAGGGGGTTGTTCCGGATCATGGTCGAGTTGACCGTGCCGGCGCTGGCCGCATCGGTCGTACCGATCCGCGTGTCGTAGTTGCCATGGACCACGACCGGATCGAGCCTCGCGGCGGGCTCGCTGGCTGTCCGCGACACTTGAGCACGCAATGCTGACGATGCAAACGCCAGCGTCAATGCCGCGCTGATGACAATCAGTTGATACACGTTGCCGGGTGCAAGGCCGATTGACCGGATCATTTCAAAAGGGGAATCTCAGGATGAACGGTTAGACTTTACCTTGATGGCCTTTCAATGTTCGAGTACCCGGATCGACCTGACCGACAACCCTCATGACGAAGACAGCCTGGTCCCCCGATTCGGTCATCGACTTCTGGTTCCGTGAAGTCACGCCCAAACAGTGGTGGGCGCGCTCGGACGAATTCGACCAGCTCATCACGACGCGCTTTGGCGTGCTGCACACTGCTGCATCGCGCTGCGAGCTTTTTGACTGGCGAAAGACAGCGACCGGCCGACTCGCCGAAATCATCGTGCTCGATCAGTTCTCTCGAAACATCTGTCGCGACACCGCCCAGGCCTTCGCCAGCGATGACCTGGCGCTCGCGCTGGCACAGACAGCCGTGGCGGTCGGTGCCGACCGCGAACTCGAGATCGAACAGCGCGCCTTCCTCTACATGCCCTACATGCACAGCGAGTCGCCTCTCATTCATGAAATTGCCCAGGCGCTCTTTGCCTCGCTCGGAGTGGAGGACAAACTGCACTTCGAGTTGCGGCACAAGGCGATCATCGATCGCTTCGGTCGTTATCCTCACCGCAATGCGATCCTCGGGCGCCTCAGCACGCCCGAAGAAGTCGCCTTCCTTCAAACTCCCGGCTCGTCCTTCTGAGCGCTGCGAACGACCCCACCATGACCCAAGCCTCTGACGCCAGCTCCCCGCCCGAACGCCTTCTCGAAGGCATCGTCGTGTGCGACTTCACACGCGTGCTCTCAGGCCCCTATTGCACACGGCTGCTGGCCGACCTGGGCGCCGACGTGATCAAGATCGAGCGCCCAGGCGAAGGCGATGAAGTGCGCCATATCGCGCCGCAGATGAGCCCGACCGCCAGCGATCAGGGCGCCTACTTCGCGCGCATCAATGCCGGCAAGCGAAGCATCGCCATCGACTTCACCAATCCGCAGGCCCGCGAGGTGGTGCTCGACCTGGTCCGCAAGGCCGATGTCGTGGTCGAAAACTTTTCGCCCGGCGTAATGGCCAAATACCAGTTCGATGAGCCGAGCCTGCGCGCGATCAAGCCCGACCTGGTCTACTGCTCGATCTCGGGTTTCGGTCAGACCGGCCCGCTGCGAGGGCTGCAGGCCTATGCCCATCTGATCAATGCCTTCTCCGGCATGATGGACCTCGATCGCAGCGGTTTTCTCGCGCCCAAGGCCTCGAATCTTCAGGCAGCCGATGTACTGGCCGGCGCTCATGCCTTCGGTGCGATCTGCGCGGCGCTGATCCGTCAGATCCGCCGCGGACAGGGCGCCTATGTCGATGTCTCGATGCTCGAGTGCCTGATCTGCGCCGACGATGTCAATTTTCCGGCGCTGCTCAATGACACACCGATCGAGCGCAAGCCGCGCGTCGGCATGGTGGTGCAGGCGATCGGCGATCGGCATGTTGCGATGCAGGTCGGTGGCGCAGCCAATATGTGGGCACGGATGGTCGAGGCGATGAAGCGCCCCGATCTGATCAATGATCAGCGCTTTGCAACCACTGCCGCACGTCGTGCCAATTGGGGCGAACTGATGACCCTGATTGCCGATTGGCTGGGCACCATGAAAAGTGCCGAAGAGGCCCTCGACACGCTGGGGGCTTCGCGCGTGCCGGCGGTGCCGATGATGATGGCCGAAGAGATCGTGGTGCATCCGCACCTGGCGCACCGCAAGGCCTTCCCGGTGCTGTCGCATCCGCAGCGACCGCAGGGTGTGCGTGTCACCGCGGCGCCCTTTCAGCTCGACGGCGAAGCGGTCGTGCCGCAGTCCACTGCGCCCTGGCGGATCGGCGAACATACCCGCGAGGTGCTCGGCAGTGTGCTGGGATACGACGCGGCGCGCATCGCCGCCTTGCAGGCTGGTGGCGTGGTCAAGTCAGCCGACTGAATGATCGACTGAACCACATCGTCGATGGAGATCTTCCATAGCGATGAAACCGCGTCCCAGTCCAGCGCTGATTGTGGCCAGACAACGCTCGATGGTCGGCGCAGTTCGACGACAATATCGCCACACCATTATCGATTTCACGGATTGAAGCCATGAGCCTTTCAGCACCTGTCGAGCGAACGCCGCTCCATACCCGCACCATCGTGTGTCACGGATTCAAGCGCGCCGACGGGCATTACGACATCGAAGCCAGCATCATCGACGTCAAGGCCTATCAGTACACCGAGCCCTTTCGCGGCGTGCGCGAGCCGGGCAGCCATGTGCACGAGATGTGGGTGCGCCTCACTGTTGGCGAAGACATGGTGGTCAAGGGCATCGAAGTCTCGATGCCGGCCACGCCCTACCCTGCCTGCCAGACTGCAAAACCCAACTTCCAGGGTCTGATCGGCGTGACGGTCGGCGGCGGCTGGCGGCGTGCGGTGCAGGAATGCGTGGGGAATGTGCGCGGCTGCACGCATGTGCGCGAGCTGCTGTTTCCGATGGCCACCGTCGCCTTTCAGACCATCGGCGGATGGCCGGTGGCCGGCGAAGAGCCCAAGCCTGCGCCGATCAAGCGGGCTGAAAAGCCTCGGGTGATCGACGGTTGTATCGCCTGGGCGTCGGATGGCGAGGTGGTCGCCAAGCTACATCCGGAGTTTGCAACGAGGCCGGGGAGCGAGGCGGTTTGAGGAGTG
>Ga0164292_10004017_pt1 | contig 11994 bp, 8 predicted proteins | sample GEODES117metaG_FD_111486 | JGI IMG/M metagenome (GOLD analysis project Ga0164292, IMG submission 111486) | Eutrophic lake water microbial communities from Lake Mendota, Wisconsin, USA - GEODES117 metaG | ecosystem: Environmental > Aquatic > Freshwater > Lake | place: USA: Lake Mendota, Wisconsin... | reverse complement strand
GTTCGCCGGCCCGCTGCTCGCCTTCGGCGAGCGCCACCCGCTGGACGGCGTCCTCGAGCGGCTGCTGTTCGTGCTGCTGCTGGTGCTGGTGTGGCTCGGCGCCGAGCTCGCGCGCGTGCTGCTCGCGCGCCGGCGCAACAAGCGCCTGCTCGAGGAACTCTCCTCCGCCGGCGCCGACGACTCGGTCTCCAAGGAAGAGGCCGAGCTGCTGGCGCGCCGCTTCCGCGAGGCCCTCGACACGCTCAAGGGCACCAAGCTCGGGGGGCAGGGCGGGGCCAAGCTCCTGTACCAGCTGCCCTGGTACATGTTCATCGGCGCGCCAGGCTCGGGCAAGACCACCGCGCTCGTGAACTCGGGGCTGCGCTTCCCGCTGGCCAAGGCCGGCGCCTCGGCCTCGGCGCTCGGCGGCATCGGCGGCACGCGCAACTGCGACTGGTGGTTCACCGACGACGCGGTCCTGATCGACACCGCCGGCCGCTACACCACCCAGGACAGCAATTCCCGGGTCGACCAGTCGGCGTGGCAGACCTTCCTGCAACTGCTGAAGAAGTACCGGCCGCGCCAGCCCATCAACGGCATCTTCGTCACGCTGAGCATCGGCGACCTGCTGTCCTACAACGCCGCCGAGCGCGCGCAGTACGCGCAGGTGGTGCGGCAGCGCGTGGAAGACCTGCAGCAGCAGCTGGGGCTGCAGTTCCCGGTCTACGTGATGGTCACCAAGTGCGACCTGATCTCCGGCTTCGACGAGTTCTTCGCCACGCTGGACGCCGAGCAGCGCGCCCAGGTCTGGGGCGTCACGCTCGGCTTCGACCTGAAGAAGCGCGAGCCCGAGTCGGCGAAGGACGGCTTCGACGCGGCGATGCCGGGGCTGGTCGACAAGCTCAACCACATCCTGCTGGAGCGCCTGCAGGAAGAGCGCGACCCCGAGCGGCGCGCCCAGATGTACCCCTTCCCGCAGCAGTTCGCCGCGGTCGGGCCGCTGGTGTCCGAGTTCCTCGACGGCGCCTTCGGCACCAGCAAGTACGCGGGCAAGGTCATCGTGCGCGGCGTGTACTTCACCAGCGGCACGCAGCAGGGCGCCACGATCGACCGCCTGCTGGGCGCGCTCACCCAGTCGCTGGACCTGCGCGGCGGCGGCGCCCGGCGCGCCCAGCCCGCGGGGGCCGGCAAGAGCTTCTTCATCCAGCGCCTGATGACCGACGTGGTCTTCCCCGAGGCCGGCCTGGCCGGCTTCAGCGAGGAGCGTGAAGTCCGCCTGACGCGCCTGAACTGGGGCCTCGCCGCAGGCTCGGTCGCGCTCGCCGCCGGCCTGGGCGTGGCCTGGACCTTCAGCTTCTTCGCCAACAAGGACGGCCTGGCCCGGGCCGGCGCCGCCGCCGGCCAAGCCCGCACGGCCCTGGCCGCCGTCGAGCCCCCGCGCCTGGGCGACCTGGCCCCGCTGGTGGAGGCGCTGAACGCGATGCGGCGCGTGCCCGCCGCCGTGCACGACCCGGTGGACGACCCCCGCACCGGCATGACCTGGGGCCTGTACCAGGGCGATGCCGTCCAGGAGCAGGTGGGCGAGCGCTACCGCCACGCGCTGCAGCAGGGCCTGATGCCGCGCATCGCGCTGCAGCTCGAGGCCGTCATGACCGCGCCCGAGGCCCAGCCGCAGCACGTCTACGCCGCGCTCAAGACCTACCTGATGATGTACGACGGCAAGCGCCTGGAGCGCGAGTGGTTCGTCGGCGCCGTCACCGAGCTGTGGCGCGCGCGATTCGACCCCGCGCTGCTGGCGGCCGCGCGCGCCCACCTGGAGACGCTCGTCAACGGCGGCGACCTGCTCGTGGCGCGCTTCCACCCGCGCAACGACGCCATCGTCACCCAGGCGCGCGAGCGCATCGCGCGCTCGTCCATCGTCGACCGCGCCTACGAGCTGCTGCGCCTGTCGGGCGCCGGCAGCCAGGAAGGCCTGCGCCTGAGCGAGGTGCTCGGCGCCTCGGGCGTGGGCATCTTCGAGCGCGCCTCCGGCGTGCCGCTGACCGAGCCGATCTCCGCGATCTACACGCGCCAGGGCTACCGCAAGCTGGTGCGGCCGCGCATCGACGACATCGTCGCCACCATGGCGGCCGAGGAGTCCTGGGTCCTCGGCCCCCAGGCCTCGGGCGTGGGCAAGACCGAGCCGGCGCAGATCGCGCTGGAGGTGCAGCGCCGCTACTTCGCCGACTTCCAGAACACCTGGGACGCCGTGCTGGCCGACGTGCGCCTGCGCCGCATCGACGGTGTGGCTGCGGCGCTGAACGCCGCCCAGGTGCTGTCGCAGGCCGACTCGCCGCTCAAGCGCCTCGTCACGGCGGTGGCCGACGTGACGCGCCTGACCGTCGCCGACGTCCAGGGCGCAGCCCAGCAGGCCGTCGTCGACAACGTCAAGCAGAAGGCGAAGGAGGCTGCGACCAGCGCCACCACCGGCATCTTCGGCGCCCAGGCCGGCGCCGTCGTCGGCACGGCCCTGCCCGCCGACGCCTCGCGCCGGCTCGAGGCCCAGGCCGAGGAACGTTTCGCCGGGCTGCGCCGCCTCGTCGGCGACGGCAAGACGGGCGAGATCGACGCGGCCATCGCCCTCATCGCCCAGGTCGCCACCGAACTCGTGGCGATGCAGCAGAAGGTCTCGAGCGGGCAGGGCATCAAGGAGGTGCCGGCGGGGCTGGCGAACGCGCGCGCCAGCGCCGACCGCTTCGCCGTGCCGGTGTCCAGCACGATCAAGGGCCTGGTCGGCTTCGCCGAGCAGGAGGCCTCCGGCGGCGTCAAGAAAGAGGTCCAGGCCGGCCTGGGCGGGGCTGCGTCGATGTGCAAGCGCGCCATCCCGGGCCGCTACCCCTTCGTCCGCACGGCGGCCCAGGACACCGGCGTCCAGGACTTCGTCAACGTGTTCAAGTCCGGGGGCGACCTCGACGCCTTCTTCACCGCCAACCTCGCCCCCTTCATCGACAAGTCCGGCACCGTCTGGCAGCTCAAGGCGGCGGGCACGGGCGGCCCGCCGGTGTCCAAGGCCACGCTGCAGCAGTTCCAGAACGCCGACGCCATCCGCACCGCCTTCCTCGGCGGCGGCGCCGCGCCGCAGGTCCAGGCCGACATCGCCGTCGTCTCCGGCGACGCCGAGGTGCTGATCGACTACGACGGCACCCAGCACCGCCTGCGCGCCGGCGCGCCGGGCGTGCGCCTGGCATGGCCGGCACGCCCGGGCGCGCGCCTGAGCATCGGCGGCAGCCCGGTCGTCACGGTGGAGGGCGCCTGGGCCCTGTTCCGCCTGGTCGACAAGGGCGTGGTCGACCCCGCCAGCAGCGGCGACAAGGTGCGCGTGAGCTATGCCGGCGCGTCGGGCGCGAAGGTCATGCTCGAGATCCGCACCGGCAGCGCCGCCTTCAACCCCTTCCGGCTGCGCGAACTGACAGCCTTCAACTGCCCGCAGGAGTGAGCTGCGTGACGCATGCGATCGGCCTGTACGGCAAGCTCCCCGCGGTCGGCGACTTCGTCACCCGCGGCTTATCGGCCGAGCTGCGCGACGCCCTGGACGGCTTGCTGCAGTCGGCGCTGATGGCCGCGCTCGGCGAGGGGGTGCATGCGCACGCGCTGTTCGCCCAGGCACCGGCCTTCGTGCTCAGCCTGCGCCCCGGCGCCCTCTGCGGCCCCGGTTTCGTGGGCGGCATCGTTCCTTCGCAGGACCGCGTCGGCCGCCTGTTCCCGCTGTGCGTCGGGCTCGAACTCAGCCCTCAGGCGCTGCGCCTGCCGCTGGCCTGGCCGGCCCTGCCCCTGGCCCAGACGCTGTGCGGTCTGGCGATCCGCGCCCAGGGCAGCGCAGCCTCGGCCGACCAGCTCTGGGCCGAGCTGCCCGACGCCGCCCGCTGGCAGGCGCTGTCGGGCCAGGGCGTGCCCTTCGCCTCGGCCGAGGACGAGACCCTGCCCCGGGCCCAGTCCGACGAGCCCGCGGCCTGTTTCGCCGGGCCCGAGCCCGCCATGAGCCTGATCGACCGCGCCCTGTGCAGCCGCCTGCCGTGGTCGTCCCAGCTGCTGGGCATCGTGCTCTCGCCCACCGGCGCCTACGAGCGCTTCTTCGCGCTGCGCGCCGTGAAGGAGGCCGCCCCGCTCGCGGCTGTCTTCGACGGCCGCTGGGCGCGCTGGGGCTGGGCCGAGCACGGGCTCCCGGCGCCGCCGGCAGCGCCTGCGGTCGCCACACCCGCGGTCGCAGCGCCCGCAGTCCCGGCCGAGCTTCCGACCGTGGCAGAGATCGCGCCCCAGGCCGCAGCCGACGCGACCGCCCCGACAGACGAAGACGCCACGCGTCCCCCGTTACCCCGGATTGACAAAACCCAGCCGCCCGCTGACGATGCACCGACTGCACCGGCCGGGCAGGGGCCCGCCGTGGGCGGGGAAGCCGCTGTAACAGCTCGCGCAGAACGAGACGCGCCATGACGACTGAGGCCTTCCTCGACCCGATCTCCGACGCCGAGCCGGCTGGCGAGGACTGCGGCTACAGCTTCGAGCTCCAGGTCATGGACGCGCTGGCCGAGTACCTGTGCGAGCGCGCCGGCGTCGAGGAACTCCGGCGCCAGTCGCGCATGCCCTTCTCGGGCGAGAACGAAGAGAGCGACCGCCGCAACGCCGAGGCCTTCCTCAAGGACGGCGAGCGCAAGGTCGATGCGCTCGCCTCCAACTGCAAGGAACTGCTGGGCCGCAACGTGACCCCGGCCCTGGCCTGCGAGGGCATCGACAGCCGCGCCACCGAGCTGCTGACGCGGCGCGGCAAGGACCTTCGCGTCGTCAAGGCCCAGGCCATCTCCTGGCTGCAGGCCCGCGGCGTCGAGGGCCTGCGCGACAGCGTGACGCTGTTCGAGTCGCTGCTGCAGCGCTACCCGGACACCGTCCACCCGCTGCCCGACGAGGACGACCCGAGCGACGTCTCCGCGCGCGCGATGGTGCTGTCCGAGTTCGTGGCCGGCAAGGGCTTCCTGCACCTGCTGCGCGAGTCCGTGCTGCTGGCATCGCCGGCCGGCAGCATCTCGATGCGCGACGCCGAAGTCCTGGACGGCAACCTCGACCCCGACCCCGACCGTCCGGCCAGCGTGGAGCAGATCTCGGGCGTGGTGCGGCTCGCCCTCGCGCGCGAGCTCGGCCAGGCCCCCGACGCCATTGCCGACGAAACGCTGCAGCAGCGCCTGGAGGCCTTGCGCCAGCCGCTGCTCGAGACGAGCCAGACCATGGATCGCCTCGTCCGCGGCTTCGAAGCCGGACTCGTGCGCGGCGACGCCGTGCAGGGCCTGCTCGAGCGCATGGCGCGCGTGTTGGGCGACATCGCCGACCAGCGCGCGGCCTCGGCGGCCTCGGCTGCGGTCAACTCCGCGCTCGGTGCCGGTGCCGGTGCCGGTGCTGCCACGGCGTCGGCCGCGGCGGCGGCCGCCCCGGGCGCAGGCGCCGTCGTCGGCACCCGCCTGCAGACCCGCGACGACGCGCGTCGCCTCATCCTCGAGATCTGCACCTTCCTCGAGCGCCTGGAGCCCAGCCACCCGGCCCCGCTCTTCCTGCGCCGCGCCGAGCGCCTGCTGGGCGCGCGCAACTACTTCGAGCTCGTGCGCGACATGACGCCCGATGCGCTCGACGAGGTGTCCCGCATCACCGGGCACCAACCGCCCGAGGAGTCGTCCTGAGCGGGCGGCCCGTCCACCGCCCGGTCTCCGTTCCCGCACTGACAACCACCCTTCCCAGAGGAGTTCCCCATGAGCAGCAGCCAGAAGTTCATCGCCCGCAACCGCGCCCCGCGCGTCCAGATCGAGTACGACGTCGAGCTCTACGGCGCGCAGAAGAAGGTCAACCTGCCCTTCGTCGTCGGTGTCATGTCCGACCTCGCAGGCAAGAGCGACAGCGAAGAGGCGCAGAAGGCCGTGGCCGACCGCAAGTTCCTCGAGATCGACGTCGACAACTTCGACAACCGCATGGCCGCGCTGCGGCCCAAGGTCTCCTTCCAGGTCGAGAACACCCTCACCGGCGAGGGCAACATGCCGGTGGCCATCGACTTCCAGAGCATGGACGACTTCCAGCCCGCCAAGGTCGCGGCCAAGGTCGAGCCGCTGCGCAACCTCGTCGAGGCGCGCCAGCAACTGTCCTCGCTGCTGACCTACATGGACGGCAAGACCGGCGCCGAGGACCTGCTGGCCAAGGTCATGCAGGACCCCGACCTGCTCAAGAGCATCGCCCAGGTGCCCAACCAGGACGGCAAGTCCTGAGCACCGGCGCCCACCCGCCACCGCACCCCCAAGAACCACCCCCCGGAGGAAGAGCCACATGGCCACCGAACAAGCCAAGAGCGCACTCGCCGAAGTGCAGATGCAGGAGATGGGAGACCTCTCCAGCCTGCTGAAGAAGGAATTCCGCCCCCGCACCGATACCGCCGAGCAGGCCGTCGAGAGCGCCGTGCAGACGCTGGCGCAGCAGGCCCTGGCCAACACCACGCTCGTCAAGGGCGACGTCGTGCAGTCGATCGAGGCCATGATCGCCGCGCTCGACGCCAAGATCGGCAAGCAGCTCGACAAGATCCTGCACCATCCCGAGTTCCAGCAGCTCGAGGGCGCCTGGCGCGGCCTGCACTACCTGGTCAACAACACCGAGACCGACGAGACGCTGAAGATCCGCGTCCTCAACGTCTCCAAGAAGGACCTGGGCAAGACCTTCAGCAAGTTCAAGGGCACGGCGTGGGACCAGTCCCCGCTGTTCAAGCAGCTCTACGAGCAGGAGTTCGGCCAGCTCGGCGGCCACCCCTACGGCCTCCTCGTGGGCGACTACCAGTTCGACCAGAGCCCGCCCGACGTCGAGATCATGCGGGGCATGGCGCAGGTGGCTGCCGCCGCGCACGCGCCCTTCCTCGCCTCGCCCAAGCCCTCGCTGTTCCAGATGGAGTCCTGGCAGGAGCTGGCCAACCCGCGTGACCTGACCAAGATCTTCCAGACGCCGGAGTACGCCGCGTGGCGCTCGTTCCGGCAGTCCGAGGACTCCAAGTACGTGGGCCTGGCGATGCCGCGCTTCCTGGCGCGCCTGCCCTACGGCGCCAACACCCTGCCGGCCGAGGGCATGACCTACGAGGAAGAGGCCCAGGGCGGCAAGCACGAGCAGTACGTCTGGGCCAACGCCGCCTACGCGATGGCCGCCAACATCACGCGCTCGTTCAAGCAGTACGGCTGGTGCACCTCGATCCGCGGCGTCGAGTCCGGCGGCGCCGTGGCCAACCTGCCCAGCCACACCTTCGCCACCGACGACGGCGGCGTCGACATGAAGTGCCCGACCGAGATCGCGATCAGCGACCGCCGCGAGGCCGAGCTGGCCAAGAACGGCCTGATGGCGCTGGTGCACCGCAAGAACTCCGACTTCGCCGCCTTCATCAGCGCGAACTCCATCCACCAGCCGGCCGAGTACGAGGACGCCGCCGCCTCGGCCAACGCCGCGCTCGGCTCGCGCCTGCCCTACATGTTCGCCACCTGCCGCTTCGCGCACTACCTCAAGTGCATCGTGCGCGACAAGGTCGGCGGCTTCTCCAGCGCCGCGTCGATGCAGCAGTTCCTGCAGAGCTGGATCCTGAACTACGTCGACGGGGACCCCGAGGGCTCCAGCGACGTCGTCAAGGCCACGCACCCGCTGGCCGGCGCCGAGGTGGTGGTCACCGAGAACAAGTCCAACCCCGGCTACTACAGCGCGCAGTTCTTCCTGAGGCCGCACTATCAGCTCGAGGGCCTCAACATTTCGCTTCGCCTCGTCTCCGAGCTACCCTCACAGCGGGCGGCGTGAAGCACCCAACTCGTCTTCATCAGGAGTGAACCATGGCACAGGACATCCACATCAAGATCGACACCATCGCCGGCATGTCGGAGCACAAGGACTTCGCCGGCCAGATCATGTGCGAGAGCTTCAGCTGGGGCATGACCCAGACCACCAACTTCGCCTCCAGCACCGGTGGCGGCGCCGGGCGCGTCAACATGGGCGACCTGACCTTCGTGCACAAGGTCGACAAGGCCACGCCCAAGCTGATGATCGCCTGCGCCACGGGGCAGCACATCAAGGACGCGGTGCTCACCTGCCGCAAGGCCGGCGGCGCCTCGGGCGTGGACTTCTTCAAGATCACGCTGACCGACGTCATCGTCTCGAGCGTCCAGCCCAGCGGCTCCAACCAGGAGGACACCCCCACCGAGGTGGTCAGCCTGGCCTTCGCCGAGTACAAGGTCGAGTACCAGGAGCAGGACAACAAGGGCGCCAAGAAGGGCGGCCCGGTCATCTCCGGCTTCAGCGTCCAGAAGAACACGAAGACGGCCTGAACGCCGCGCTTCGTCCGGGGCGGGGCCTGCGCCCGCCCGTCTTCGGCAGGCAGCCGGGCTGCGGCCCGGCTGCGCCTTGCCGCAGGAGTAGCTCATGTCGCTGACATCCCTGTTCGAGGACGCCAAGCGCCGCGTCCAGGCTGCGCCGTCCGACATCGGCGCGCGCAGCGCGCTGTGGCAGATCTTCGCGCTGCGCGGCGAGTTCGACCGCGCGCGCCTGCAGCTCGAGGCCCTGGTCTCCTTCGACAGCTCCTGGGCCATGGAGGCCGAGGCCTGCCAGGGCCTGCTGCAGGCCGAGACGCAGCGCCAGCGCGTGCTGCGCGGCGAGGAGCCGCCGGTGTGCCTGGGAGAACCCCCGCCCTGGTTCGAGACCGTACGCGCCGGTCTGGCCCTGTTGCCGGGCGCCCCCGCGCAGGCCGCCGCCTTGCTGCTGCAGGCGCAGATGGACAGCGAGGCCCGCGCCGGCACCGTCAACGGCCAGCCCTTCGAGTGGCTGTGCGACGGCGACGCCCGCCTCGGCCCCTGCGTGGAGGTCATGACCAAGGGGCGCTATTTCTGGCTGCCGTGGTCGAGCGTGCGCTCCATCGTCACGCGCCCGCCCACCGAACTGCGCGACCGCATGTGGGCGCACGCGCTGGTGGAGATCGGCGACGAGGGCAGCATCGAGCTCTTCCTGCCCGCCCGCTACCCCGACCCCGAGGACGACGACCAGCGCATGTCGCGCACCACCGTCTGGCGCGAGATCGGCGAGAACGCCTACACCGGCCTCGGCCAGAAGACCCTCGTCACCGACCAGGGCGAGACCGGCTTCCTCGACGTGCGCGAGCTCCGGTTCGCCTGAAGCCCGGCGCGCCGATGACCATCTTCCTGCCCTGCCTGCTGCAGCGCTGGTCCGACGACGGGCCGGCCACGGGGAGCCGGGCAGCGATGAGCACCTGGCAGGACGTGCGCCGCGACGTGCTGCGCAACCTCGAATGGCTGCTCAACACCGAGGCCCCCTCGCTCGTGGCCGGACGCGAGCCGCCGCCAGCCGTGGCCGAGTCGGTGCTGTGCTTCGGCGTGCCGCCCTATTCGGGCCGCACCCAGTCGACGATGGACCCGGACGAGATCGCCTGGGCCCTGAAGCGCCGCATCATCGCCTTCGAGGGCCGCATCGACCGCCACACGCTGGAGGTCACGGCGCTCAACACCCAGCAGCGCCACCGCTTCAACAAGCTGCAGTTCTCCGTCCACGGCTTCCTGCGCGCGGACCCGCTGCCGCTCGAGTTCCTGGTCCATACCGAGCTCGACATGGAAACCGGGCAGGCCAAGGTCACCGGCTGAGCGCCGCCCAGGCCGACAGGGAAAGCCCGTGGATCCGCGCATCATCGACCTCTACAACGAGGAGCTGCTGCATCTGCGCACCGAGGCGGCGGAGTTCGCGCGCGAGTTCCCCGACCGCGCGGCGCGCCTGGCCATCGACGAACACCGCGTCGAGGACCCCTACGTCGAGCGCCTGCTCGAAGGCGTGGCCTACCTCGCGGCGCGCGTGCGGCTCAAGCTCGACACCCAGTACCCGGTCTTCACGCAGCAGCTCGTCGACGTGCTCTTCCCGGGCTGGCTCGCGCCCTCGCCCTCGGCCTGCGTGCTGCGCCTGAACCCCGACATGGCCGACGGCCAGCTCGCCGAGGGCGTGGTCGTCCCGCGCGGCTCGTGCATCGTCGGCTCGCTGCGCGGCAACAGCGACATGCGCTGCGAGTTCGAGACCGCGCGCGACCTGCAACTGCTGCCGCTGCAGATCGTCGCCGCCCAGTACGTGGCCGCCCGCCCCGAGGCGGCGCCGGCCGGCCCGCAGGCGCGCGAAGCCGCCGCCTCGAGCCTGCGCCTGGAGCTCGAGCTCCTGGGCGACGCCAGCTTCCAGGCCCTGCCGCTGGACCGCCTGCCGCTGTTCGTCACCGCGGCCGACGCCTACGGCGCGCAGCTCATGGAGCTGCTGGGCGGCCGCTGCGTGGCCGTGGGGCTGTCGGCCACGCCGCTGGCGCGCCAGGCCCACGCCTGGCTGCCCGGCTCGGCCGTGCGTCACATCGGCTTCGAGGAATCGGAGTCGCTGCTGCGCGTGCCGGTGCGCGGGCACGCGGGCTTCCGGGTGCTGAAGGAGTACGCGGCCCTGCCCGACCGCTTCCGCTTCGTCGAGATCACCGGCCTGCGCCAGGCGCTGCAGGGCTTCAAGGGGCGCAAGCTCCACCTGCACCTGCACTTCGCCGGCGCCTTCCAGCGCCTGGAGAACGCGGTCAAGCCGCAGACCCTGTCGCTGTTCTGCGTGCCCGCGGTCAACCTGCGCGAGCGTCAGCTCGACCGCATCGACGTCGCCCCCGGGCAGATGGAATACCACCTCGTGGCCGACCGCATGCGCCCGCGCCACCACGAGGTGGTGCACGTCACCGAGGTGACCGGGGGCGGCAGCGGCTTCGAGCGCCGCTTCGCGCCCATGTTCGAGGTCGTCAGCTCGGGGCGCCTGACCAGCGCCAGCTTCTACACCCTGCGCCGCGAGCGGCGCATGCTCACCCAGTCCGAGACCATCGGCCGCGCCGTTACCTACCCCGGCTCGGAAACCTACATGTCGATCGCCGAGCAGGGCGCGCCGCCCTACGGCAGCGACCTGCGCTACCTGTCGGTGCGCGCCCTGTGCTCCAACCGCGACCAGCCCCTGTACCTGCGGGCGCAGTTCTCCGACGCCCGCTACCAGCCGGTGGACACCCTGCCCGTCAAGGGCATCGAATGCCTGGCCGGCCCCTCGCTGCCGCTGGCCTCGCCCACCGACGGTTTCGACCCCTGGGTGGCGCTGAGCCACCTCTTCGTCAACTACCTGTCGCTGTTCGACAGCGGCGGGCCGCGCGGCGCCGACGTGCTGCGGGCCATGCTCAGCCTGTACGCGCCCGTGCCCGGCCACTTCCTGCTGCGCCAGGCCGACGGGCTGAACTCCGTGGCTGCCGAGCAGATCACGCGCCGCGTGCCCGGCGGCGGGCCGCTGGCCTTCGGGCGCGGCGTGGCCCTGCGCCTGAGCATGAACGACCGCGCCTTCGACGGCGGCTCGCCCTTCCTGCTGGCCGCCGTGCTCGAGAACTACCTCGCCTCGCACGTGGCCATCAACTCCTTCGTCGAGACCACGCTCGAGATGTCCGACCGGGCGGAGCAGCTCACATGGCCCACGCGCTTCGGACGGCGGCCGACTTTCTGAGCACGCTGCGCCAGGCCCTGGCGCGGCCTGAGGGCCGCGCGGCCGCGCAGCGCCTGTCGCGCCGGCAGTGGCGGCCGCTGCGCCGCCTGCTGCGGCGCGGCGACGCCGGCACCATCCTCTCCATCATCCAGTCACAGTCGCAGGAACGCCGCCAGCTCCAGCCGCGCCCGCCCGAGCCCTGGACGCTCGAGCAGGCGCTGCAGGCCCTCAACCACGACGAGGTCCACGCCACGTTGTTCGGCGCGCTGCGCCTGCTGCAGGGCGCGCAGGCGCAGCGCGCGCGCCTGGGCTACTCGCACCGCGCCGAGGAAGACCCGGTGCGCGTGGACCAGGGCCTGCTGCTGGGCTTCGCCGAACGCGAGGTCGACGAGATCGCGCCGCCGCGCGCCAGCCACGCCAGCGGTCGGCCGGTGCTGACCCAGTGGGCCGTGGGCCTGCTCGGCC
>Ga0164292_10004015_pt1 | contig 11997 bp, 8 predicted proteins | sample GEODES117metaG_FD_111486 | JGI IMG/M metagenome (GOLD analysis project Ga0164292, IMG submission 111486) | Eutrophic lake water microbial communities from Lake Mendota, Wisconsin, USA - GEODES117 metaG | ecosystem: Environmental > Aquatic > Freshwater > Lake | place: USA: Lake Mendota, Wisconsin... | reverse complement strand
TTCATTTCTTCACTGTATTCCTCCCACAACGGAAATTCAGCCAAACGCTCATAAACCGTTTCACCGGCCTCTTTCACTGCCGTCTTTACATTTTCTTCTGCCGTCCCCATCATAGCAGAGCCATAAGCTCCCAGCGCTCTGGCAGCGGCACCGGTAAGTGTGGCAAAATCCATCACCAGTTCGGGCTCATATTTTTTGGCAAATGCAAGGGCATCGCAGAGTATCAGACGGCCTTCAGCGTCAGTATTGAGCACTTCCACCGTGGTTCCGTCAAAAGTGGTGATGATATCGCCCGGACAAATGGCATTCTCCCCTGGACGGTTGTCAGTAGCGGGAACCAGGCCAATCACCCAAAGCGGCAACTTTAATTTACCCACCGCATACATAACACCGCCAACAACAGCAGAACCTGCCATATCACATTTCATATAATCCATACTGGCAGGTGTGGGTTTTAAACTTAGTCCCCCGGTATCGAATACCACCCCCTTGCCTACCAGCACTATGGGTTTATTATTTTTGGCATTGGCCGGCTTGTATTCCATAATGCTGAAAGTGGGTGGATCCTGACTGCCTTTGTTCACTGATAACAGTCCGCCCATTTTCTGGCTCTCTATTTTGGCTTTATTCCAAACTTCAACCGTGAACCCTGCTTGTTGCCCCATTTCCATAAAACGCTCAGACAAGCCCGTTGCATTCAAACCCAATACTGGCTCATTAACCAGGTCACGGGCAGCAAATACGGAATCAACCACAGTTTTTCTGTCATGCCACTTTTCTGCACCGGCTCCACTGAAATTGATGGTCTTTAGTGAAAGTGCCGTTTTTTCACGGTCTTTCAAGTATTTATCGAATTTATAGTTGGTCAGCGCCAAACCTTCTGCCAGAGCAAGTCCGTAACCGGCTTCAGTATCTACATTAACAATATTTACAGAATTTGCTTTATCGGCATTTAGCGATTTAGCGATACTGCTTCCCGCCTTTCGCAATCTCTCAGACTCAGCATTCCCTTCATTTTTACCTGTTTTCTCCAGGTAGAAAACTCCCTCCTGACCTCTGTATACATGGCTCCAGCCATCACCGCCCAAAGCACCGATAAAATACTGTTTCACCGTTTCAGGTGCAGAAATGCCGGAAATGGATTCGGGGGATTTAATAATAAAGACGTTTGACATAGTTAAAGGACTGCGAAATTAAGGATTTACAGGTAAAATCCGCCCTGTTTTCAGCACTCATCCACAGCATGTGCATTACATCAGCCCAAAAGCATAAACGCAGTCCATAAATTTGCAACAATGACAGCCAAAATCCGTGTCGGAATTTTCTTTGGTGGCGCTTCCCGCGAAAGAGAAGTTTCATTTGCAGGTGGCCGCACTGTTTATGATAATCTGGATAAAAACCTGTTTGAAGCCATTCCCATTTTTGTGGATTCATTCGGTAATTTTGTTATTCTGCAGTGGGAATATGTTTACAAAGGCAGTATCCGTGATTTTTATCCGCCGGCTTCCTTTCTCCCTGATTTACCCTATGGATTTCAGGTGTATACCGAAAGTCTGCAACCGGATTATACACTGCAACAGCAAATGCTTAATTCTTTGGGGCAATCTGTTTCGGCAGAAGAACTAAGGCACCACATAGATTTTGCATTTTTGGCGCTGCATGGAACCCTGGGGGAAGATGGCACCATTCAAGGCCTTCTTGAGTGGTATAATATCCCTTATTCAGGTTCGGGAATTTTTGCTTCATCGCTGGGCATCAACAAATCCAGGCAAAAAGATTTCCAGGAAAGAGCCGGTCTGTATGTGAATCATTATCAAACCCTAAAACGTGATGCATGGCTGCAGGCCGATGACAAGGAAAGGGGAAATCTGTTTTTCTTTTACAACCGCGAGTTCAAGGAAAATTTCGTCGTAAAACCGGCCAACCAGGGTAGCTCATTGGGTGTCAGTGTTCTTAAAAACACCGATTTCAATGCTTTTGAGCGTGCCGTAAATCTTGCCTTCTTCCGCTTGCAGCTCGAGCACGAGGAATGGATCCTGTTAAACCAAGAGGAAAAAATCGATTTCATAAAAGAAATTACGGACATAAGAAGTGGCCTGGGATTGCCCTTACTAATCAATGGGGATTGGTGTTTTATGCCTGATGACCTATTGAATCGCCTGAACCAGATACTAAATCAAGCTGGTGGTAGCGTTCTGCTGGAATCGCCGGACGCCGAAACCGAAGTAGTATTTGAGGAATTTATTCAGGGAAGAGAATTCAGTTGCATTGTTGTGCGGGATGACCAAGGAAATCCTATTGCTTTGCCGCCTACCGAAATCAGAAAAAAAACGGACTATTTTGACTACCGCAGTAAATACCTTCCGGGATTGAGCCATAAAATTACCCCGATGCCCGGATCTTCGGAACTGCTGGAAGAAATCAGGACGGCTTGTACCGCGCTGTATGACTTTTTTGGTTTCAATGTTTACGCGCGCATTGACGGATTTGTTTCTGATGAGAATGAGGTTTTTCTGAACGACCCCAATACCACCAGCGGTATGATGCCCAGCAGCTTTTTCTTTCATCAGGCGGCTGAAATCGGTCTGAATCCGGCCCGTTTCCTAACCTTTATTGTACGCAATTCACTTGCAGAGCGCATCGAAACCCAGCCAAGGTCACAATGGCTGAGAGAAACGCTGTCACTACTTGACAAAAAGATTGACGATTTATCTTCCGGCACAACCCGAAAGCAACGAATTGCGGTTATCATGGGAGGTTATAGTTATGAGCGTCATATCAGCATGGAAAGTGGTCGTAATATTTACGAAAAACTCAGCAGCAGCGAAGAATTTGACCCTGTACCGGTGTTTTTGACCGGCAATGCAGAAAACCTGAGAATATTTATGCTTCCGCTAAACACCATGTTGAAAGACAATGCCGACGATATCCGTGAAAAAGTACTGCATTTCGAACAAAACCCTGTACTGGATAGCATTGTGTCTGAATGTGGACATATAACTGAACGATACAATCCCGGCGGGATGATGAAAGCACCCAGGGAAATTACATTTGCAGAATTGGCTGACATGGTTTCGGGTGTATTCATTGCCTTGCACGGCAGACCCGGTGAGGATGGCACCCTGCAGCAGGAACTGGAGAAATATGGCTTGTTTTACAACGGCAGCAGGCAACCAAGCGCAGCCATTACCATCAATAAGTTCATTACCAATCAAAAATTAAGGGAAAACGGATTTTTGGTAGCCGATCACCGAATGCTGACCAAACAGGATTGGCTTGACAATACTGCCGCCGAAGAACAGAATATCATCAACCGATTTGGACTGCCCCTGATTGCTAAGCCGGCCGATGATGGATGCAGCGCCGCCGTAAGAAAGGTAAAAACAGCAGAAGAACTACATCATTTCATTACCGGAATTTTTCGCAATTCAGGAGAAAACGACAGCGAAATCAGGCAAAAGCTGGGATTAACGCCCAATGAGGAGTTTCCAATCAAGCAGGAACTGCTTATTGAAAAGTTCATAGATAAAGGCAATGCAGCCAGGTTTTTAGAAATTACAGGCGGTATGCTCACCCACAGGAATGAAGATGGAAGCGTTCGGTATGAGGTTTTTGAACCCAGTGAAGCACTGGCAGAAAGTGAAATACTCAGTCTGGAAGAAAAATTCCTTGCCGGCCAGGGACAGAACCTAACACCATCGAGGTTTAGTAGGGATATAGCTGAACAGTCTCGAATCAGCCAAGAAGTGCGAAAAACTTTGGAGGCAGTTGCACGCTGTTTGCAGGTAACCGGCTACTGTCGCATTGATGCTTTTGTAAAAATCATGGCTGACGGCAGCATAGAAACCTGGATTATTGAAGTAAACAGCCTGCCCGGAATGACCCCGGCAACCTGTATCTACCATCAGGCCGCAATCAACGGATACAAACCTTTCGATTTTATCAGAAACATATTGAAATTCGGCAAGGATTCGTTATCATCGAAACATGAATAAGAACTGGTTATTCAATATCGGACTGGGAGTTGTTGCCACCGGCGTTTTTATCCTGCTGATTTTTTTATGGATGAACTGGTTCACCAACCACAATGTAGCCGTGAAGGTCCCCAATCTGGCGGGCTTAAACCTACAGGATGCCACAGAAAAACTGGATGAAGCGGGGTTACGTTTCGAAATAATCGATTCTGTGTATCTTGAAAATTTTAAAAGAGACGCAGTAACTGAACAGGATCCTACGGCTGGCAGTGATGTAAAGCCCAACCGCATTATTTATCTGGTAGTAAATGCACTTGATAAACCCAAAGTAAAAATGCCCATGCTGGTCGATCAAAGTCTTACGCTGGCCAAAGTACTCATAAAAAATAATGGTTTAGAACTGGGTAATATTGAATATGTGTATGATGAAATTGGCAATAACCTGGTAACAAAACAACAAATTAATGGCATGGAAGTACCGGCAGGCAAAATGATTACCAAGGGCACACGCATTGATTTAGTGGTGGTAAAAAACCAGTCCGACGGTGCTGAAAATAACGACAGCACTGCCATTGCTCCGGATAATACCGATGAACCCGCAAGTAAAGAAGAGCCACCTAAAAGAAAAAAGCGGAAAAGAGACCTTTGATTTTTACCTTTGCATTACAATAACAGGATTGAATAACCTGTTAATTTGGGTGATAGATTGATGAAAAAACACATTGTCCCGGCCATAATATTATTGCTCAACTACAATATAATGTTGCAAGGACAGGGTATTCAGCTATCTCCTTTGCATACCTCTTCGCGACAAATATCCGTACCCTCCGTAGATTTGCATTTCAGTAAGATCACCGATACGCTGGACTTGCCTTTTTTCGATAATTTTACGGTAAATAAAGGCTATCCTTCCTACAGCCGGTGGGCCGATAATCAGGTTTGGGTAAACAACAACTTCCCCATCAATCAGCCGGATTATAATGTAGCTACATTTGATCATCTCAACCCGGTAGGAAATCCATGGAAAAATCTGCTCAATAAAAACGCTTTTGTTTATGCCGACAGTCTTACAAGTCAGCCCATAAACCTGCAGTTTTACAAAACAGGAACGGTTACCACCAAGAATTACACACCTGCAGACAGCGTATTCCTCAGTTTCTTCTATCAGACAGCCGGATTCGGTGACATTCCTGAAGCTGAAGATTCGCTCATACTTTTTTTCAAAACCAAAACCGGTGAATGGAAGCGTGTATGGAATCAAACCGGACAGAACATGTCTGCATTTAAACAGGTGATAGTACCGGCCTATCAGACTGAATTTCTTCATGGAACATTTCAATTTCGTTGGTTAAACTACACCAAGGCAACCGGAAACCTAAATCACTGGCATATTGACTACGTGCGGATGGACCGAAACAGAAGCATGGCAGACAGTGCTATCCGCGATGTGACCATTCAGTTCGCGTCCCCTTCCCTGCTTAAAGATTACTTTACAATGCCCTATCGGCATTTTATGGACAACTTCACGGACCAAACCCTACCCGGTCACAGCGTAACTGTCCGTAATCTGAACAACAGTGTCACCGTGCAAACCCGATTTCAGCTGGAAATACGCAACCGATATGATTCGCTGGTTTTGTTCAGGCCGTTCAACCTTAGCAGTAAAAATATTGCACCCGGTGTAGACGGTGAAAACTTTGGACAGGTAAAAATGGATACCCTTTCCGGCGAAAATCCATACCTCAAATTCACCTATAAAATTGCCCCCCAAAGCGATGATATAACACCCGATAATTACAATGCGGCAGGCAATAACAACATTTTCCTCAGCCGTCAGGAATTTTCACCATGGTACGCCTGGGATGATGGAACTGCAGAAGGAGGTTTTGGTCTGAATTATGAATTTCTGCCGGACATCAAAGGACAGTTTGCCATGAAATTCGACTTGCTAAAAAAAGACACCTTCCGCGGACTTTCGGTCATGTTCAACCAAAGCGTAGAAGATGTCAGCAACCGAAAATTCAAGTTTCGTGTGTGGCGAAAATTATCAGCCATAGGTGCTGCAGACAATCAGGATGAGCTCATTTATGAAGCCCCTTTTGAGCTGCCTGTTTACAAAGACACACACAACGGTTTTCACTATTTCTACTTCGATACCACACTGCTGCTGGATAAAGGCAGTTACTACATTGGCTGGATTCAATTCCAGAAATATGTGTTAAATGTGGGCTACGACAATAATTACAGATACCAGCGCCAAAATGTAAAAAATCCCAATCTGTTTTATAACCTCCTGGGGCAGTGGGAAAGCGTAGATGCATCAGTGAAAGGCGTGCCTATGCTAAGACCCCTAATGGGCTCCGCTATGGACCACAGAATGGCTGTTAAAACCATTTCCAAACCCGGTTTTACCATCGTGCCCAACCCTGCAGCCGGTTCTTTGAGAATTGAGGGAATGAAAGATGTGACGAAAATTGTCATTCTGGCATTAAACGGACAAAAAGTAATGGAAATAATCCGTCCAAATGCAGAAATCAACATAGAGAAGCTGAAAGAAGGAATGTATGTTGTTCAGTGCACTGATGGAAATGGAAAAACCAGCAGCCGGAAACTGATAAAAAACCTTTGATATGGAAGATATTACCGCAATAGAATTAAAAACCAGAATTGACAATGGCACTGCACCCATGATAATCGATGTGCGCGAGCCCTGGGAATACGAAGAATTCAATATTGGTGCAACGCTGATCCCCCTTGCCGAATTGCCCGGAAAAACCGATGATCTGGAAGACCATAAACTAGAGGAAATTGTGGTGCATTGCCGCAGTGGTGCCCGCAGTGCTACAGCCAAAGCATTTCTTGAATCTCAGGGTTTTACCAAAGTGCGCAACCTTTTGGGGGGCATGCTAGACTGGCAAAGACAATTTGGGGGTTGATGTTAAGATCCATTGCCATATCCATTTGCTTCCTACCATTATGGCTATGGGCTCAGCACAGCCATGATTCTATTTATTATAAAAAGGAAAAGAATCATCCCGGGGTAATCGGAGCTGCCAATTTCAAAGATATTTATTTACGGCTTGCCGATACCTTTTACGGCGGTTTTGGTGCGGATACACAGTGCGGTATGGTCAAGTACATTATTTCCGGGGCCAAAACCGATGGGAATATCCAGCACCATTTGCTGCAAGGCAGAAGCTGGCACTATGGAATCGAAAACCGATTCCTGATAAAACCCAAGATTATCAGCATTGTCAGGATTCGGATGGAGGAATGTGTGGATACCTTTTATACCACACCAAAGGCCTTGCAAACCATGGATTCTATGGTCAAACGGGGATGGGAAATTCACTTTGTGGAAGGAAATTACACCCTTACGGAAGATACTACCGGGAAATTTGCGGGCGCCGCAGAAGGTGTTTTCAAAATCATGTTTCTGTATCACCCAATTGGCAATACGATAGTCTCCATACCCAAAAGTGTGCTTCTGCAGGAACCCTCAGTTATTTTTACGGGATTGTGGAACCCTAAAAACCGCAATGACATTAACGCACCACAATTTTTTTGCAGCTTGATACCCTACATCAATGAAAAGAGAGAGGTGCTGTTGCCTGATTTTCGCTTGAAGGCCGATGGTCAGGTTCAGCCCGAAAAATGGATTTCCCTCAAAACCAAACCACCGGGTATTCCCCGGTGATTTTATCCTGAAAAAGTGGTCGGCAGAAAATTGATTCCCCTTGTCTGGCTTGGCCTGTGTGGATTTACCTTCACCCTCACATTTAGCACATGTGGTGGGGACAATACACAACCTAAAGATACGACATTTTTCTTGAATTTACAAGATACTGTGGACTATGTGGGAATTGAAACTTGCAAACAATGCCATGCAGACCACTACCATACTTTCATTGAAACCGGAATGGGCAGTAGTTTTGGCTTAGCTACGGCCACCAAATCCAAAGCCGTTTGGACCAATGTGAAAGCCGTTTACGATCCCAAGAAAGATCTGTATTACCTACCGTACAGTAAAAATGGAAAATTTTTTATACAGGAGTACCGGTTGAAAAACGGTGACACCACACACAGCCGAACTGAGCAAATTACCCACATTGTGGGCAGCGGGCACCATACCAACAGCCATTTTTGGCAAGACGGAGAATACAGGTATCAGGCACCCCTCACCTTCTATACCCAGTCCGGTAAATGGGACTTACCCCCGGGCTATGAAACCACCAATACAGGTTTTTCGCGCAAAATTGATGTAGAATGTATGAGCTGTCATAACGGGATGCCCAAAGTAGAAGACGGCAGCATCAATAAATTCACCAGAATGCCTGCCGGCATTGATTGTGAGCGATGTCATGGTCCGGGAGAACTGCATGTTGCCGAAAAACGCATGGGTAAGATTGTGGATGTTGCCAAAACCGCCGACCGAACCATTGTGAATCCCGCCCGGTTGCCGTGGAAACTTCAGGTAGATATCTGCCAGCGTTGCCATCTTCAGGGAAACAATGTATTAAAACCCGGAAAGAAATTTACCGATTTCAGGCCGGGCATGCATCTTGATAGCGTATTTGAAATTTACATGCCCATGCATGAAGGAGGGAAAGCGTTCTACATGGCCGGTCACGCTGAAAGACTACAAATGAGCCAGTGTTTCCAGGTTTCAAACAAGGTCTCAAACAAACTAAACCTCACCTGTATTAACTGTCACAACCCCCATGTGAGCGTGAGAAAAACCAATACAGACCTTTTTAATAAGGCCTGTAACAATTGCCACAGCAGTGGTGGAAACGCATCCAATAAGCATTGCAAAGCCCCCAAAGCGGAATTGCTAAAGCTAAAAAACAACTGTGTGGGATGTCACATGCCCAAAAGTAGTACTGCGGATATCCCTCATGTCACGGTGCACGATCATTACATACGCAAACCGATGGGTACACCAAAACCTTTGGCTCTTGGCAATCCAGTGGGTTTGTATGCGGTAAATCAGCCGGCACCTAAACCGGGAATGCAACTTCAGGCCTACCTCACATGGTTTGAAAAATTTGATGCCAACCCTGTGTATCTGAAAAATGCACGGACGTTGCTTGACAAAGGCACACAGGAACAGGAAATACACTATTACTATGCCCATGGCCAATGGGAAAAGATGGTCGCTTTGTCGGACAAAATAAATAAAGAAGATATTTCGGCATGGACAGCTTACCGAATTGGCAAGGCGTTTGATAAAACAGACAAGACCGAAAATGCTGTGGAATGGTTACGGATAGCAGCAGAGAAAATGCCACTGCAAGCTGATTTTGCAGCTGAATTAGGCAATGTTTTCATACGAACCAAACGATATACCGAAGCCGTGGAAGTGCTTTCAAAAACCCTGAAACAGCAAGGCAAACACGAACTCACGCTACTGAATTTAGGGGTGGCTGAATGGCTCAATGGGAATAGCGGAAAGGCACTGGGGCATTTGAAGAAAATGGTATCTCTTTATCCTGATAACGAAAATGCAAGACTTTATCTGGCTGAAATCTACCTTTCCCTGGGCGATAATTCTCAGGCAAGAAACCAGCTGAAGGAAGCGTTGAGAATACAGCCCAACAATCGCAAAGCCAAAGAAATCCTGGAAAGGTTGTGATATAGCGCATACGGCTTTCATATTTTTTTCGGAATTTTGTAATCAATATGCTGGACAAATACGGGATCGCGAAGCGCATAGCGCAGGAACTGCAAGACGGATACTATGTAAACCTGGGTATAGGCATTCCTACGCTGGTGGCCAATTATATTCCGGAGGGAGTAGAGGTGGTGTTACAAAGCGAAAATGTCTTGCTGGGCATGGGTCCCTTCCCCTTTGAAGGCGAGGAAGATCCGGATTTAATCAATGCGGGCAAACAAACCATTACCACAGCTAAAGGAGCCAGCTTCTTTGACGGGGCTACGTCGTTCGGTATGATCAGGGCCGGCAAGGTCGATTTAACCGTGCTGGGTGCAATGGAAGTGAGCGATACAGGCGATATTGCCAACTGGAAAATTCCGGGCAAGATGGTGAAAGGTATGGGTGGTGCTATGGATCTGGTGGCATCGGCCAAGAATATCATTGTGGCCATGCAACATACCAATAAGGCCGGCGAAAGCAAATTGCTCCCTGCCTGTACCCTGCCTATTACCGGTTTACATTGCGTGAAAAAAGTAGTTACCGAGCTGGGCGTATTTGACATTACCGAACGTGGTTTTGAACTCAGGGAAATTGCTGAGGATGTAACGATAGATGAGGTAAAAGCCAAAACACTGGGGCGTCTTGTGGTTGAGGGGGATATCAAAACCATCAGGTTCTCTTCCTGACCAGCTCTCCGTTTTTATATTCAAACTTTTTACCACGGATTTTTACTTCCGTACCTGTCTGCCATTTTTTTATTTCTGCCAGCTCAGTGCTTAACACAAACAAACGTCCTCCCGTTACCCTGGCAATTTCAATGTAGTCTTTGTGAATTTTTTCGGTAGCGCCACAAAGCATCACACTTACGGGTTTTTTTACATTCTTAAGTAAATTTATATCTTTTACGGAAGCTTCATTATCAGCGATGAGCAATACGGTATCCGTATCAGGCCAGTGTTTTAGGGTTTCCAACACTGCCTCAATGTTGTTTTCGGGAATGTCACCGCCGGTGCCTGCGCGCATAGCGCGGTTCATGGCCATGTATACCGAATCGTAATAGGAAGAGGCCGCAAAATGAATTCCTCCGGTGCTTCCAATTCTTTTTAGCATATCGGGTTTAGCATCGCCATCATTGAAAAACACAAACCTGCCATCCTGTAAAATCTCAGGGCGATTTTTCAGCCAAAGCATCACCTGGGTACTATATGGGCTCATACTGCCTGTAACATCGGCCACCACAGCCATTTTTTTACTCCATCGGCGAGAAATGAGAAAGTTGTATTCATGGACATTTTTAAAGAGTGTCGTATCAAAATGTCCCTTTCTTGCGAAGTACCCACCGGATTTCTTGCGAATGGTGCTGTCTTTCCTAGTGCGATACTCTTTTTCCCTCATCCCCAAAAAACTGCTGCTAAATCGGATGCCTTGCTTACGCTTATTCTTATTCACAGGCAGATAAGAGCCGGTTTCTTCTTTCACCCGCTTTACCTTCCATTCAATTTTTTCCGGCACCCATGTCATGCTGTCATGATAACTGTCAATAACTGATTTCATCATCGACAACTCCTTTTCAATCAAAATTTTAGGCGGTTCGTTTTTAAGCAATATGATAAATCCATGGAAGCATTTCATGGCATCTACCTTTTCTGTGGCCTGCCGTTGCTCCATAATTTTCCATTGAATGGATGTATCCTCAAACACGACAGGGTATACTTTTTTTAGATTTTGAAAACGATAAAAATTCAACTTGGGCTGGTTGAAGGTATCCACCTCCCTAAACCGCGTATAAACGAGCGCTACGGAATGAATTCGGTCCGGTGATGGAATATCAGACAACTGCGATACATCTTTGAACTCCGCAGAGGAAAAAGGCATTGGGAGGTAAATCATACCGGGGTAAGGTATTATTTTTTGGGTACCTATGCCAACGGGCTTTAGGGTCATAAGCTGGTCGATGCTTACTTTTTGAGCGTGCAGCGCACAAAACAGCAGACCGGCAGCCAACAACGCTATGGATTTTGCATTTTTCAATATTAAAACCATAACGGAATTGGGATTATATTTATTGGATGTTCATTAAATTGGTTATGCCCAGCGGCCTTTCCACAGTAAATCCTTCTCCAAATTCCACCCCGATACTGCGACCAAATTCCCTTGCCCGGGCTTCTATGAACTGCAAAAATGCTGCAGAACTAATGGGTGTCTGAGGCCCCACATCACCCGCTTTATAGAACTGAGACGAAAAGGCACGGATGGCCTCCATTTTTTGTGAAAAACTATCGGTAATATCCACCACCAGATCCGGTTTTATATATCGATCCTGAATGTAGTGATACACCGCTGAGGGACGCCATGCAGTCTGTTCAG
>Ga0164292_10004013_pt1 | contig 12001 bp, 9 predicted proteins | sample GEODES117metaG_FD_111486 | JGI IMG/M metagenome (GOLD analysis project Ga0164292, IMG submission 111486) | Eutrophic lake water microbial communities from Lake Mendota, Wisconsin, USA - GEODES117 metaG | ecosystem: Environmental > Aquatic > Freshwater > Lake | place: USA: Lake Mendota, Wisconsin... | reverse complement strand
TCCGTCCGCCGAACATGATCGCCTCGACTCAGGTAGCCGATGTCCGTCTCGAGTTCAGAGGCCGGGGCGACATTGATCGTGCCCTGACGACCGGCTGGATGCAGAAAATTTTCTTCAGCTTCGCGCCGCTGTAAGGAAGAGCATGAACCGATTGTTTGCAAGGTCTGGCGCCATCACACGAAGCCTGCCAACCGGCCTGTCGGGCCGGAGCTTGCTGATGCTCGCGCTTGTTGTGGTGTCGATGCTGGCGGCCGCAGGCAGTGCCCGCGCCGAGCGGATCAAGGATCTCGCTTCGGTGCAGGGGGTCCGCACCAATCAGCTCTACGGCTACGGACTGATCATTGGTCTGGACGGCAGCGGCGATCAGACGACCCAGGCACCCTTCACCTCGCAAAGTCTGCTCACCATGCTGCAGCAGTTGGGCATCACCTTGCCTGCCGGCGTCAATCCCCAACTCAAGAACGTCGCTGCGGTGATGGTCACCGCGCAGCTGCCGGCATTTGTTCAGCCGGGTCAGAACATCGATGTGACGGTCTCATCGATCGGCAACGCCAAGAGCCTGCGCGGCGGCACGCTGCTGCTCACGCCGCTCAAAGGTGCCGACGGCAACATCTATGCGATGGCGCAGGGCAATCTGATCATTGGTGGCGCTGGTGCTGCGGCGGCCGGCAGCAAGGTGGTCATCAATACACTGAGCGCCGGACGTATTCCGGCCGGTGCCACCGTCGAGCGGGCAGTGCCCAACAACACCCTGCAGTTCGAGTCGATCCATCTGGAGCTCAAGACCACCGACTTCTCGGCCGCGACGCAGGTGGCCGAAGCGATCAACCGTCGCAATCGTGTGCCGGCCGGCGAGGAGCCAGTCGCTCAGGCGATCGATGCACGGGTCATCAAAGTCAAGCTGCCAGGCCCGGAAAAAAGGGTCGCATTCATGTCGGAGCTGGAGAACATCGATGTGGCCCTCGGCTTGCCGCCGGCCAAGGTGATTGTCAATGCGCGCACCGGTTCGGTGGTCATGAACCAGACGGTGACGCTGGCACCGAGCGCAGTGGCCCACGGCAATCTGTCGGTATCGATTTCGACCACGCCGATGGTGAGCCAGCCGGGCCCGTTCTCACAAGGTTCTACAGTTGTCACCGAAAAGGCCGATATCCAGATCAAGCAGGACGGCGCGGCACTCATGATGATTGATGGGGCCGCAAAGCTTGCTGACGTCGTCAAGGCGCTCAACAGTCTGGGTGCGACCGCGCAGGATCTGATCACCATCCTGCAGGCGCTCAAGGCAGCGGGGAGTCTGAAGGCGGAGCTTGAAATCATATGACAGCGAATGTGTCCGGCTCGCTGGCGTCTGACGCTCGCTCGCTTGATGCGCTGAAAACCGGCGCTGCGCGCGATCCGAAGGCGTCGATCCGCCAGGCCGCTTCGCAGTTCGAGGCCCTGTTCATGCAGATGGTGATGAAGAGCATGCGCGATGCGGTGCCCAAGAGCGGGATGCTCGAGGGCACAGGCAGCGACACGTTCCAGAGCATGCTGGATACCCAGTTCGCGCAGGGCTTGACCGGCAAACCGGGTGGGCTCGGCGAGCTGATCGCCAAGCAGCTGATGCGCAATATGCCGCCGGACGCGGTTGCACCGGGTGGTGCTGCTGCGATGCCAAAAGTGTCCTCCGCAGGTCTCGAGCGCAATCTGGCGGCGTTCGGTGCGCCCGCTGCCAACCCCCGGACGGGCGAGGCTGACGATATGTTTCCCTCGGGTTCGCAGGTTGCGGCGGCAGCCGCGGCCGCAGCGCGCGCCAGGGCGATGCGGGCGCCATCGATGCAGCGTGATGCCCTGAGCAGCATGCCGATGCTTGGCCCGGAAAATTCGGCTGCGCCGGCTGCGGCCGGTACCCCCGCGCCCGGAAAGTCCGGTGCGGCACCGGCTGCATTCGTCGACCGCATGTGGGGCGCGGCATCCAATGCCCAGCGCGCCACCGGCGTACCGGCAGGCTTCATCGTCGGCCAGGCGGCGCTCGAATCGGGCTGGGGCCGACAGGAACTCAAGTACGCCGATGGCCGCACCTCATTCAATCTCTTCGGCATCAAAGCCGGCTCAGGCTGGAAAGGCGCCACGGTCGATGCGACCACCACCGAGTTTGTCGATGGCAGGATGGTCAAGACGGTCGAGCGATTCAGAGCCTACGGCAGCTATGAAGAGGCCTTCACCGACTGGTCTCGGCTGATGGCCTCGAATCCCCGGTATGCCGGGGTGCTGTCCGCAGGCGGGTCGGTCGAATCGTTTGCGAAAAACATGCAGCGTGCGGGCTATGCCACTGACCCCAACTATGCGTCGAAGCTGACGAGCACGATCACCCAGGCGCTGTCGCTGCGTCGAGTGACAACCTGATGATCCGGAGGCGGCGATGAGTAATCTCTTGAGGATCGGCAGCAGTGCACTGAATGCAGCATCGATCCAGTTGCAAACCACCGGCCAGAACATTGCCAACGCCTCGACGCCCGGCTATGTGCGCCGTGAAGCCATGCTGCAGGAGGCCGGCAATAACGGGCTCTCGGGCTTCATCGGTCAGGGTGTCAATGTTGCCCAGATTCAGCGGGTCTACGACGAATTCCTGGTGCGCGAGTCGAATGCGAACCGCTCCGGCGCTGCGCAGGACACGGCCCGCAGCGATGGCCTGAACCGGCTCGACAATCTGTTCGGTGATCCTGAAACCGGCATGGGAGCGGCTTACGACTCGCTGGTGTCGTCGTTTGCCGATGTGACCGCGCATCCTGCCGATTCGTCGGCGCGCAGCGCGGTACTCGCGCAAGTCTCGGCCTTTGCCAGCCGCGCTGCCCAGATCGACGGGCAGATGCAGCAACTGGCCTCGTCGGCGCACGGACAGATGTCGACCGAGATCAACAAGGCGAACGACACGCTGAAGTCGCTGGCGGCGCTCAATCAGCGGCTTGGCAATGCGCATGCCTCGCTCTCTACCCCGAACAATCTCTACGACGAGCGCGACAAACTGCTGGGCGATCTGAATGCAGTCATGCGCGCCAACGCCACCATCGGTGCCAATGGCGCGGTCACGGTCGCCTCGTCGCGCGGTGAGCCGCTGGTAGTGGGCAACAATTTTGCGCAGCTCAAACTGGTGAGCAATGAACTCGACGCCAGCAAGCTGGATGTCCAGGTGATGCGCTCCAATGGCACATCGGTTCAGCTGGCGCCCTCCGAGCTCGGCGGCAAACTCGCGGGCCTGGCGCAGTTCGCCGACAGCGATGTCGGCGAGGCGCGGGCTCGACTCGGACAAATCACTGCTGCGGTTGCGATCAGCTTCAACAACCGCCAGGCGCTCGGCATCGATGCCACCGGCACGGCCGGGCAGGCGCTGTTCGGGATTGGTTCGCCGACCGTGTCGCCGGTGGCAGCCAATACCGGTAACGCGCAGATCACTGCAGCCATCACCACCGGCAGCGCACTGAAGGCGAGCGACTATTCGATCAGTTTCGACGGCACCCAATACAGCCTGACTCGACTGTCGGACAGCAATGTCCAGACTTTCGCCTCGCTGCCCCAGGTGGTCGACGGGCTGACGGTCTCGCTGGGGTCGGGTACTCCGGCCGCCGGTGACAAGTTCTTGTTGCGCGCCGCCAGCTCCTATGTGTCGGGCGTCAAATCGATGCTGACCAATCCGTCGCGTCTGGCCACTGCGCTGCCGGTGACGACGGTTCCGGGTTCCGCCAATACCGGCGACCTGTCGGCCAGCGGTCTCGATATCTCGGCCATCGGCGCCAATACCAGTCAGCCGGTCTCGATCTCCTTCACCGGCACCGGCACCTTCAATGTCACCGGTACTGGCACCGGCAATCCGACCGGGCTGACCTACACCCCCGGGATGACACTCAGCTACAACGGCTGGTCCTTGAAACTGTCTGGCGCTCCCAAGGCTGGCGACACGATGCAGGTCGTGGCGACGGTCAATCCGGCGGGTGACAACCGCAACGCGAGGGCGATGCAGTCGCTTGGCGATGCGAGCAATGTCGACGGCGCCAAGGTCATCGACCGCTATGCCGATCTGGTGGGCGAAGTCGGTACGCGAGCGCAATCGGCCAAGGCGACCGGCGATATGAGTCAGCGGCTCTTCGAAGACGCTGAAAGCGCCCGGACATCGGTTTCGGGCGTCAATCTCGACGAAGAAGCCGCCCGCATGCTGGAGTATCAGCAGGCCTATCAGGCGGCGGCCAAGGTGATCGCCACCGCCAACCAGATGTTCCAGTCGCTGCTGCAGTCGTTTGCCTGAACGCCCTGACCGGGTCCTGAATTTCATCGGAGAACATCATGCGGATTGCCACCGGTTACGCCCAGAAAGTGGCGCTCGACGGCATCACCGATCGCCAGGCCGCGCTGATCAAGTCGCAGGAGCAACTGAGCTCGGGCAAGCGGATCAATCGCCCGTCCGACGATCCGGCCGCTGCCGCCGAGGCAGAGAAGGTGCGCTCGCGTCAGGCTCGAATGGATGCTGAAAAACGGGCAGTCGGCTATGCGCAGCAGCAGCTCTCGAACGCTGACAGCACGATCGGCGATGCCACGTCTTTGCTTCAGACCGCCCGCGAGACCCTGCTGCGTGGCGCCAATGCCACGAACAACACTTCCGATCGGTTCACCCTCGGCGCCAACCTCAGCGCGATCCGTGAGCAGCTGCTTGCCGTGGCCAACCGCTCCGACGGCACCGGCGGTTTCGTGTTCGGCGGCCAGGGCGCGACCAGCGCACCGATTGCGGCCGACGGTACAACTTATAACGCCCAGCCGGGGACGGTCCAGGTCGGTCAGGAGCTTTCCAGCCCGGTCTCGCTCGACGGTCGCGCAAACTTTACCGCATCGCCGACCGCCACTGGCACCGAGAGCATCTTTGCGCAGCTCGACGCGGCGATCGCGGTCTTCAAGGATCCGACCGCCACCGCGGCGAGCGCCGCAGCGATCGCTCAGTCAACGCTGGGCAGCGTCGATCGATCGATCGATCGCCTCAGCGTGACCCGGGCGATGGTGGGTGAGCGGCTCAATGCGATCGATACCCATCTGAGAGATCTTGAAAAGGGGACGATCGACAATGCCGCGCGGATGTCGAGCCTGGTCGATGTCGATTTTGCAGCGGCGATTTCCAGCATGGCGCAGAACCAGACGACGGTCGAAGCCGCGCTCAAGAGCTACTCGACGATCGCCAGGATGTCGCTGTTCAACTTCCTCTGACGCCGCCTGCGGGTTGAGTCCGGCACGCCGCAGACAGCGCGGGTGCAGACGAGTAAGGGCGGTGCGGTACGATTGGCGCTCTGCCGCCTGATGGTTCATCCGTGGACTCGCCCTTCGCGCCTCATCGGTTTCGAATCCTGCTGGTCGAGGACGACCCTGCCTGGCAGCACCTGATCGTCGAGGGTCTGGCCGAGCAGGGCATCGACGTTCAGACCGTCGGGAGCGCCGCTCGGGCCATCGAATCGCTCGATGCGGCTTTTCCGGCTGCCGTTCTGGTCGATGCTTTCCTGCCCGAGGGCAATGGGTTCGATGCCTGCGCCCGATTGCGCGGGCATATGGGCGACCGGGCGATTCCGATCGTGGTGCTGAGCGGCCAGGACAATGAAGCTTCGATTGAGCGGGCTTTCGAGTCGGGCGCAAGCGATTTTTTCGTCAAGTCGCTGCAGTGGAAGCTGCTCGCCCAGCGACTGTCCCAACTGGTGGCGACTGCCCGGTTGCGCTCCGAGATCGTCAGCAGCCGCCGTCGCCTGGACCGCGCCAAGGGGCTGGCCGCGCGGGCCAGCCAGACTGCCCGCGAGGCGCGCGATCTGGCCTGGCGCGATGCCTTGACCGGATGGCTCAGCCGCACCGGTTTTCTGAAGTTGGCCCAGGGGCTGCTCGATGACTCGCAGGTGAGCGGCGAGCAGCGAGCCGCACTGCTGCTGATCGATCTCGACCGCTTCAAGCGACTCAATGATTCGCTCGGGACCGATGCCGGAGATGAAACCCTGTGCGAGGTGGCGAACCGTCTGCAGCGGGCTTTTCGCAACCTGCCTGGTCTTGCCATGGGGCGCTTGGCCAGTGATGAGTTCGCCATCCTCTTTCAGTCGCTGCCGACTGGGCGGGCAGCCGAACGTGCCGCCCAGATCGCCCTGACCGCGTTGCGCCGGCCGATCGACTGTGGCGGCCTGGAGTTCGTGCAGAGCGCCTCGATCGGGATTGCCCTCACCCGCATTCCCTGTGGCATCGAATCGATGATGGTCAAGGCCGGGCAGGCGCTGTCGGGGGCCAAGCTCGCGGGGGGCAATACCGCGCGGACATTCGTCGGCACGCTCGGGTCCTCCGACCGGGATCGCTTCGATCTCGAAAACGCCCTGCATCAGGCCCTCGATCGCGATGAACTGCGACTTCATTACCAGCCGATCATCGATCCGGCGACGCATCGTCTGGCCGGCCTGGAGGCGCTGATGCGCTGGCAGCATGATGACCGGCTCCTCTATCCGGACGAGTTCATCCCGCTGGCAGAAGAGACATCGCTGATTTTCAGGATGGGTGAATGGGCGGTCGGCGAGGCGCTGCGCCAGACCAGCCGATGGCGAGGGGCGGGGCTGATGGTGCCGACCGTCTCGGTCAACATCCATGTGCGTCATCTCGAGCAGCCCGAACTGGCCGAGGCGGTGTCCAAAGCCCTCGAATCGACCGGCCTCGACTCTTCGACGCTGGAGCTCGAGCTGACCGAGACCGGGGTCATGCGCGACATCAAACGCTCGCTCGGCAGCCTGCATGGGCTGAAGCAACTCGGCGTGCGTCTGGCGCTCGACGATTTCGGCACCGGTTATTCGTCGCTCGCCTATCTCACGCAACTGCCGATCGACACGCTCAAGATCGACCGCTCCTTCATCGATCAGCTCGGCGAAAACGGGCAAAGCCGCGCGGTCGTGCGCTCGATTACCGCGCTGGCGCAGGCGCTCGGCCTGTCGACGGTGGCCGAGGGCGTCGAGACGCGATCGCAACTCGATTCGTTGCGAGCGCTCGGTTGCAATGAAGTGCAGGGTTATCTGTTTGCCCGACCCATGCCGGCCGATGACTTGCCACAATGGTGGTCGGGGTTCCAGGGCATGGTGCCGGGCCCGGCGTCGGCGCGTGGCGGTAAGCCTCCGGGTTTCGTTGCGCGTGGCAACTTTCCCATCCTGCCCATGGCTGATTCATCGCCACTGGGCGCGATCTATGTCTGAAGTCAGCTGCAAGGACCGATTCGATTTCATGAACCAGGATGAACTGAAACAGGCGGTCGCCCGGGCGGCCATCGATCATCTTGTCGATGGCGCGGTCGTCGGCGTCGGCAGCGGCTCGACGGTGGCGCTTTTCATTCGCGAACTCGGCCAGATCCGAAATCGCTTCAAAGGCGCGGTGTCGAGCTCCGAGTTCAGCACCCGGCTGCTGCGTGAAGAGGGCATTGATGTCCTGCCGCTCGAGGCGGTGGGCAGCATTCCGGTGTATGTCGATGGTGCCGACGAGATCGATCCGGGCCTGCGGATGATCAAGGGCGGGGGGGGGGCACTCACCCGCGAAAAGATCATCGCGGCCATCGCGGAGCGCTTCGTCTGCATCGTCGACCGATCCAAGGTGGTGCCGGTATTGGGCGGTTTTCCTCTGCCGGTCGAGATCATTCCGATGGCCGGTCGCCAGTTGATCAGCGCATTTGGACGTCTTGGTGCCGAGGCACGTTGGCGCAAGGGCTATTTCACCGACAACGGCAACCCGATACTGGACGTTCACGGACTGATGATTGATGATCCGGTTGGGCTCGAGACCGAGCTCAACCAGTGGCCGGGGGTGGTCACGGTGGGACTTTTCGCCCGCCGAGGCGCTGATGTCGCGCTGGTTTCCGACCCGAAAGGTATTCTGACTTTAACCCTCTGATATCAATGTCGACCGACCTTACCCAATCCTCATCGGCCGCAGGCCGCCCGCGCCCCACCCTCGGTGCTCGCGAGGCGGTTGCAATCGTGGTCGGCATCGTGATCGGTGCCGGCATCTTCAAGGCCCCGTCTCTGGTTGCGATGAATTCGCCCAGCCCGTTCTGGATGATGCTCGCCTGGGCCCTTGGCGGTCTGATCTCGATCATCGGCGCCTTGTGCTATTGCGAATTAGCCACGGCCTATCCGAGCGCGGGCGGCGACTACCATTTCCTGCAACGGGCCTTCGGTCGCAGGCTGTCGTTTCTGTTTGGCTGGAGCCGCTTTTCGGTGATCACCACCGGTTCGATCGCCTTGCTCGCCTTTGTTTTTGGCGACTACATGACGCAGGTGCTGCCGCTCGGTCCGGGGTCCTCCGCGATCTGGGGCGTTGCCGCGGTACTGCTGCTGACCGTCTTCAACGTCCTGGGTGTGCGACAGGGAGCGGCGATTCAGGTGCTGCTCACCGGCGTCGAGGTGGCGGGTCTGGTGCTGGTCTTTGCAGCCGGTGTGGTTGCGGCGACCAACGGACTGGGAGCGTCTGCTGCCACCGTCGATGTTGCGGCATCGACCTCGGCTGCCGGCGCGTTTTCGCTGCCGGCCTTCGGTCTGGCGATGGTCTTTGTGCTGCTGACCTTCGGCGGCTGGAATGAGGCTGCCTACATCAGTGCCGAGATGCGCGATCGCAATCGCACCATGGTGCCTGTGATGGTCGGTTCGATCCTGCTGATCACCGTCCTTTACCTTGCGGCCAACTGGGCCTATCTTGCCGGCCTCGGCATGGCGGGCATGGCGAGCTCGAAGGCGGTCGCGGCCGATCTGCTGCGTATCAGTTTCGGCAAGCCCGGTGAGGTGCTGATCTCGCTGATGGTGGCGGTCGCGGCACTGACCTCAATCAACGCGACCATGATGGTGGGCGCGCGTTCCAACTTCGCGGTCGGTCAGGACTGGGCAGCGCTTGGCCGGCTCGGCGTGTGGGTCGAAGATCGCGGCACGCCTGTCAATGCGCTGTGGGCGCAGTGTGCCTTTGCGCTGCTGCTGATGCTGCTGGGCATCGCGACCGGTGGCGGTTTTGCGACCATGGTTGAATACACCGCCCCGGTGTTCTGGCTGTTCTTCCTGCTCGCCGGCATCAGCCTCTTCGTGCTGCGCATCCGTGAGCCGAACGCGCCCAGGCCGTTCAGGGTGCCGCTCTATCCGGTGCTGCCGCTCGCCTTTTGCATGGCTTGCGCCTATATGCTTTGGTCGAGTCTGAGCTATGTTGGCGGCAACACCTTCCTTGGTGTCAATGCCGCCTGGGTCGGCGTGGCTGTGCTGGCGTCGGGCGCTGTGCTGATGCTGCTGGTCAGCCGATCGGGCGGGCCTGCCGCCGGTCAGGCCGAAGGCGGCACGTAGCCGGTGGCCTGATCCACATCGCCGCCGAAAAAAAAGCTTTCCATCTGTGTGGCGAGGTATTTGCGCGCCCGCACATCGGCCAGATTGAGCCGGTTCTCGTTGACCAGCATCGTCTGATGCTTGAGCCAGGCCTGCCAGGCGTCTTTCGAGACGTTCTCGTAGATGCGCTTGCCGAGTTCGCCCGGATAGGGCGGGAAGTCGAGGCCTTCGGCCTCCTTCTGAAGCTTGATGCACTGAACGGTTCGGGCCATGACAATCCTTCGAAAGTTTGCGTTGCGAGCAGCGGTCTCAGGCGAGCGTCTTGAGCAGCACCTGAGATTTGCGCTGCCAGTTGTACAGGTTCTTGCGCGATCGGGGCAAATCGTCGACCGTGCCCGGGATGAAACCGCGCTTCAGGAACCAGTGTCCGGTACGGGTGGTCAGTACGAAGAGCCGCTTCACACCTGACGCCCGTGCCCTTTGCTCGATGCGCTTGAGCAGACGTTCGCCATCGCCCTGGCCCTGAACATTGGGGTTGACCGCCAGACAGGCGAGCTCGCCCATGGCCTCATCGGCGAACGCATAGAGTGCGGCACAGCCGAAGATCACGCCATCGTGTTCGATCACGGTGAAGTTGGTGATTTCGCGTTCGATCAGGCTGCGGTCGCGCTTGACCAGCGTGCCGTCTTCCTCGAGCGGCCGGATCAGAGCGATGATGCCGCCGACATCGTCCTGCCCGGCTTCTCGTAGCGCCTCGAGGGTTTCTTCAACCACCATCGAGCCGACACCGTCGTGCAGGAAGAGCTCGAGCAGCACCGAGCCGTCGAGGGAAAAAGGCACGATGTGGGCGCGAGCGACGCCGCCGTCGCAGGCCTTCAGGGCATAACTCAGATAGGCGGCGGCGTCGGCAGGCAGCTGCCCGGCATCGAGCAGCGAGCGTGCCAGGCCCTCGGTGATTTCGGTCATCACCCGCCCCTGATCGTCGCGCACGCCGTCGGTTTCGGTCACGAAGATCAGTTTGTCGGCATCGAGCGCGATGGCGGTGGCGGTGGCCAGATCCTCCATCGACAGGTTGAAGGCTTCGCCGGTGGGCGAAAAGCCGAGTGGCGGCAGAAGCACCAGGGAGTCGTTGGCCAGAGCCAGCCGGATGGCTGAGGTGTCGACCTTTCTGACCAGTCCGGTATGTTCGAAATCGACACCGTCGACGATACCGACCGGCCTGGCGGTCACGAAGTTGCCGGAGATGACGCGAACGGTCGAGTGCGCCATCGGGGTATTGGGCAGGCCTTGCGAGAAAGCGGCTTCGATGTCCAGACGGGTCTCACCGGCGGCTTCCTTGGCGCATTCGAGGGCCAGCGCATCGGTGATCCGGACACTGCCGTGATAGCGGCTTTGCGCACCCCGCAGGGTCATCTGCTCATCAATCTGCGGGCGTGAGCCAAAGACCAGCACCAGCCGCATGCCCATGGCGTGCAGCAGACTCAAGTCCTGCGCCAGGGTGTTCAGCCGCCCGTCAGTCACCAGTTCGCCGGCAAAGCCGATGACCAGTGTCTTGCCTCGAAAAGCGTGGATATAAGGCGCCACGGCACGAAGCCAGGCGACGAACTGCGGATGCTCGGCGTTTTCGTTCATCGCAGCATTATAATTTGCCGGTGCAACTGCTGTTTCCTGAAGCCCTGCCGGTTTCGGCCCGGCGCGACGAAATCACCGCGGCGATCGCGTCTCATCCGGTGATCATCGTCAGCGGTGAGACCGGCTCGGGCAAAACCACCCAACTTCCCAAGCTGTGCATCGCGGCTGGACGCGGCGTGCGCGGCCTGATCGGTCACACCCAGCCGCGCCGCCTTGCGGCCACCAGTGTCGCGCGGCGAATCGCCGAAGAACTCGGCTCGCCACTTGGCGAGGATGTCGGCTACAAGATCCGCTTCAACGAGAAGGTTTCGCGCAGCGCGAAGATCAAGTTGATGACCGACGGCATCCTGCTTGCCGAAACCCAGTCCGATCCCTTGCTGCGGCAGTACGACACGGTCATCATCGATGAAGCGCACGAACGCAGCCTCAATATCGACTTTCTGCTCGGTTATCTCAAACGTCTGCTCGAGGGGCCGCGCCGTGATGACCTCAAGCTGCTGATCACCTCGGCCACCATTGATGCCGCACGTTTTGCTGCGCATTTCGGTGGTGAAGGCGGACCCGCGCCGGTGATCGAGGTCTCCGGGCGAACCTTCCCGGTCGAGATCCGCTGGCGCGCGCCGGGGGCCGACGCGAGGCAGGCTGATGAGCCCGCCGGCTCGCCATCATCGGCGTCAACTGTGTCATCGGCACCATCTGTGATGCCATCGCCGGGCGTACCATCGACGGCGGGCCCGATTACGCCGATTACCCCGTCTGCCCGCGTCGCCCGTGGCCGCGACGAAGACGACGAGACCGACACGCCTGCCGCGATCGAGACGGCAATCGACGAACTCTGGCGTGAAGGGCCGGGCGATATCCTGGTTTTTTTGCCGGGTGAGCGCGAGATCCGCGAGACCGCCGATCACCTTCGGCGAGCCTGGGCAAGGCGCGGGTCGCGCGGCGGGCTGGTGGCGTCGGCCGAGATTTTGAGTCTTTTTTCGCGTCTGTCGGCCACCGACCAGCAGCGGGTGTTTGCCACCGGCAATGCGCCGCGCGTGGTGCTGGCCACC
>Ga0164292_10004010_pt1 | contig 12010 bp, 11 predicted proteins | sample GEODES117metaG_FD_111486 | JGI IMG/M metagenome (GOLD analysis project Ga0164292, IMG submission 111486) | Eutrophic lake water microbial communities from Lake Mendota, Wisconsin, USA - GEODES117 metaG | ecosystem: Environmental > Aquatic > Freshwater > Lake | place: USA: Lake Mendota... | reverse complement strand
TCAGGCTGGGCAATAGATCTTGAGAATCAGCAGGGCAAGAGATTTCCAACAACCTTAATTACTAATTACCATGTAATTGATGAGTGCTTAGATGGCAAGGGAAAAGTCACAGTCATAGCTCTTTTTGGTAAGGAGTATCAGGCAGTAATTGATAACTGGGATGAAGAGAATGATTTAGCATCAATTGCCTCTGCCCTTGAGGTAACTCCGCTAAAACTATCTGAGTATGAACCATTTCCTGGTTACTGGGTGGCAGCCATTGGAAGTGCTGATGGTTATGAAGGCTCAGTTGCCTTTGGTAATGTTTTAAATGGCACAAAGTTTGAGATCCTTATGACCGCACCATTATCTGGTGGCAATAGTGGCGGCCCTCTAGTTGATAATGAAGGCAATGTGGTTGGCACCAATACCTTTGGTCAAATAGGGGAGCAATACAACGGTGCTATGTCACTTAATGCTCTGTGTGTGAAGATTATGGAGTGTGAAGGTGATGTATTTTGGAAGTTGGAGGATTAGTTAACAAAAATGTTAAGAATCGTGCCTATAAGCATAATTCCAATTAATAAACTCCAAATCCAGATTTTTCCAAACTCTGGAATAGTTTTCCCAAGAAAGCCAGAATCAGCATCTTTTTTCCAAAAATAATTTGTTATAAGTGTGGCTATAAGGAAAGGTAAACCAAAAACCAATACAAATACCAATGCAGTTGACATTAAAATTTTACCTCATTATTCCGAAGAAAGTAGATTAAACCTGTTTTAGGATCTAATATTTGATTTGTTTTTTGCTTTCGCCCTTCATAGGCAGCCCTAGCGAAAAGTGCATCAATCCAAACACCATCAATATTTGCCTTGCATTTCTTTAAACCATCAGGGCCTGCCAGGTGTATCGCACAGCACCACTGGCATGGACTTTTACTATCTTGTACTGCAGACCACTGAATTGGATTAATTGGATGGTTATTTTTTCCTTGACTATAAGCATAATCTTGACCGGAGGATAGGTAGGTACATTCATTCCAATTATGAAAACTATCTCCACCTTTAGTGGTGTAGACAATTGGATTTATTCCCCAGGGTGGCTTTACGCAATGACTACATTGGCCAATTAGCAGATCGTGTAGACATCTTTGTGCGGACATACTTTAGATTCTTTCAATCGAGGAGTCATATTCCTTAAATTTCTTTTTACCAAAAGTTCCAAAATCTACCAAAATGTATTCTGCTTGGATATTGATGACCCGCCCTAACCCAAACTTGACATTATTGATCCTATCGCCAAGTTGGTAACGACTAAGTTGCTTGCTTGGAGTCCTGCGCACAATTGCATTTGTCCCAGTCAGTATTTTATGGTGACTTGACTCTGTTTCTTCCAGGTTGTTTAAAAACCGGCTCCGGAATTGCTCTTTAATAGAACCAAAGGGATTTTTATAAGTCGAACTCCAAGAAATAAGTAAGAATTTTCGAGCTCTGGTGATGGCTACGTAGGCAAGTCTTCTTTCCTCATCAATTTCCGCTGGTAGCTTCGCATACGAAATTGGAATTACGCCTTCTACAAACTTCGGAATCAAAACAGCGTCCCACTCCATTCCTTTTGCCTTATGGATTGTTGTAACGGTTACTGCATTATGATCGTGATCATCTTTAGAATCCTCGCGCATTTTTGCAAAACATTTAGCAAGACTTGATGGTGTTGCGATTTCCTCAGGTGACAAAGTTTCGGCTAGTGAGATCAGTGCTTGAGCATTATCAAGCTTTTGTTGCTCCTGAATATCAAATTTTTCTCCTTCAAAGAAATCACGTTTCCAACCTTGCTTTTCAAGAATTTTGTTCAATACTTCAATTCCATTCACTTTACTTGAATTATCTGTATTTGATTGCAATTCTCTAATAATTGGGAGTACATCTTCCCAAAAAGAATCACCAGGAGATTTTGTTGCGATACCCAATTTCTTTAAATTTTGTCGAATAATTGAGATATTGGCATTAATTCTCAGTAATATTGCAACTTGACTATTAAGTATTTTTGTATTGGTAATTAGGGCTTGTACTTTTTCCGCTACTAATTTGTGCTCAGCTGATTCTGATTCTACTGAAATAATTTTGGGTTTAGGACCTTGATCCTGGATACTAATCAATTCTGATTTTGCACCGCCAGATGCTGATTGCTCATGCATTAATCTATTGGCCCAAGCAACAATTTGTGGTGTCGAACGATAATTCCGAACTAATTCAACCGTTATACATTTTGGAAATCTCGTGCCAAAGTTATTAAGAAGTGCAGGTTCAGAGCCTTTAAAAGAGTAGATTGTTTGGCGAGGATCTCCTACAACACAAATACTGTTTCGCTTACCTAACCACTGAGAAAGCAATTCATCTTGAACAGGATCATTATCCTGGAATTCATCAACCAGAAAATGTTCGTATCGAGAGTGAATTTTAGCTGCTATATCTGGATTTTCTCTTAACATCACTATGCAAAGCTCAAGCAAATCAGCAAAATCAATCTGATTATTTAATTTCTTTGTTTTTGAATATCTCATGTAGAAATTTACAAATTCCTCCTTAGTTAATGTTCCGATTTTTTCTTTAATAGATGGATTACTTTCAAATTCTTTAATTGAAATCATTCGAGCGCGTAGCAAAATTAACTCAGAATTAATCGCTTGATATAATTCGCTATCAAACACTCTCTTTACTTTTGACAGTGAATCTGTCTGCTTCATTACTGATTGCACAATTCCTCGAATTATCCAGTATTGATTTTCCGGTCTTGTTCTGGATGATTCATTGATAAGCGTCGGGAACTCATCTTTATAACCTTTTTCTTGCCAATATATCGAAAGTTCTTTCCAATATTCTTCAAGTTGCCTTTTTGCTGCAGCATGAAAAGTTTGGGCATTGGTTTTATTCACACCAAGAACTTTTAGTCTATGCCGTAATTCAGCAGCAGACTTGTTTGAATGGGTAACTGATAATGTTTTTTCAGCAGGAGCCACTCCCATTGCATCCCAGTATGCAACTCTATAAATCAAGGTACGAGTTTTGCCAGTCCCAGCTCCAGCAATCACTCGTACAGGTCCAATAGGCGCTTCTACCGCTTTGCGTTGTTCTGGATCTAATCCTCTGACTATTTCGGAAGTTGATAGTTGTTTCATGAAATTAGATTTTAAACCAATTTTTCAAATCAATCATTCCGATTACAACCCATTCCTCATTCTGATAACCTACAACAGTTCCATCTGAGGAGAGTCGCAACCTTCCTCCTGTTGGATGGTTTTCCAACAACGATTTACCGATTTCTTTTGCTTTATCTCCGATAATTTTATTTAGCTCTAATTTTTCTCTTCTGTCAATAATTGAACCATCGAGTTTAAGAGTATATTTGTGTGGCATAAGTGACCCTGTATAAGCATCCCCAACGTTATGCTTAAATGAATCAGAAGGCACTTTAATTTCCATCTCTTCCTTAATCATTACTTCCATAGTTTTTGACTCACTTACCGTATGAGCTTCAGACAGGATTACCTTTAATTCTTGCTCTTGTTTTCTCAATTCTTTAATTTCATTTGACTCAGTGAAATATGCTCCAAAATAGCCCGAAGTTTTAAATAACTCATCAAGCAAAAAATTTTCTTTTTGAAGTATTTCATTTATTTTTTTTGATCTAATACTAACTTCTGTAGTATCTGGAAATATCTGGAGAATTGTTGAAGTAAGGTCTTTAAGTTCATCAGTTGTAATTGGACTTATAGTACGGTGGAACCATTCGTTGCGAGTAATTCGAAGATCTCTATAAAATTCAAAATCTGATTTGATAAAGGGTTTACCAGCATTGAATTCTTTTTGTATTGCTAATCTAAAATTTTGATTATTTCTTATTTCAATTTGCACCAAAAGCGCTGAAAGATCTCGAGGGGCAAGTTCCTTATCTTCTGGATTCCTTACAAGCGCTATTGAAAACCAATCATCACCAAACAATGGCTTAAGTTGACGTTCTAGAGTTTGATAAAGTGCCAGTCCTGCACTGTCCAGTAACTCAATTCCAAGCAGAAAAAGACGCGGGTCATCTATTTCTGTGAATTTCATTAAAAGTTACCGAGCACAAATTTCTCCTTAGTACTAGCGAGCCTGTTCGATTATCTTCCAAGCTCCATTTGCAGTTTTCTCAATAAGCCCTCGATTCTTTGCTTTAGTACGAACCCAAGCTAAGCGATACTTGATTTCAGTACGGCCACCACTTCGAATCTCGGTAATTTGCTCCTGGGTCAAATTTAGCTGCTTAGTGGCCAGCTCATCTATTTGATTGGTATTTGCCACACCACCAATTTCTTTGATTGCATTCAATACTGCTTCCTCTAATGTGGCCGAATTTGGAAATTTAACAGTCATTCAGCGTCCCTTCGATCTTCTTGAAAAATAGTAATTATCTACATAAGAGTAAACCAATATTAGCTTTTTACCGCCGCTCCGTTCCAATTCCACGCTTGTCAGTGGCATCTGGAATAGTCTTGACTAGGTCATATGGGGCTTGGGACTTTACTAGTCCTTCAAGCTGGTCTTTAGTGTTTAGAAAGGTATCAAATTCGTGCCGAGCAATAGAAGTGCAAGTAAGGCGGGCTTCAAGTTCATCGATTTATTCGCAGGTATTGGAGGAATGCGTTTGGGATTCGAATCAGCCGGAGGCATTTGTGTATTAACAAGCGAAATTGACGAGCCTGCACTTGAAACTTACTCCCTGAATTATATTCCAGGTCATTCCCATAAATATTTTGGTGACATTTGCGCAGTTAAAAGTAGTGATGTTCCCAAGCATGATGTTTTGGTAGCAGGTTTCCCATGCCAGCCCTACAGTATCGCAGGACTTAGAAAAGGACTTAAAGATGAACGCGGAACAGTGTTCATGGAAATCATACGAATTCTTGAAGATAAAAAACCAAAGGCAATTCTGCTCGAAAATGTGAAAGGAATTCTCACCCACGATAAGGGCGCAACTCTTCAATACATGGTGTCGCTCATCGAAAAAATTGGATATCACGTTAAATTCCAAACGCTTAATAGTATGACTCATGGGAATGTTCCGCAAAACAGAGAACGGGTTTTTATCGTTGGCTTTTTATCTAGATCAGCTGCAGACAACTTTACGTTTCCACCTGCTGTTCCATTAACGAAGTCAATAACCGACGCAATTGAAACTTCCGCGGTGGATCCTAAATATTTTTATGACGAAAGATTCGATTGCTACTCTGAAATTAAGAATGCCGTAAAATCAACAAATACTTTGTATCAATGGCGCAGACAATATGTTAGAGAAAATAAGAGCAATGTATGCCCAACCTTAACAGCAAATATGGGATCAGGTGGGCACAATGTTCCTTTAATAAAAGTCAAAGGCGGAATTCGCAAGCTGACCCCTAGAGAATGCGCAAATTTTCAAGGATTTCCAAAGACATTCAAACTACCAAATATTTCTGACAGCAAGCTCTATCATCAATTCGGGAACAGCGTTACTGTTCCAGTTATCTCAAGAATAGCTAAAAATATAGCCAAGGAGCTTTAGTTAATGGTCAAGAAGTTTGATTTTGATCGCAGCCTTTATCAAGAACTGCTGCAATCTGTCGCTGGTATGTCCATGCTTTTCAGTGACGGACCACATGCTTATATCGACTATAGATTTGTGGAAAAACTGTTTGTCAGGAGCACTAAAGGGCGCGACATAAGCCGTTCCGACAAAGTTTTTGATGCAATTGTAGGTGAAGCGAACGATATCGGAGTCGGTGTAAAAACGTTTGTAATGGGAGGAACTGGTCGGACAAGTCTTGAAAAAATTCAAGAATTTACAAAGTTTTCCGGTAGTGGTGCATTCGACAACCTTGAAAAATCGGAAATAGCAATAAAAGCTGCTGAATACCGAAACAACACGGTTCTAGCAGATTCAAAGGAGTTTGGGTTAGATCTCAAAAAATCCATTTATCATTGTCTAGTCAGGTCAGATAATTTTGGGATAATTCATGAAGAGCCATATCCGCTAATTGATATAAACAACATAAAACCTGTTGACACACGAGGTCGAACTCTTAGTGAATTTCCCGAGGGAAGTAAGGGTATTCGATTTACAGATGGAATGAATACATATAGCTACAGTAAATCAAAAAGCGTTTTAATGAAGGTATTCGATTTACAGCTCCACACTAATTTTGATCCAATTCCACTAGACGTAGATCCAGATATTTGGGGAAAAATTTCTAATAGATATTTTGAATCACGGACAGCAGTGGAGGATTATTCATATTCGAGTTTTGGCCGATTGGAAGATGAACCGGAAAATATGGTTGCTGGAATTGATTATGTTGTTCTCCCACTTTACAGTAATAGATCAGGGGAGAAATTTGTTCAAGAAAAGTCGGGAATCAATCAGTGGAATGCTGGTGGACGGGAAAGGAAATACGGAGAGGCTTATATACCAATAACTTCAAAAATCCATAAGCTAGCGCCACAATTTTTCCCGGAAAGAGATAAGCCTTTTGAACTTCTCCTCCCTAATTCAGAAATTCCCGTTAGTGCAAAAGTTTGTCAAGATAATAGTAAAGCTTTGATGTCGAATCCAAACGATAAACTTTGTCGTTGGTTGTATAAAGTAATTGATTTGAACTTTAGTGATTATGATTTTGACAGAACTCCCAACCGTGAGCCATTTACATATAATGACCTCTTAAGAGTCGGTAGAGATTCGGTTATCGTAATTAAAGACAGGTCTACTTCCCACCTACGCTATGAAATACGGTTTGCGGAGCTCAACTCGTATGAGGATTTCTTAGATTTATTCGAAGAGCGAGATGCAATGTGAGTCGCAATGAAAGTAGATTTTTACGTGTCGGTGATGTTTATCGATATAGCAGTAGTTACAAAAAAGATGTCCCGGTAATTGATGGAATTCCTAATTTCATTTACGTAACCAATACTGACGGAGAAAACAAAGTGCTTATGGAATCGGGAATTAGCCCGATTGGCTCCAAAGGTCCCTGTCCAGCGATCTTGATTTATAGCAGTACTCACAAACACGGCTCAAAAGAATCACCTTGGCAAGATCGCTTTGAAACTGATCGAGGCTATGCCCGGTATTTCGGTGACAACAAGTCAGGTAAGGATCCAAGCGAAGCTCCTGGTAACAAATATCTGCTTGAGCAGTTTGCTTTACATAATTCTGGGTTGAGAACTGAGCGGCTTAAAGCAGCACCAATCCTCCTATTTAGGAGTGTACAGATAGGCGCCAGAATTAAAGGCAATCGCCTTTTTGAAGGTTTAGCACTCATTAATTCTGCCGAAAGAATCACTCAATTTCAGCCAGACCTTGGTTACTTCACAAATTATGTTTTTGAATTTATAGTATTGAATCTTGCCAATGAAAATGATCATTTTGATTGGTCTTGGATTTCCGCTCGAAGAGAGACGAAAACTAATATTGAAAATTCTCTGAAACTTGCACCTCATTCTTGGAAGAATTGGGTAGAAAATGGGAATCTTCAGGATACTAAATTGCGCAGACATGTAATCAAACACCAATCCGTTCCCAAAGTTGATCAGTTACCAGATGTTAAAAGTCGTGAATTTAAATGCTTAACTGAAATATACAAACACTATGCTCGCCATAAGCATGGCTTTGAACTATTGGCCGGGAAAGTTGTTGGGAATCACTTATCTCGAAACAGTGGCTCTTACCTAGAAGGATGGATCACACAGGGTTCAGGTGATGGCGGTGTAGATTTTGTTGGCAGATTAGACATCGGTTCAGGTTTTTCGAGAGTTAAGGTGATTGTACTTGGTCAAGCAAAATGTGAGAATCCAAATAAACCGACAAGTGGAGTACACATATCCAGAACTGTAGCTCGGTTAAAGAGAGGTTGGATAGGCGCATACGTGACTACGAGTTTTTTTTCAGAACCTATGCAGAGAGAAATCATCGAAGACCAGTATCCGTTATTGATGATTAATGGGCTAGAACTAGCCCGCGAAGTACTTATCCTCTTGGAAAATTCAGGAAGGCAGTCTCTGGCAGATTACTTGGATGAATTGGACAAGGAATACCTAGAAAGAATCTCAGCGAGAGCTCCTGAGGAGATACTAATTGACTAGAGAATCTTCATTTGAGATTTGTAGCGCTTGCCATTTCAAAGGCTTTCGCCCCTTACTAATGTCAGACAAGTAGTTTAGATTTAATGCCAAGAGAATAGGATTCTGTTTATGGAATGGGATTTTCCGTCAAATGGTGGCGGCGAGACCGATGGTTTCAATAATTCATCGATAGATACCTTCATAGGGCGCCGAGTTTTTTCTCTTATTCGCGAAACAATACAAAATTCCATGGACGCGAGAAAATCAGGCACCAAGCCTGTAAAAATGAGTTTTACTTTAGATCGGGTGGAAAAAAGTGAGGCACTTGGCATCTCTGAATTACTTCCATTTCTTAATTTAGCGGCGAAAACCGCTAAAGCTCAACACGGTACAGAGCACCCAGGAACAAAATTTTTTCAGAGAGCAATAGATCATGTTGAGACGGCAAAAAATATCCCTTTCTTTTCCATACATGATTTCGAAACGACTGGACTCACTGGCCCAACGGAGTCAGGAATGGGTAAGCCAGGTGCGTGGCTTGCACTTGTTAAAGGATCCGGTCTTAGCATAAAAAATGCACCTGGATCACTGGGTTCATTTGGACATGGTTCTAAAGCGCCATTTGCAATTAGCCAGATCCGTTCCGTGTTTTACATTTCTAGAATTCAAGAAGGTTCTACGGTCGAATCCCGATTCCAGGGCAAGAGCATTTTGCAGTCAATGCAAAAAATGAATGGTGATATGACTCAAGGAACGGGTTATTTCGGTCACAAACAAAGATGTATGCCTTTAGTGAACAATGAAGTGCCTGATTGGGCTTTAAATTTGCGTGATAAACAAGGTACAGGAACTGGAACTTCACTCTTGATTCCATTCCCAGAACTGGGAACAAGCTCAGATGATTTTTGGCGTGACATTAAGATTTCAATTCTTTCAAATTTCTATTATGCAATCCTTCAAGGTAATTTAGAAATTGGTTTGGGCACCGAGGAGGTAATAACGACTTCGAATTTAGGAGAATGCCTAGACAATCTTTTGGTTGAAATATCGCGCAGGACAAATGATGAGTCGCAAGAACTACGAGAAGAACTTCGTTCAGCAATTACAGTCCAGCACCCAAGTATCGAAAAACATGGAACTTTGATTTCTAAAACCTTTGGGGAAGTTCAGTGGTTTATGAGAATTGGCCAGGATATTGATTGGCGAAACGTTGGGGTTGCCCGACAAAATGGAATGCTGATTTCTCGGCGTGCAAAAAATCTAGAAAAATTCAGTGGAACAAAGCCCTTTGATATGTTCTTATGTGTCGTGGGTCAAAGTGGCTCACAAATCCTTAGAGCTGCCGAAAATCCTGCGCATACTGAATTTGAATTTGATCGAATCACTGATCCGGTCGACAGAAAGAAAAAACATAAGGAGTACTTAGAATTTACAAGGGAAATTCGAGAGCTCATTCGAACGCATGCAGCAATTGATTCTTCAGCAGAAGTGTTTACAGCGGATCTTGATGATTTCTTCGGAGGCTTCAATACAGCTTCAAAAGATTCGGGAGAGTCTGAGAAATCTTTGGACTTGGTTGTACATAAAGCAAGGCGTGTCTCATTCTCACCTGGTTCTTCAGTCAAACTAGGAGGAAATGGTCAAGATTATGGGACAAACAATCATGAAAAAGATGGCTCAAAGAATCACACGGACGGTGGCAAGAAAAACAAAAGTGCAGAAGGAAAAGCTGGAGGTAATAAGCAAGCAGCAGGGCTTGAAGTTCGTGATCCACGTATTGTTAGGTCACACAATTCAAATAATGCAGAGGTTTATTTTACTCCGACCGTAAAAAATGCGTTTACTTTTTCGCTGTATCGAAGTGGTGACTCTGAAAGTGAACCATCCAGTTTTAAAATTCCTAAAGACACAAAGTGGAGATCAAGCTTCGAAATCGCCGAAGCAAAGAAAATTCAAAGGATAAAGTTAGTACTCGAGCTTCACCCTGACGAGCAAAATTATGTACATGAGGTTGTGATTCATCTTGCCAAGCAAAAATAGAATTTATCAGCATCCAGTTCTTAGAAATGGATCGACAGACTATGCGGATGGCTCAACTTTTGAATCAATTTTTAGTGTTGCAATTTCGGAAATCACATCCAAGGACACAGTAGAAGTTAGCTATGTTTTGCAAGTCCGAAATATGTATCTTCTTAAACTTGTCGAAAATAAAAAAGCAGGTCTATTTCTATCTTTTTACAGCTCTGAAACTCTTTTCAAGAAGCTTATTAAAATTGAAAATTTACAGGGACGCCTGCAGTTGCCTAAAGGTGCCGTACTAGGGAATCTGGAGATTGAACCATTCATTATTGCAGTCACTTCGATTAGTGATTTTTTGCCAAATGGATTGAATGAAGAATATGGGGCAATAAAATTTGAGATTGAAGCTGGTGCAACTTTGGCGGTTGGTGAAAGAGAAGTATTTCCAATAAGTTTTAGTCGACGAAGTTTTCAAGACTTAATTCGTGTTCAAACATCAATGGAATTAGACAAAAATGAATATGAAATTAGCTTAGCTTCAAACATTATTACGATAAATATGGGAACAAACGTTAGGCAAGCCTGGGAGTTGATGTCATCGGATCCAAATTTTAGACCTTTTTTATTTATTTCCATTTACAAGGACACTTTTGTTGAGGCACTATCGGCATTGGTATCCGGGGATGATGTGGAAGAATTCGCATGGGCGAGGAAACTAAAAGAAACTTTTGAAAAAGTTGGTTTAAATATCACAGACGAGTCAGATTTCACAAAATTGAATCGAGCCGTTTTGCGGCTATTAGGCAAAAAGGGAATTGAGCAGGTAATAGCAGATGTCAATTAACTTAAAAATTTTGAGCGAAGAGAGTTTAGAAAATATTCGAAATATTGCCAAAGAGAGTGGATACTCAGCTCTTTTTGAGTTAGAGAGCCTCGTGGTCGAACATGATTTACGTCTTATCAATAGTCCGTATGAATTCGATTCTAGTGTTGAACTTTTGATTCCTGATTCAACATCCTGGGATAAGAATTTCGATAGAGAAAACTCATTAAGAATTTTCTCTGCTCTCCCAAACTTTCTACCTATTCATGCAGCAGATGAACGCCTTTGGGTCTCACTTGCCTTTGGTAATTACTTTGAATATGCAAAAAAAAGGTGGTCGGCGGAAAGCACAAAATCTAAAGACCTTTCGCAGCTTATATTGAATCATTGGTTCTGCCCAACAAGTAGATCCCGATGGCGCGACCATGCTATTTCACGTCTATGGTGGGTTGGACATATTGCGAATTCTACTCCGGGTCTGAAGAGCAAGGAGGTTTTGGACGTGCTATATCTTAATAGCGATTTGATAAATAGCTTCTTGGGACATCCAAGAACAACAAGTTCGCAAAGAGTTAGTAGTGCTCTCATCTCTTTGTTGCATGAAAAATATTTTAATGTCAAAGCAGCTGCATTCAACCGAGATCGCTTCAGGAATTTTATGCATCTGATCGATTTAAGATCAGGAAAATTACATCTGGATGCAATTTCGGACACAGAATTGCGCAATCTACTCCTTGACTGCTTTCACGAGTCGCACAAAAATTGAAAACTGCCCCACTTTCGCTAGTTAAGAATTAACGTTTACTCCCACCCTCACCCCACCGCAATCAACGCCAGCGCCCCACTAGTGGCAGCAATTCCTGCCCAGTTAATCAGGGAGGGTTTTTGGTTGAGCAGTTTTATGGCAATTAGGACAGATAGGGCAGGGGCAGAGGCCATAAAGATTCCCACCTTACTTAACTCTAAGTTATTAATTGAGATCATAAATAATAGGTTTGCGGTGATCTCACAGGCACCAGATAAAAGTGCGTACTTGCGCCATTTAGTTGGTTTGGTG
>Ga0164292_10004006_pt1 | contig 12012 bp, 10 predicted proteins | sample GEODES117metaG_FD_111486 | JGI IMG/M metagenome (GOLD analysis project Ga0164292, IMG submission 111486) | Eutrophic lake water microbial communities from Lake Mendota, Wisconsin, USA - GEODES117 metaG | ecosystem: Environmental > Aquatic > Freshwater > Lake | place: USA: Lake Mendota... | reverse complement strand
CGTGCATCTGTTTCAACTATGGAGCATTATGTCTTGGTTATGCATCCTGGTGACAAAGACGACATTACAAATCAGATCGCTGCGCGCAATGGAAAGACAATTCTCTTCGTTAAGACTCAACGCGGTGCAGATCGTCTTGCCGACAAACTTGCGCATGCTGGTGTACCGGTAGGTGCGCTCCATGGAGGGAAGTCGCAGGCAGTCCGAACACGTACTCTTGCACTTTTCAAACAATCACCAAATGCAGCACTGGTCGCGACAGATGTAGCTGCACGAGGAATCCACGTTGATGGCATCTCTTTAGTTGTACATGTCGATGCTCCAACCGACCATAAGGATTACTTACATCGCTCGGGACGTACAGCACGCGCTGGAGAATCTGGTGCAGTCGTAACCCTTGCGACAGCTAAACAGCAGAAATCTGTTGGCGGACTAACTTCACGTGCCGGCGTTACTCCTAAATTCGTTGGCGTAAAACCTTTGGATCAAGATTTGATGCGAATCACAGGAGCCCAAGAACCATCCGGAATCCCATATGTTGCGCCGATCGTTGAAAGCAAAGGCCCTAATCGAGGCTCTAGAAAGCCACGGCCTAATTCAGATCAAAGGCGTCGCAGACCAAGATAAAATATCAACAAGTTGTAATCGCTTGTTATACAGAAAGTGAGTTAGTCCTAGGGTGTTGCTATACAACTAGGTTGTAGAACTTCACCTTGAAACACATACCCAGCCCTCTCTTGTTTTTCTTAAAATTGTATTCAGTGAAACTTAATTACTAAATTAACTTAGGAATTCTTTATGCTACGTTTAAGCTGAAAGTTACATACCCAAATTCAATTAGGAGTGTTTTAGCACAAACCAAGATTCAAAATTAGAGACACTGTCAAGTGCCCTTCTATAACCTTGCGATTCTAGTAAGCGCAACATTGCATTTTTTACATCTAAATGATGATTGTGTTCTACGGTTATAACCAAAGGCTTTACCGTTTCCCAAGGAAAATTGAGCAGAATTTCCAATTCACCCCCTTCAATATCTAGAGAAAGATAGGTTATTCTAGGCAGATCAATTACAAGTTCTTTAACTCCAATTAATTTGATTCGCCGAGACTCAGGAACGTTCTCAAGAACGGTCTCAGAGAACGCACCATTTTCAACAAAGAAGCCTTCTTGTGAAGTAGCCGCGACACCCAAATTTAGGAATTTGTTTGATAAACCATGATCTTCAAAAACCTTAGCCGATTCGAGACTTGGATCAACCGACAAACCGTCCCATCCAAAGTGATCTCGAAAAGTTGCCGTATTTGAGTATTCATATGGGTGGAATGCTCCAATTTCGAGATAGAACGGGTTAACAACATTAGAACAGTTTGCGATCACGAAGGCCTCTTGCCCTAGCTGAGAATGGAGTCTTCCATCTGCAACTAAGACCTTTGAAATTCCCACAAGAAATTCAGCCAAATCTTTTCGATCCTCATCACTAACTTTTTTCATTAGACCTTCTAGATCCGGCATGAAATCAAAAAGTGTAGAGCTGCTCGGCCAATACCTAATATCCCATCCAAATTTTCTCAAACGTCTATTAATCGTATAGTGCCAATTCCGATTACTAAAGTATCGGCTAAAAAACTTGGACCATTTTGGTTTTACCATGCCTAGATCTTACTCCAGTTCTTTCATAGCGGACTAAGTTTTTTTTACTTTCTATTTTCAAACAAATTGTGTATTTTCCTCTTAATTGAAGCAGGTCCACGATTCCTCGAAGTCCAAATAGGATTTACTAAACCTCGCAACGTTGAAATGTAGCTTCCAGAGCCAGCGGTCGGCCTATGTTGCATAACCCGGATACTTTTATTTTTACAAACAAGTGAGAATGCCGATTGGTCGTATCTATTTTCGATAAAGCCTTGGAGTTCATCATTTTTCGATGGCTCCAAATCTAGTAGATGTGTTCCTTGACAAACTAGATCAAACCAATCATCTGAAATATCACGCCCACATTCCGCATATAACATCATCCAAGTAGTTTGAATCTGATCTCCAGCGGAATAAGGATCTATCTCAGGAAACAAATCAAACATATCTCGCTTCGTATACTGGAATTCCTTAGTTGAAAGTGCGAAACAGGCGACACCATGAGTTCTGGCATACTTTTGAAAGTATCGAAATTTTAACCTTGAGAATGGATTGATCGATACTTCACAACCAGCATCGATCCAAATTACCCCGTCAAATTCCCCCCACATTCCATCAAATGCGGCTTTAACGATCTCGGCCTTCCATGACATGAAACCAAAGCCGCGAGTATCTGGATTCATTAACTCCGAGTAAATCTTTGAAGTGACCGGGCAAATCTCGGGCAAATCTCGGGTCAATACAGCGATAACTTTGTCAACAACACCCGATTCCTCTAGATCTGCCTTTACTCGCTTCGCCGCACCTTCGAATTCCAATGAACCCACGCCTGCTGTAACAGCTATCCACCTGGCACGTTTCAAAACAGATACCCTCCGATAGTGGAAAACTCTATTTGTCAAATCTATCATCAATAAGTAGCAACTTCGGGCAAGGTAAGTAAAACTCAAGAAAAACAAATACTAAAATTGTGCTTGATCGCAAAAAGAAAGTTGATTGCTGGATTCTGTAAGGAGTGACTGTGAAGAAGTTGACAAGGATTGAGCTTCAAGGCGGTCTAGGTAATCAGTTGTTTATTTGGGCGATGGCGCACCACATCGCTACTTTGTATAAAGTACATGTGGAAGTTATTGTTTCTACAAACAAAAAAACGCGCAAAGATAGACCTTGCGAAATTTTTGCTCTAGGCGAGATTTGTAATCATAATATATCAATCAGACAATCAAAAGTTTTCGGCTATTTCACCAAAACCATTGACAAAATTTCCAAGCTTTTGCCAAGAAAATCAAAGAGGATTTTTTCTGGTTTAAGAATTGTTACACTGGAAAAGCCATACGACATTTACACCGACGAACCAAAGCACCCTAGGATTTTGAGGGGATATTTTCAAAGTCTGGAGATTCCAGAAGGAACTAAAATGGACATATTTACCGAACTTAAATCTCATTTAGATTTGGTATCGCTTCCAGGAATTTTACGTGACCGAAAAGAAGATGTTGTTGCCCACATAAGACGCGGTGACACCAAGAACATTTCGGAAGAATGGGGCGTGCTTTCTCTTGACTACTACAAAAATTTGATTCCAGACGGAATGAACCTCACAATCTGTACAGATGAAAAAGACAACACGGGAAACATTTACAAGAGATTTTCAGCAGCATTAATTCTAGGGCCTGAAGAAAGTAGCCCTTGGCAAGTCTTGAAGATAATTTCAAAATCCAAAGTTTTCATCATGGCCAATTCCACACTCTCCTGGTGGGGGGCTTGGATAGCCAAAAATGATCACGATTCAACCATCTATTTCCCTGATCCGTGGCGGCCTAATAACATTGAATTAGGACGTAGTTTGAAATGGAGTAATGTCAGAACTTCCGAAGCAATTTTTGAAGAGGCCTAAACTACTTATGCGACTTGTCTTGATACATCTAGGCGAATCAAATGCCATGTATATGTGGAAGAACGCAGAATATCTGTCTATGAAGTATCCGAACTTTCAAATTGACGTAATCACAAGTGAAACTGTGAGTGCTCCACGGATGGAATCTGCAAAACTTAATCACTTTAAGTACATCAGCAATACTAAAGTATCATCATTATTAGATCAATTGGAAATAGATTCTGAATACAGGCAAGGCTTCTGGCGCTTCTCCTTAGAAAGACTTTTTGCACTTTCTGACCATCATACGAGATTTCCGAAAGAGGGATTACTGCACATCGAATCAGATGTCTTAATACTTGACACTTTTCCATTTGAGAAATTTGCCAACATAGACAATCTCTCTTGGTCAATTATGGATCGCGCCAGAGATGTAGCTGCAATTTTGTATTCTCCGAACCTTGATGCATCTAACTGGCTTAAAGAGAAAATGTTAGAGTTTTTGCATGAAGGGATAAACATTAATGATATGCAACTTCTATCTCTTGTTTCAGGCAGATACCCTAAAAATGTTACGATTTTACCAACTACACCTGCTAGAAATGCAGAATTCTTTAGCAATGTTACTTCTGACTCTGAGGCTATTCGAGAACGCGTTACCAGAAACTTCGAGATCTTTGGGGGAATCTTTGATGCTGCTCCAATTGGCATTTGGCTCACAGGATCGCACCCTGTAAATTCTTTCGGTATATCCAGGCGATACGACCACACTCTTATCGAGAATTCGAGTTTTATGATAGATCCATCAAAAATGAAGTTTGAGTTTGTTCCCAAAGAGGGTCTCTTTTTAAGAATTCAAAAATCAAAAATTGCAATCCATACGCTGCATATACATTCAAAGAATATTGATTTCTTCTCAGTCGAGAATTCAAAATTGATTTTAAAGTGTGTAGCTCAATCCGATCGCCAAAAAGCATTAAGTACCTTTTCGCCGGCTGTACTTTGGAGCTTATTGCTGGACAACTATAGAAAAGGAACATTAATCCGCTACCTTTCTTGGCTTCCTCCATTAAATAGAATTAAGATTATTTTTCGTTATCTACTCAAGGGTCAACGCTCGTGATGTACAATTCAATTCGTTCAATAACATTCAAAACGGTTCTTAAAGGATAGAATATGAGAATTCTTGTAACTGGTGGTGCCGGATTTGTAGGCTCACATCTTTCAAAAAAGCTTATTGAATTAGGACACCAGGTACTTGTAGTGGATAATTTCTATACAGGCTCTAGACAAAATGTTATTGATTTATTGAATAACCCATCATTCGAAATCATCAGGCACGACATAACACAACCATTTTTTGCCGAAGTGGACGCTGTAATGAACTTGGCGTGCCCGGCATCACCTGTTCATTATCAAAAAAATCCGGTACAAACGACTAAAACGAGCGTCATAGGTACTACCAATATGCTTGGACTTGCTAAACGGCTACAAGTTCCAATTCTTCAGGCTTCGACTAGCGAAGTTTATGGAGACCCTACCGTTTCGCCTCAAGAGGAAACCTACTGGGGCAATGTCAATCCCATTGGTGTTAGAGCTTGTTACGACGAAGGAAAGCGCGTTGCCGAGACCCTATGTTTTGACTATCACAGACAGTATGGAGTGTCCGTTAAGGTAGTGCGCATATTCAACACCTACGGTCCTGCAATGCAATTTGAAGATGGAAGAGTTGTAAGTAACTTCATAATGCAAGCCCTAGCCGGTGAAGATCTGACCATATACGGAGACGGATCACAGACTAGATCCTTTTGCTACATATCGGACTTAGTGGATGGTCTTATTGCCGCGATTCAAACCGATTCATCTATAACTGGACCAATAAATCTTGGTAACCCAAGCGAAATAACAATTCTGCAACTCGCAGAAACTATAATTCGGCTCACCGGATCAAGCTCTAAAATATCGTCGCTACCACTACCTCATGATGATCCAAAGCAACGCAAACCTGATATCGCGAGAGCCAAAGAGTATCTAAACTGGTTACCTAAAATTGATCTTGAAAATGGTTTAATCAATACGATCACCGATTTCAAAACAAGATTAGCCTCCCATCGTAATCTCAATTAAGGCTTTCTCTAGATATGCCTAATGATTCCGATTTGCAATCCAAAATACCGGTGAAAATATCAGTTGTTGTACCTATAGCAGATTTAAAGTTATATAAGAAGAATGTCCTAAATCTTGTCGCCGCGGCCAAAAGTATAAATGCTGAAACAATTTTGGTTTTTGATGGTGCTTCACAAAATGAGATAGATCAAATTAAAGAGATTATTGAAATCGAACACAAAGATGTAATTCTTGTTTCGGTAAGTTGTCACAATCCAGGAGGCTCCAGAAATGCTGGAAAAGCTCTAGCAACAGGTGATTGGATTACATTTTGGGACTGTGATGATGTTCCCAACGCCTTGGAAATTCAATCAATCATCAAGGAAGCCGATGATCTTGAGCAAGATGTAGTTGTGGGTAGATTTGAGGCCGTTTATCTCGATGACGACATAAATGAGGTTTTTCGAAAGGAGTCAAAGAAACTTCTTAAGCCTGACTGGGAATTTGTAGTCGGATTAACACCAGGAATATGGAGATTTGGATTTCGAAGCTCTTTTGTAAAATACATCGATTTTCCTGAATTGCGCATGGGCGAAGATCAAGTCTTTATAGCAAGAGTGCTCTCTAAAAAGGCACTTATTTTCTTAAGTAACAAAATTGCCTACAACTACTTAATTGGAAGAGATTCACAACTTACTAGCAACATTAATGTAATTAATGACAAAGTTATTGCTGCAGAACTACTCGCTGAGAATTTTAAAGAAACAAACGATGATTTCACAGAATTGAAATTTACAATGTTGATAAAAATGCATCTGAGTATTTTCAAGCTCGACAAATTCCCATTTACTATAAGGATACAGCATCTTTTGCAAGTGCTAAAGATTTTTTTCTTGCATCAACCAGAAACCTTCAGGCTTGTACTTTTTTTATTTAAAGAGAAGATTAGAGGCTCTTATGTTCCATAGACTGCGATTCAAACGTGTCATTCTAATGGGAGGACTTGGAAACCAATTATTTCAATACGCTTATGCGATACGTTTAAGCCGAACAACAGGTTCGAAAATACTTCTGAACCCTAACTTTGCTGCGGTTCGTAAAGAGGATTATGGTAACCCCGAGATTTCAAAGTACCTTTTGAATAGCCGTACAGAACTCGAACCACAAGCACGCACGCCAAAGATTATCAAAAAATTCGTAGGAACCGGTTTACGAGTATCTAACTTAAAGAGTTATAAATTCTCAAGTGTTTTTTCAACATTCTTGTCTTTAGCAAGTAGCTTATTTCTGTCATTTTATTTTCGTGAAATCATCAAGGTGTATCTCTCCCGAGATACTGGTTACTGGTATTCTAAAAGAGAGAAAAAATCGTCCTTCCACGTGGGCTATTTCCAAAGCTTTAAGTTCTCAGACTATAAAGAAGATTTTGAGGTTTTAAGTAAACTAATCCCTAGGAATATAAATCCAGAGCAAGATTTCTATGTAGATTTAGCTAAAACAGAATCACCGCTAGTTGTTCATGTGCGACTAGCTGATTACAGGGCGGAAAATAATTTTGGAATTCCTTCGAAAGATTATTATCGAGCTGCAATAGACTTTCAATTCAAGGTTGGGAATTATAAGAAGATTTGGTTGTTCTCCGATGAACCTGAAGCGGCACTAGAATTTGTTCCTCAAGGTTATCTGGGCCTGGTTCGGAATGTCTCCCTGGGACTATCGGATCCAATTTGGTCACTTGAGGTGATGAGATTGGCAAGCGGCTATGTAATCGCAAATTCAACATTTAGCTGGTGGGGCGCCTATTTAAGCCACCAAGAAGATCCATTGGTAGTTTATCCAAAACCCTGGTTTCAAGGCATGCCAGATCCCATAGAACTTTGTCCGCCAGCATGGAAGCCTTTTCCAAGATGACCAAGTAGTGTTATTTCATGCCCGCTCCAAAAACATCTGAAACTTCAAGCATAAAGGCTGCAATTTTAAAGTCTTTCGCTGTGCTTTCTCCTAGAGAGAAAGCAAGAGTCTATGCAGTTGGAGTTATTCAAATTTTATTAGGGTTTTTGGATTTACTTGGTGTGGCACTTATTGGCGTAATCGGTTCATTAGCTGTTAATGGGATTCAATCAAAATCTCCAGGAAATCGAATAGGTCAATTCATTGAATTTGTTGGATTGGACGGATTTACTTTTCAAACACAGGTAGCAATAATCGGATTAGTCGCCACAGTTATCCTAATTTCAAGAACTCTAATTTCCATGTACTTTAGCAAGAAAATACTACATTTTTTGGCGAGACGAGCCGCTCTAACCTCTAACATATTAGTGTCAGATTTACTAAGTTCTTCTTTCTCTTTTATCCAAAAAAGAAGTAAGCAAGAAACTATTTTCGCCGTTACTGAAGGCGTAAACATGATGATGCTAAATATAATTGGAACTGTAGTGGGAGTTACAGCCGATTTATTTCTTCTTACAATACTTTCTATAGGGCTGTTTGTTGTAAATCCATTTATTGCTTTAGGAACCTTTGCAATGTTTGCATGCGTGGGGCTGGTTCTCTATTTCTCCATAAGCAAACGAGTAAACTTGCTTGGAAATGAGATTGCTCAATTAACTATTTTCAGTTCAGAGCGGATATCGGAGGCCATAACGAACTACAAGGAACTCTATGTCAGAGACCAAAGAGAGCATTTTGCTTCCCTAATTAATAATTCTAGAAAACGCATTGCATGGAACTCGGCAGAAATAGCATTTATTCCAAACCTGGGCAAATATGTAATTGAAACAACGTTGGTTATAGGAGCCATTTTGATCTGTGGCATCCAATTTTATATAGCCGATGCAACACAAGCCATCTCAGTACTTGCAGTTTTCTTAGCGGCGGGCGGGCGAATCGCCCCAGCAGTTTTGCGAATTCAAAGCGGAGCCTTATCAATAAAAGGCAGTCATGGAGCAGTGAATCGCACGATCTCCCTCATGGACGAGTTATTTTCTTATGGAGGTGAAGTGAGAAGTAAAGTCGAACCTGGCTTAGGCAACATTACTGAATTTAGCGCTTCATTCAAATTAGAAAATGTCGATTTTCAATACCCTGGTGATGATAAGAAAGTTTTGAACGGAATCAACCTTCAAGTTGAGGCGGGAGAGACGCTGGCCATTGTTGGACCCTCTGGAGCAGGCAAAAGCACATTAGTAGATCTAATTCTCGGTTTATTCTCCCCAACAAGCGGAGAAATTTTAGTGAGCGGTGTTTTCCCCGAACAGGCAATAAAGAAGTGGCCGGGTTCTATCGCGTATGTTCCGCAAATCGTCTCTTTAATAACGGGAACAGTTGCAGAAAATATTGCACTTGGATATCCAAATGTGGATATCGACAGGGTAGAGCAATGTATAAAAATGGCACACTTAGGTAGTTATGTTGATCAGCTAGAAGATGGAATCGACACACAAATAGGTGAATCTGGAAGGAACATGAGTGGCGGCCAACTTCAGAGAATTGGTATTGCTCGAGCTCTTTACACAAACCCTAAAATTTTAGTTCTGGATGAAGCAACAAGTGCCTTAGATGGGAAAACAGAGATGGAAGTCTCTGATTCAATCATGAAATTGCAAGGTGAAATAACTTTGATTCTGATTGCTCATCGACTATCAACAGTTGTACGTGCCGACAAAATAATTTACTTGGCGGATGGTTTGAATATCTACACCGGATCTTTTGATGAACTTAAAAAAGCTGTTCCAGATTTTGCTGAACAAGCATCAATTATGGGGCTTTAGAAAATTTAGGGATTAACACCCCGTCTATTCTCTGCTTGAGAGATTGAGGATAAATCGATTTGAAATTGTGCTTATCTGTGAGATAGGCCCAAATTCGTAAAAAAGAGTGCTTGTGGCTAATTAAGTAGACCCGCTTATCAAGCTCAAGATCGTAGCTTAATTTATTCAAGACTTTTGGAACATTCGGATATTCGGAATTAATAGGGAGTCTAAAAGTTGGAACATTAAGTGGAAATTGATCAGTAAGGGTGTGTGTGGCTTGCGAATCAAAACCTAAGTTACGAATTAGGTTCACCGGAGGAATAAGTGTTAATTTTTTTAAACGGAACTGAGCGCTGGCAAGTGGTAGATCCCATGCGTCAATAAAACTGTCTTTAGACCGCCTTGAACCAATATCCCAATAGTTTGCGCGGCGATCAAACCAATCTCGCCATGATGCTTTCGGTTCAGAAAGCAACTGTTGGTACATAAGATCCCACTTATTAGCCCAAGTAGCCCAGCCCCATGTCATTGGATATCGCGACCAAGCCGCATCCCCAATTTTTGAATCTGGTTCAACCAATCGTGAGCCTGCAATTATCCAAACATTCTCACTTGATTCATACTTCGCAAGTCCCCTATCGACAAATTCAAAGAAATCTGAATTAGGTTCTAAATCATCTTCAAGTATGATTCCATTATCTTCAAATTGAAATAACCAATTGACTCCTGATAAGACACTCACTGCTGGACCCAAGTTTTTGGTTCTCCACCACACTTCAACATGAAAATTTGGATTCTTTTGGAAAATCGCAAGATAATCCCTCATAATTTTCTGTTCTTCAAGAGATTTCTTACTACGGGCGCCGTCCACTGCTACATAAAATTTAGTAATTCCGGCATCTGCGCAATCTTCCAAAAGTCGAATTAGGCCTGCACTTCTAGCGTAGGTGATTATCAAAACAGGCGGTTTCATTGAAATAGACGCTCCAACCTCATTTGGACATAACTAGAAAATACGACCCAATTTTTCATCAGATAAAATCTAATTGACTCTGGGTGATTAATTAGCGCGATTAATTCCCTAAATTGTATTGAAGCATATATGCGCATCCGATCTAGAGCGGTCTTCGCTGTGAAGTATTCATTGATTAGAACCATTCTTTTCCCCGCTAAATAAGAGTCAGTCGAACTCTTAGTTCTAATGTGGAATGATGGCCAGAAAATATGGGTTGAATGTAGATTATTACGTTTCATCCTAATCCTACGCAAACCATGAATCCTACAGAATTCTGAGATCGCTACGTCATCGGGAATACAAGTGAAATCTTTCGGTTTTAACTTTGAAAGTAATTGGGCACAAGATTTCGAGAGAAAGATACCCGTACCGGAGAGGTATTCATAAGGCACCAATCCACCAAAGTAACCTCCTTTAGTCTTGTCCACATAACCACCGTAAAAATCACCGCTGAACTGATCACGAGCGAGCTCTTTGCCGAGGAGACTCAAATCAAAATACGTGGAAACATTCGATCTAATTAGAATGTCAAAATTTATGTGCTCCAAAACATATTTGATGCCAAGAACAGTCTTCTCTAGGATATTTTCATACTTCTCTGAGCATGGAACATAGAGTTCTCTCCCCACGAGTGAAAAATAATCCTTATCCCAGCCTCGCAACCATAGGATAGATACGTTTTCGGAATTCTGAGCCGCCCATGTACTTACCTGCGAAATTCTATCCGCTTCATGAACTTCATTTCTACTAGCGATAATCAAAAAAAGAATTTTCATAAATTTTCCCCTGAAAAAATTTTATGCATTTTTTGACACCTTGAGCCATAACGACAAAATTTTGCTAAGTAACATTGCTATAAAATAATTTGCATTAGTGAGCGCTTTTAGAATCGAATTTGGCAAAATAATTTTCTTATTTGAAAGTTTGTAATTCGAAAAAGTAAAGAGTGTGTTTATTGGTGTACAAGTTGGCGATTCAGATCTAATCGGATTACAAAATTCTGGATGATTGAACGCGGGCTTTAGACTCTGGTAATCATCAAAATTGTATAGAAATGTGCGATTCCACAATCTGGATGTAAGTACCCACTCAGAGGCTTGCAAGGGAAGGCAAACTGGAACTTTTCTGGTTATGCAATCAAGAATTTTTCCAGATGAATCTAGAGATGGCTCATAAAGAAAAATCATATAGTCAAATGTATCGACGTAATCTTGATAAACATCTACAGGGATACTCCGGCCTTCAATTACAACATTTGAAAATTCACTAACCCTTTTCGCTTCATCGCTTCCCCGAAATGTTCCATCAGGAAAAACAAACCTACACAGTTTGCATGAAGATGAAAGGAGAATTTCCAGTTGAGCGGTTGAGAAATTTCTAACATTTATCAAGACTTTTGCATGTTCCGCACATTCTGGTTTGTTACCTTCAAGTAAATTGAATGAAGAGGGCAGCGGGAAAATCTTAACTTCGGGTTCGAGTGCCAAATTAGCATTAATTCTGTCTCTTAAGTGAGATGTATCTACTGTAATTTGAATATTACCAATTCTAGACATTAATCGAAACAAGAATTTATATCTGATCTTCATACGCTTATTCTTAAACATGACCTTCTCATACTTTGAAGCTGG
>Ga0164292_10004005_pt1 | contig 12012 bp, 8 predicted proteins | sample GEODES117metaG_FD_111486 | JGI IMG/M metagenome (GOLD analysis project Ga0164292, IMG submission 111486) | Eutrophic lake water microbial communities from Lake Mendota, Wisconsin, USA - GEODES117 metaG | ecosystem: Environmental > Aquatic > Freshwater > Lake | place: USA: Lake Mendota, Wisconsin... | reverse complement strand
CGCGGACGCCGAGCACATCTCGCCCTCGAGCCTTGTGCACCTTGCCTCGATGCGCCTGATGAATCAGCGGATGCCGATCCGCGACGCGCGACACATGCTCGCGCTCTCGGTGATCGCGATGCGACGCCTGCTCGTCGACGAGGCTCGGGCACGGCAGGCCGCTCGCCGGGGCGGAGGTATGGTCCTTCGCCTCGAGTCCGTCGAGGAGTTGGCCGACGAGCCGAGATTCGCGGACGCCCTTGCTCTCGACGAGGCGCTGAGCAGCCTGGCGCGGGCGCAGCCGCGTGGTTCGGAGGTGGTGCAGGCGCGCGTGTTCGGGGGACTCTCGATCGAGGACACCGCAGGCTCCCTGGGGATCAGTGTGGCGCAGGTCAAGCGCGATTGGCAGGCCGCGATCACCTGGCTGCGGGAGCACTGGTCCGATCGCCGGCCTGATCAACGGCGTCCGTAGACTTCGAGCCGATGCTTCCCGCGCTTCGCAGGATCAGCGACCTCCTCCCCACCAACCCCATCGTGGTGCGGCTGGTCTCCGGGTCCGGGCGCCGCACCCGGGACCTGCTGGTGCGCGGCGCCACGCTGGGCGCGCTCATGGTGCTGGTGTTCTTCGCGCTCCTTGGCTCGGGCGGTTCGCTGCGCGACATGGCCCAGAGCGGCGCGAACGCGTTCACGCTGATCAGTTACGGACAGGTCGCGGCGATCTGCCTGCTCACGCCGCTGTTCATGGCTGGCGCGATCGCGCAGGAGAGCAACCCGCGCACGTGGGAGATCCTGGTCACCACGCCGCTCAGCAGCCTGCAGATCGTGCTGGGCAACCTGTTCGGGCGTCTCTTCTTCGTGCTGGCGCTGCTGGCCAGCACGCTGCCGCTGTGCCTGGCTGCGCGCATCTTCGGAGGCGTGCGTGGCAGCAGCGTGGTCGCCAGCATGGCGGTGAGCGGCTGCAGCGCGATCTTCCTCGGCAGCCTGGCCGTCATGCTGAGCGTGACACGCACCGCGGGCAAGCGAGGCGTGTTCGCGTTCTACGCGGGCACCGTGCTGACGCTGTTCGCCACCGGCGCCGCCGACCTTGCCGCCCGCACGCCGGTGGGCCCCGGCTCCAGCGCGACGTTCACCACGTGGCTCACGCCGATGAATCCCTTCCTGACGCTGCGCAGCGAACTGGACTCGAACGCCTATCGGCCGTGGTCGCTTGGGGTCGGCGAGGCTGGGGCGCTCACGCGAGCGTGGTTGGGGCACCCGCTGGCGTCGATGGTCACGGGTTCGCTGCTGGCCTCGATGTTCCTGATCGCGTTGGCCACGCTGCGCGTGCGGCTTGTGGGTTCACGAACCGAGGCCGACACGGGCGGCCTGCGCCGGTTCCTGCGACGCGTGAGCAAGCGGGGTGAGCGTGTGCCGCGTCGCGTGTGGCACAACCCCGTGGCGTGGCGCGAGGCGAGCCTGCGCCTCTCCACTCCGGTCGCGCGCGGCGCCCGCTGGGGGCTGTTCATCGTGGGCATCGCGGCTGCGGTCGCCGTGCTGCTGCTGCATCGGGTGGCGGTGCTGGACACGGCAACGGCGCGTCTGACGCTGGGTGCGCTCGTGATGGCGGAGGTCGTGCTGGCGATCCTGGTGGCCGTGAGCGCCAGCGCGACCGCGGTCAGCCGCGAGCGCGAGGACGGCTCGCTCGACATCCTCTTGACCACGCCGATCCAGCCCGGGCCGTACCTGAAGGGGAAGCTGCGCGGCATCATCGTGGTGCTCTGGCCCGCGATCGCCACGCCCTCGCTCACCCTGATGCTGGGGGCGCTGTACGGCATGGCGGGGGGTCTGGGTGCGGCGCAGGTCACCACGTCGGCCGTGGTGAAGACAACGTCGGTGCAGATCCCGATCGTGCTGACGCCCGCGGCGCTCGCGTTCCCGTTCGCCTTCACCGGTTTCCTTGCCTTCGCCGTGATGACGGGCCTGCAATGGAGCGTCGGGAGTCGCGGCGTGATCGGCAGTGCGCTGGGTGCGCTGGGTGTGGTGGCGGGTGCGGGCGCGGTGCTCGGGTTGTGCGCGACCGCGGCTGGCGCGGACATTCCAGGCGTGGGGCCCGCGCTGAGCTGCCTGAGCCCCGTGAATCTCGCCCTGGCCGCGGTGGCACCGGATCAGGTGGTCTCCGCCTCGCTGCTGGATCCGGGATCGTTGGCGCCCGGCTTCGCGATCGGCACGGTGGCCGCGGTGGTGGTGGAGTCGGTCGTGACCTACGCGATGCTCGCGGCGATGCGCCGCAACTTCATGATGACGGTTCGTCGGCTCGCTGGCCTGAAGTGACCGTGGCATCGGAGTCACCGGACTCGGCCAGCAGCGCCGCCACGCGTGCCGTCAGGCGTCGTTCCGCGGCCTCGTCGCGCCCAATCGGTGTCCACTGCGTGGGGCTGCGCGTGGTGCCATCGTTGCGCTGCCGGGGCGCCGGTTCCGTCGTCACGGTCCGCAGCGTGCCGCTCCAGGTGCTCTGGCGGATGCCCGGCGTGAAGCCCCGCTCGATGAACACGCGGGTTCGCAACTCGATCGGGCCGTCGAAGGTCTCCAGATCGAAGCGTGCCAGATCCGCGGGGGATCCGGGCACCGCAGCACCCTGGAAGTCGCTTGCGCCGTCGATCACCTGCGGCTCGAAACCCTCCGGCACGAACACGAAGCGAACGCGGCGACGCTCCATCTGCAGCGTGGCCTGCAGGGTCTGGTCGATGCCCTTCGTGTCGGTGCGCCAGGGTTCCAGCAGGCTTCCGACGAGTCGAGGCTCGGTCTCGATGATGCCGTTGCTTCGATCGGCCAGGGCCGGCGGCATGTCCTGTTCACGGCCAGCCTCGATGCAGGCCTGGAAGGCGCGGTTGTAGTCGCCGCGGTCCAGTCGAAGCGCATCCGCCTGTTCCGGTGCCTGGCAGGCAGCCAGCAGTGTCGCCAGCAGGATCCAGACGGGTGTGACGCGCCGCATCAGGTCCGGAGTGTAATGTGCCTGCGCGCATGCTCCCGCTGCTGCTGCGAAGGTTGGCTCTGGTTCCGCCGCTGTTGCTGGCGATCTACACCATCACCTTCGCGCTGGCATGGCTGGCACCCGGCAATCCGCTCGAGGCGCCCGAGGGTCGCCGTCCGCCTGCGGAAGTGCAGCAGGCGATGATGCGGCGGTATCGCCTGGACGACCCTGCGGCCTTCTACGTGGAATATCTGGGCAGAGCGAGCGGCGTCAGTTGGGCGCTCGGTCGCGCGCCGCGGCCGTTCGACCTGGGCCCGAGCCTGCGGCAGCCCGACTGGACCGTGAACGAGATCCTGGCCGACGCGCTGCCCGTCAGCGTCACGCTGGGCGCGTCCGCCATGCTGATCGCGCTGGCGATCGGACTCACGGCCGGCACGCTCGGAGGCCTGCGTCCGAGGGGATGGATCGACAACGTCGCGCAGGTCCTGTCGATGATCGGCATCAGCGTGCCGAGTTTCGTGATCGGCGCCACGCTGCTGATCCTGTTCGCCGCGAAGCTGCGCTGGTTCCCCGTCGGCGGCTGGGGAACGCTCTCCACGCTGGCGCTGCCCGCCTTCGCGCTGTCGCTGCCGTTCGCCGCCACGATCGCGCGCATGACGCGCGTTGGCATGATCGAGCAGATGGCCAGCGACCACGCACGCACCGCGCGCGCGAAGGGTCTCTCGCGTCTGCAGGTCGCGCGACGGCACGCGCTTCGAAACGCGTTCCTGCCGGTGTTGAGCTGGCTGGGCCCGGCGACCGCCGTCGCGTTCACCGGCAGTTTCGTGGTGGAGAAGGTGTTCGCCGTTCCCGGACTGGGTCGACACTTCGTCGACGCGGTGCTGGGCAAGGACCTCACGCTGGTGATGGGCATTGCGCTGACCTATGGCGCGCTGGTGATCCTGCTGAACCTCGCGGTGGACCTGCTGTATGCGTGGGTCGATCCACGCATCCGCGTGCGCTAGCGGATGCGCGCGATCCGTCCCAGATACTGCTCCAGGCGCGGATCGCGGCTGATGCCGTCCAGCCGTGCCGGATCGAACATGTAGACGGTCACGTAGTGGCAGATCGGAAGGATGGGAACGTCCTGCTCCATCAGAAGCCGCTCCGCCTGCGACAGCGTGGCAAGTCGCTCGGCGGAATCGAGCTGGTCCGCCGCACGATCCAGCAACGCGTCGAAGGACGGGTTGGTGTAGCCGCGGTCGTTGTTGCCATCACCCGTGCGTGACAGTTCCAGCCACGTGGTCGGATCGCGGTAGTCGCCGTACCAGCCGCCACGCGCCACCATGAAGTCGCCGCGCTTCAGCGCGTCGCGGAAGCCGCGCGCGTCCTTCGGGCGCATCGCGCACGGCACGCCGAGCGTGCGTGTCCACATGTCCGCAAGCGCGGCGCTCATGTCGCGATAGCGCGGACTGTTCGATGCGTACAGGATCTCGACGGTCGGGAAGGGTTCGCCCTGCGCGTTCACCGGCGCGCCGTCGCGCATGGTCCAGCCCGCGGCCTCGAACTCGGCCTTCGCGCGCCGCGGATCGAATGGAAGCCCGGCCGGCAGCGTGTAGCCCCGGATCGAGTCGGGCGGCACCAGCGTGGTCGCGACCGTCTCGCCAAGGCGGGTGATGCGCTCCACGATCGCGCGCTTGTCGATCGCCAGCGCGAAGGCGCGACGCACGGCCGGATCGGCGAAGGGATTCGCGCGGCCGTCGCTGAGCGTGGGCCTGCAGTTGAAGCTGTAGAAGTCGGTGCCGAACGCGTCCAGCACGTGCAGGTCGCTGCGCGTGCCTGCACGCGCCTGCTCGAACATGTCGCCGCGATACTCCACCAGCGTGTCGGTGAGCCAGTCGATCGCGCCGCTCTCGAAGGCCAGCACCGCCGTGTTCGGATCCTCGATCAGCACGATGTCCACCGTCGCCGCGCGCACCGCATCCGCGCCGTGGTAGTGCGGATTCCTCTCCAGGCGGATCGCGCGCTTCGGGCGCCACGCGGCCAGTCGGTAGGGTCCGTTGCCGACCAGGTTTCCGGGCTTGGTCCACGCGGGATCCAGCGAGAACATGCCTGTCACGGGGTCGAGCCTGGTGAAGCGCTGTGCCAGCGCCTCGGGAATCGGGAAGAGCGTCGGAAAGGCGCACAGATCGAGCCAGTACGCGACGGGCCGCTCCAGTTCCACCACCAGCGTTCTCGCGTCGGGCGCGCGCAGGCCGACCTCCCGATCGAAACGCTCCTGCGTCTCCTTCCACAATCGCGCCGCGGCCTCCGCGCCGCCGCCGGTCGCGGCGAATTCCTTCAGCGCCTTCGCGCGCCAGTCGAAGAAGGCGCGCGCCCCTCGAATGTTCAGCAGGAAGCCGGTGTAGTCGCTCGCCTGGTCGGGAAGCAGCACGCGCCGCCACGCCACCACGAAGTCGCGCGCCCCAAGCGCCGAGCCGTCGCTCCAGTGCAGGTCGGGCCGAAGCCGGAAGGTCCAGGTGCGACCATCCTCGCTGCGTGTCCACGATTCGGCCGCGGCCGGGATGACCTCGCCCGTCGTGCCATCCACCTCGGTCAGTCCCTCGAAGATGCCTCGCGCGGTGCGCACGTCGTGCTGATGGCTCAGTCGCTGCGGATCCAGCGAGAGCGCCTCGGCCGTGTTGGCGATCACCAGGTCCGCGCGCGGCGTGGGTCGATCCAGCCAGAGCGCGCCGACCAGCAGCGCCACAAGCAACAGGATGGGGGTCAGCAGGCGCACCGAGGTCGGGCCCTGCGGCGCGTCACTTCTTCGCGGGCTCCGGCTTGGCCCACGGCAGGCCCACCAGCTTGGCCAGGCCAGGCAGCGTGGCCTTCGCGGCGCGGATCTCGCTCGTGATCGACTGGGCATCCGCCCCCTTGGCGTCGTCCGGCAGCGTGTCGACCTGTCGCAGCAGGGGTTCCACGCTCTTTCCAAGCGCCTTCTGCTGATCGGGGGTCATCTTCAGGACGGTTTCGCGCATCACGAACAGGCCACGGAACACCACCATCGCGAAGTCGGCGGACTCCGGCTTCTGCGCACGCGCCAGCGCGGCGCCTGTGGCCTTCACCAGTTCATCGAAAGCGCCACGCAGGGTGTTCGGAAGCTTGGCCGCGTCGGCGGTCGAGGCGATCGCGCCCAGGCTCTCGATCAGCTGCGATGCCGCGAACGGATTGGTCTCGACTTCGCAGTTCTCGCGAACGCGCCGCGCCACGCCGTCGAGCTCGGTGGGCTGCACCGCGCCGCCGCGGACCATCGCACCAATCATGGCGCTGGCCGCCACGCGCACGCGCGCGTCGGACTGGGTGGTCGCGGCCGACTGATCCAGGATCATCCCCAGCGCTTCCGAGCAGCGGATCTGACGCACGACCAGCAGGGCGTTGGTGGCGCGGAAGGCATCGCCGGACTTCAGGATCGCGGCGATCTCGGGCGTGGCGAGCTGCAGGAACGTTCGGAAGAACACCAGCGAGCAATCCGGCTTCCGAAGCAGGCTGGCCATCGCCTTGCGGGCCTCCTGGACCTGCTCGGGCGTGCCGCTCGCGATCAGCTTCATCTGGGGATCGATGAACGCCTGGATCGCGTTGCGCGTCGCCTCGTCGGGCGTGCTCGCGATCTTCAGGACATTGCTCGGCGGCGGCTGCTGGGCCTGCGCGCGTGGGGCGGAAACCAGGGCCAGGCCGGCGACCAGGGCCAGAATCGTGGATCGCGAACTCATGGAGGGTGAACGCTACCTGTTCCGCCGAAGCAGTGTCAACGCGACCGCCGTACACTCGCGAAATGATCCTCAGCGCGGTGCTTGCCGCGGCAGCCAGCCTTGCGGCAGCCCAGGACAATCTGCTGGAAATGGACGCCTCCCGGCGTCTGGGCGTGGTCTGGGGACGCGCCGCGGTGTCGTTGGTGGCGGATGCCTCGCTGCCGGATCCCGCCAGCTTCGAGGGGGCCCTGGATGTCGCGTTGGCCGCGGCCGAGCTGGCCCCGGAGAATCCGCAGGGTTGGCGCACGGTCGTGGCGATCGCCGAGCTGGCGCCCGAGGACAGCGCCAAGGCCGGCCCCGCCATGGCGCGCGCCTTGAAGGAGATCCATCGGCTGGATCCCGCCGACGGCACGGTGCAGCTGGCACGCCTGACCGACGCGGTCGAACGCGGCACCATCGCCGACGATCGCGTGAAGGCCTACGAGCAGTTGCTGGGCCCGGAGGCGCGCAAGAAGCTCGCGCCCACGGTCGCGGCCCGGCTGGCGTTCGATCTTGCGCTGCTGCAGAAGCGTCGGGGCGAGTCGGAGGCGTGGTCGCGTTGGCTGCGCGAGGCGTGCGCGCTGGACCCGGCCTTCCCGATCGCCACGGAAACGCTCGCGGGTGTCGAAGCCGGCCGCGGCGCACCGCTGGAAGTCGTCAGCAAGGCGCTCGTCGATGCGGTGACCGCGGATCCGGGCAACGTGCCAGGCCTGAACGCGCTTGCGCGCATCTGCCTCCACGAGGGTCTCTATGCCGAGGCGGACATGCTGCTGGAGCTTGCCGTGCGCGTGTCCTCGCTGGACCTGGACTATCGCGTGGTGGATGACCTCGTCGCGGATCGCGTGATCGCGCTGTGGGGCCAGGGTCGTCACGCCGATGCGGCGAAGGTCGCCGACGCTCGACAGGCCGAGCTGAACGCGATGCTGCGTCGTCGTCTTGGCGAGGCCACCGCGACCACCACGCAGGAGGACGTGAATCAGGGTCCGACCGTCACGCTGCCGAGTTCGCTCGCGAGCGTGCGAGCGGCGTTGGCCCGGAGCGCCGGCCTTCCGGGTGTCGACGCGGCGATGGCGCTCGCGATCCGAAGCCTCGACGACGAGCGCACGCTCGCGGGTCCGGACGCCAAGGCGCAGGCCGCGATCGAACTGCAGAAGGCGTGGTTGCAGGTCACGATCGGCGACTTCGCCACCGTTCCGCAGCTGCTGGAGTCCATCGAGAAGGAAGCGCCGCTCACCGATCAGGCAAGGGCGCGATTCAACGGATGGCTGCAACTGCGTCGCAACGAGAACGAGGCGGCCCTCGCCACGCTGCAGGCGATCGCCGATCGGGATCCGGGCGCGAAGCTTGGAACCGGCATGGCGCTTGAGGCGCTTGGCCGCACCAAGGACGCGGCCCGCGTGTACCTGGCCGTGATCCAGGAGAACCGTGACTCGGTGGTCGGGGTGTACGCCGCCGATCGCCTGCACGGTCTCGTGAAGGCCAGGCCGGGGCCGACACCCGAGGCGAAGGCGGTGCAGAAGGCGCTCGCGAGCCTCCCGCAGGGCGTGCCCGCGCTGCTGAACGACCAGCGGCAGGCCCTCAGCTGCACGCTCAACTTCGGCAACCCGCCGACCACGCTGGACAGCGTTCCCCTGACGGTCGCGATCCAGAATCGCACGAACCTGCCGCTCGAGATCACGCCCATCGGCCCGATCGAGAGCCGCGCGGCGTTGCTGCTGTCGGCCTCCGTCGTGGGGCAGCGTCCCATCTCGCTCACGCCATGGATCTTCGCGCTCGACCGTCGCATCCAGCTCAAGCCGCTCGAGACCCTCACGTTCGAGGTGGACATGGCGCGCACCCCGTTGGGGCAGGTGCTCATGGGTGACCCGCTGTCCGGCGCCCTCATCGACGCCACGCTGGTCACGAACTTCCGCCTGACCGCCGAGCGTGTGCAGGCCGGTTTCATGGGCAATCTGTCACCTTCGGCGATCCTGCGCATCCCCGCGGTCCAGGTGGATGCGGCATGGCGTGAGGACGCGATCAGCGAGATCCGCGAGCCTGATCGGCCCGAGGATCTGATGAAGATGGTGCTGCTGGCCTACGACCTGGTGGCACGTGCCGCCAAGGGCGAGGCGGACCTCGAGTCCTCGTGGAAGGTCGTCACCGATGCGTGGACGCGGCTGCCGCCGGTGGCGCAGGCATGGACCCTGATGGTGCTTCCAAAGGGGCGCCTGGAGCCGCTCGCGCCGATCCTCGAGGCCGCGAAGGTCGCCACCGACGAGCGCGTGCGCATCAGCTACCTGCTGCGCTGGGTCGAGTCCCCCGATGACGTGCAGTTGGCGGCGGCGGAACGACTGGGCGGGCGCGTCGGGGGCGTGTCCGCAGGCGTGCGTGGTCTTCTGCGAGCCAAGGCTCGCGACCAGGCGGACGTGAGTCAGGAGCTGGGCGGCGGCAGCGTGTTCAGCGGCGAATCGTCGTCGGACGGTCGCTGATCCGCGCGCGCTGCGTGCCACGCCATCACCGTGCTCCATGACTCCGGGTGGCGCGACGGCTCGATGGGCCTGGTGCGCATCGCCTCCGTCAACCGTCGCGCGAGTCCGGGGGTGAGCAGCAGTCCGCCCGCCACCACGAGGAGCATCTCCATGCAGCGCGAGACGAGTTCCGCGGCGAGCGCCTCGGGGGTGGTGATCCCGGAGAGCGCCGGTGCCAGCATGGCCACGATCCATTCGCGAACACCCAGCGCTCCTCCAAGGAACGGAATGGCGTTGGAGAGATTGCCGACCGCGCCCAGCGCGAGCGAGGTCATGGGATCGATGCCGCAGCCGGTCAGCGTGAAGGCGGCATGCACTCGCAGCGCCGACAGCAGCACCTCGGCGCAACGGACCAGCAGCGCGTGCAGGAACGCGGAGCGACGCCAGCGGGAGTCCACCAGCGCACACGCCAGCAGGGCATAGGTCATCGGTGCGGCGATCCAGGAGGCGCCCTCCACATGTCGCACGACCCACAGCGAGATCCCAAGCCAGGCGCACGCGATCAGCGTGAGCAGCGTGGACTGCACGGCCAGCAGCACGCTCACGGGCACGGGAATGCCGTGGACCTGGCTCTGGTAGGCGATCCGTCCGACCAGGCCAGCCTGCACGGGCGCCAGATTTCCAAGCGCGCTGGCGAGCGTGAGGGCGAACATCTCGCCGAAACGGACGGTCGACAGCCGCGCCACGCGATTGGTCAGGATCTGCAGGGACAGCCCCGTCAGCGCGAAGATGGACAGGATCGTCAGCGGAAGCGCGGCAAGCCATGTGGGCGATGGATGTCGAAGCGCAGCCCATGCGGACTCGGCGACGGCGCGGTGCTCGGCCAGATTCCACGTCGCAGCCACAAGCAGCGCCACGCCGACCAGGTAGGCCGTCGCACGACGCCTCGATGCGCGCGGCACGTTCATCGGTCGCGGACGTCGGGAGGAGGCGCGTCGCCGGTTCGACCGTGCTCCGCCAGCTTCGCGTGCTTGTACAGCGTGTTCTCCGCGACCATGATGGCAAGCAGCAACCCTTCGCGGCCATCCAGGAATCCGCGCCTGAAGACGTAGGTGCGCAGGAAGCTCCACGCGGCGCGCACCACGGCGCGGATGATGCCGGACCGCTTCCCCCGCGCCCAAGCCTCGTCCGCGCCAAGTGACGTGTATCGATTCATCTTCTGCAGCGCATGCTCGATCGAGCGATGCGTGTCATGCAGCAGGGGGGCATGCAGGCGGGCAACGGCGCCCTCGAACACCAGCCGCTCGTGCACCTGATCGTCGGAGTAGCGCGCCTTGCCGCGACGGAACAGGCGTGGAACGCGGTCCGGCCACCAGCCGGAGTGCAGCATGTAGCGACCGCAGAAGCGCGAGAGCCGCGGAAGCGCGTACACGTCGGCACGCGGCGTCTGGATCGCGCTCTGGATCTCCTCCGCAAGCGCAGGAGAAACCTGCTCGTCGGCGTCGAGCGCGAGGATCCAGTCGCCGGTGGCCAGCGCGATGGCGCGGTTCTTCTGGGGTCCGAAGCCCGGCCACGTGTCGGTGCGATGCACCTGGGCACCGCGGGCAGCGGCGATCTCGCACGTGCGGTCACGACTGCCATGGTCCAGCACGATGCGTTCGTCGGCGAATGCCACCGAGTCAAGGGTGGACCCGATGCGAGGTTCCTCGTCTCGGGTGATCAGCACCACGCTCAGGCGGGGTCGGGCGGCGGCCATGCGCGGCATGCTAGATGCGAAAGCGACGAGGGTCGGCGGTGGTCATCCGCGATCACTGCGAGCCAGCAGCGCCTCGTACAGGCTGGTCCAGCCATCCACCATGGCTTCCATCGTCAGGGGTTCAACGGAGGTTCGCGCAGCCACTCCCAGGCGCGCCGTGTTCGCCGGATCCAGCAGCCAGGCCGTCTCCAGATTCCATGCAGCCTGGTCGAGCGGATGCGCAAGCACACCGTTCTCGCGATGGCGGATCAGGTCCGTCGCCCCGGTGAATGTGCTCGCGGCGACTGGAAGTCCGCAGGCCATGGATTCCAGCACGCTGTTGGGCATCGGGTCGTACAGCGAGGGCAGGATCGCCGCGTCGCAGGCTCCAAGTTGCGGCCTTGGATCTGAAACCGCGCCGAGCCAGCGGGTTCGCGACTCCACGCCAAGGCCGTGCGCGAGCGCGCGGAACCTGCCCTGGCGCCGATCGCGCCCCACGATCACCAGATGCACATCCGTCGGCAGCGTGGCCAGGGTGCGTATTGCGGTGGCCAGTCCCTTGCGCTCGAAGCCGGAGCCAAGGAACAGAAGTGCGCGAGCATTCGCCGGAATGCCAAGCGCGGTGCGCGTGGCTGCTCGATGCTGCTCGCGCAGCCCGGGATGGAAGTGCGTGGAATCGACGCCGTTGCGGATCACCCGGATCAGCGGCGCGGCGGACGGAAAGTGCCGGATCACGTCGTTGGCCACGAATTGGGAGTTCGCGATCACCGCCCGAAGGCCCTGATCGGCGAACATGCGCCGTTCGCGCGCCAGCGTGAAACGGTGGTATGGGCTTGCTCGCACCAGGGCGCGGCGCCACGCCGGCAGCGTCGGCAGCCACCGCTCGAGCCAGCCCGCATGGATGCCGTCGCCGGCCCGGAAGATCGTGGCACCGGCGATGCGCTCGTGCGATTGCACCAGATCGAATCGCTCGCGCGCGATGCAGGCTTCCACCGCGCGCTCGAAGGAGGCGTCGCGCCAGGTTCGTCCCATGTGCCAGGGGTCGATCCGGATGCCCTTGATTCCGGCCTGTTCGGGCCAGCGTCGAGCAAGCACCGTCACTTCAACCTGTTGCCGAAGCCGAAGGCGCTCGATCGCCCGTTCGATGAT
>Ga0164292_10004004_pt1 | contig 12014 bp, 6 predicted proteins | sample GEODES117metaG_FD_111486 | JGI IMG/M metagenome (GOLD analysis project Ga0164292, IMG submission 111486) | Eutrophic lake water microbial communities from Lake Mendota, Wisconsin, USA - GEODES117 metaG | ecosystem: Environmental > Aquatic > Freshwater > Lake | place: USA: Lake Mendota, Wisconsin... | reverse complement strand
GTAAGATAACGCCAGTCTTTTCAGGTGAGAATACATCAGAGAAAAAGGTATGGGAAGTTGCTAAATTAGAGCAGTTTCAAACAGACCAAAAAAGCAATTGGAGCGCACCATCAATAACTAATGACTATAATCAGTTTAGTAGATTAGCGCAAACATTTGTGAAAAAGGAAGAGCATTGGTCGAATCCGTTCAAGAGAGATTTGAGCGATGTAACAGTTCCGGTAAATAGTCGTATTTTAAATGGCAGGATGCTACGAAGCACGACATTGACAGTAGAATTTGAAAACGACTATACTGATGAATTTACATTAAAGGCATTAGTAGCAGAATATATTGAAAGTAAGGCATATTGATAAGATAATTTATTATTTTTGTAACAATTAAAAATTAGATTATGGCAGGAATGGGAGGCGCAATGGGGGCGAATATGGCAGGTGGCATTGGTGCAACCGTTACTACTGTTGCAGGTATTGTGCAAGGCGCAATGCGAATGAAAGGTGCAAAAGAGCAAGCAAGAAAGGCGGGCGAATTAAGGAATACCGCTAAATACGTTCCGAAAGAACAATTAAGACCTGAATATCAACAAGTTCGTGATGCGCAACAAATAGGGTCTAATTTTGGCTTAAATAATATTAGCCGATATGAGCAGAATATAGATAATTCAGTAGCGAATATGAATCGTGATGCTGCTGCATTAGGAAGTAGCGGAGGCGCTTCATTGGCTGCATTATCGGGCGCTTATACAAAAAGCCTTGATGCGAGAAATGAATTGTCTTTAAGAGATAGCGAAATGCGCCAAAACAAGCTAAATCAATTGTATGCGACTACGACTATGATTGGCGACAAACAAAGAGATTTGGAGTTAGAAAGACAGCGCAAGAAAGAATTGATATTAGCAGAAGCAAGCGCTTTGGATAAAGCAGCTATGGCAAATAAAATGGGCGCTCATGATGTAGTTGCAAATGCAACTATGCAAGGCGCAGCGATGTATGCAGGAAGTGCAATGCCTAATTCATCACAAGCATCACAACCAACACAAGCGCCAACAAGCAGACCTATTGTTGCGCAACCGCAGTCTTATGTAATGCCAACTCAACAATCACAAATTCAAACATATAATGTTCCAAATAATACAGTAGGCGGAACTTATGGTATGTCATTTAACCCTAATGGTGGAGGATAAAACATAATCAATGGCACAAATAGTAAGCGGACAAGCAGGATATTTAGGAGGTGAAACAGGTGGCACAGGAAATGGTGTTGGCGCTGTTATATTTGACAAACCCGACAATACGGGTGCGCAAATGCTTTTCCAAGCGCTACAAAACAATGCAAGATTAAGAGGCGAACAAGAGGCTGCAAAAAGAAAAGAGCAAGTAGCAAAAGAGTTATCTGCTATTGATGGTATAAACCTTGACACAAAAGGAGTATTTGACCCTGACGTTCCGTATTTTCAAGAGCAAACCAAAGGACTTGTTGATGAGTATGGAAAAATAATGAGTGATTTCAATGGCGACCTTACTTCGCTTGATGCAGCAAAAAGGCTTAATCAATTAGAGGGCAGAAAGGCTGCGTTAAAACTTGAAGCCGAACAATCGGCAGAGCAAAAGAAATTATGGGCAGCAGCGCAAAAAGAGTTGTTGGATAACCCATCAAAATATAACCAAGAAAAATACAACGAAGCGTCTAAACTATGGCTTGACCCAACAGCAAGAAACAAAAGGGTTGGCGTTCAATTGCTACATTCAGCCACGCCTGATATAATGGAAGCTATCAGAGAAGCCACAAAAGAAGTTAAGCCATCAAAAGAAACAAGCATTGGAGATACAAGACTAATAAATGGCAGATATTTCCAAGTAATAAAAAAGGGGTACAATCCACAAGACTTAGAAAATGCAGCAGACATGATGCTTTCAAGTCCTAAATTAAAGCCAAGTGTAGAGGATGCTTACAATAGAATTGCGCCCGAAGAAGTATCAAGATACCAAGTACTTGCGGACAAGTATAACGCACAAGCAGCGCAGAATCCCGATATGCCACAAGTAAGTCCTATGAAATTGTTTGCGCGTGACCAAGCGAAAGCATACAAAAGTGGAGAAGAAGAAACGCTAAGGGAGCTTGCTGAAAGCGGTCAAGACAAGTTGAATAGAGGTATTGCATTAAAACGCGCAGGATATGATATTCAGCATGAGGAAGATGAGTATAAATACCAGCAGTTGGTAAATACCCTAAATGGAGATTTGAGTAAAATTGGTGGCGTTATTCCTACAATGCTACCAAATGTGAATATGCCAATGTCGCCTTTGGTTAAAGGTTATGAATCAAATGCTCTTGATGGTACATTTATGGGAACAGCAGGCGTAGAACAACCAGTGTTTCAAAATGGAATACCTTTGATGAATGATAATGGCACACCTAAAAAAGAAGTAAAGAACTACAAAAATGTAGTATTGGGTGTAAGGTATTTGCCTGATGGTACAGATAAGAATGGACAAACAATTTACAAGCCATATTACGCTTCAACGGAATCAGTCGTAAATTCAGGATATGCTCCTGATGCGATACCAAGTGAAGCATTACAATCGCCTACTGTATGGAAGCCATTAACACAAGGCGTAGTTGATAACATAGCAACAGCAAATAAGTACAAGCTAAATTATGCTGATTTTTGGAAAAAAAGAGATGCTTATCAAGGCAACACTCCGCAAACGGCAAAAGGCACAGCAGCGCCAACGATAAACAAGGGCGCAACACAAGCAGCGCCAAAAGCAAATACGGGAACAAGCCAAGCAGATGCAGAGAAAAAAGCTAAAATAAACGCAATTAGAAAAAAGGCAAACTTGCCACCACTACCTTAATATGGCAAACGAACAAATAAAACTAAGCGAGCAAGACGATAAGGAGTTGAACTCTTTTTTATCTGAAATGATTGATGCGGGCGCAAGCGATACAGACATCGAATCATTCACTACTGATTTTATTAAAAAAAAAAGTCAAGCAAAAGCGCCTACTACACCATCAGAATCCCAAACGGCAGATGGTGGCGCAAATTTATTAGGGCGTGCCATGCAGGGTGTAGGGCAGCAATTGCAGCCTACCGAAACGAGTGGCACAAAAGCGACTAATCAGCCACAAACAGATATAGCCATTTCCAAAGAAAGGGAAATTGACAATTTTGGCAAAGCTCCCTTAATGAGCGACTTGCAGGATATGGCTGTTCAAACATCTAAAGTTCCTATTGCTAATCAGCAGGAAATGAGAGATAGAGGAACGCACGCTGCTATAAACCTACCCAAAGCGCCTTTGATGGGCGACCTGAACGATATAACAAGAAGTGCAACGGGCGCAACACAAGCAGGGCAATATCAGGTGGATGGAGTTTCTGTAAGACCAGACCAACTCAATAAAATGCTTTTTGATGACGAGTTTGTAGATAAGTTGCAAAACGGACAAACAGAAGTTGTTGTACCCAAAGAAGATGAATCACTAAACCTTTTAATTGAAAGACAGAAAAACGCGGGAACAAGAGTTGGCGATGCGTGGAATAGCTTAAAGGCAGGAGCAACGGATTTAGCAGCAGGATTAGTAGGTATAGAAAGCTATGCAGCAAATTTAATGCGTACAATACCCGGATTTGAAGACATGAAAAAATCCCCATCAGAGTTTGTGGCAGAAGTTGGCGCGGACAAATTGAAAGATATGGCTGTCAAAGAAAGGGATAAAATTAGAGCCTATGAGGGTGGATTTATAGATGAAGTGAAAAATGGGAACATAGGAAACGCATCATCAATGACTGCTAATATGTTTGCCGAATCATTAGCTTACATGGCTTCGATTGCAGCAACGCAAGGCGCAGGACTTGTGCCATCATTAGGTACACTAGCAGCAGTAGGCGCAAGTTCTGAATTTGCAGGTAGCGATGATTTAGACTTGACTAATAGGCAAAAAATAGCAAGGGCGACAGCCTATGGCGCAGCAGAATCAGCATTTAGCACAATGCCTACATTTGGCGTGTTTTCTAAAAACTTAAATATAGCAAAAGGTTTATTAAGAGGTGCGGTAAAAGAAACGGCTAAACAAGCAGGAGAGGGCGCAGCAAAGCAAATGGCAAAAGAATTGGCTGAAAAAACAGCAGCGCAAGGATTAAGGGAAATTGGTATTGATATGGGGAAAGAAGTAGGTGGCGAAATGCTGACTACTTTAACTCAAATGGGAACTGATGATTATTTGGGAGTTCAAGACTATACAGCAGAAGACTACAAAAAACAACTATTAGAAACTGGCGCTTTGACTTTGGCAATGGGAGTTGGAATGACATCCCTATCTCAAATAAAAGTAGTTAAAAAGCTAATTGATAGTTCCATAAAAGAGGATAAAGGCGTAACGATTAAAAGCGCTATTTCTGATGCAGTAATGAAAGGTGCGGTAGATGCAGCACAAGGAGAAAGACTTGCATCAGCTATACAACCAAGAATTGATGCTATAAACAATTTGCCACCCGAAGTAGTGAATGATGTGGATATGGTGGATAAGGTAGCTAATATTTCTGCGCTTGAATTGAAACTGAAAGAAGCGGATGATATGGCGAAGCCGTTTATCGAAGCTGAATTAAACGAAGCGAGGAAGCAAGTACCTATACCATTTCCAAACAAGTATGTAGATAGCGGAGGTAAGAATGCGAGTGAATTAAAAGATGGGCAACTTTATATTTCTTTTGACGGAGAAGTAAAGAAATGGGATGCAACAAAAGAAGAATTTGTAAAACAGCCTAAACCTAAAAAAGAAAAAAACGATATTGATTCATTTGTAAACAGAATGAAATCGGGGGAAAAGTTTACAGAAGCAGAAGACTTGCAGTTCTATAAAAATAATAAAGATGAAATAGAATCAAAGCTAAAGGCAGACACCGAAGTAAAAGTTGATGAAGTAGCGCCAGAAGTAGTGGAGGAAGCTGATGCTTTAGGTTCGGTAGAGAGTACGGTTTATCATGGGGGAAGTGTTACGGATTTAAACTCTATTTCAGAAAACGAACCTTTTTTCGTTACACAATCCGAATCGGAGGCTATTGCGTATTCAAAGGGTAACGAAGGTCATGTTTCTATCGCAAAATTAGACTTGTCAAAAATAGCCAAAGAGGAAGTAGCGAGGGGAATATTGGAGGATATGGGCTATCCTGATGAATACATGATACATGAATTAGTTGACCCAAGATTTGAAGACAGTTACATAGGCGAAGAAAATGTAAAGAAGTTATACTCCGAATTAAAAAAACAAGGCTATGAAGGCGTTGAGTTTACTGATAGCGGAATTGCCAATAAAAATTACGTCACAAACATACTTTTAATATCTCCAAAAAAAACATTAGAGAAATCCGACATTGGCAGAAGCGTAATAGTAAGCGAGAGAAGAGCTTATGAGCTTTTGAACAATGGGTATTTCCCTATTATCAATGGCAAGATAGTTGAAGATGCAACAGAGCAAAGTTTAAGTAATCATTTTACTAAAAACAATACGGTAAAAATGGTTAATGCTAAATCCGCAGAATCCCTACTATCTAAAGAACAAACACCCAAAACTCCCATAGTTAAAGATGAAAAAGGAAAGGAAATAGATTTTTATCATAGCACGCCTTTTGAGTTTGAAGATTTCGACATGGCTAATCTTGGAAAGAACACTAATGCCGAATCAGCAAAAGAGGGAGTATTTTTTTCAAACAATAAAAATGTAGCAGAAAGTTATCGTAAACAAGCTAAATATGACAATCCTAATATAAATGAAGCCGAAAAGCAATTAGATAAATTAACAACGGAAGAGTTAATTTCGCTTTCTGAAAAAATACTACATGGTCGTAGTAAGTCTTATTACGAAGGCTATAATAAGAAAGATATAGTAAATGATATAATAGATGATATTAAAGAAGATTCGCAAGGTTTTTATCCCGACAGGAATAAATATGTCGAAAAATTGCAAAAATATTTACAGCAAAGAGGTGTAAAATTTGAGCCTTACATTGAAATCGGCAAACAATTTAAGGTTAAATTAAAAATGAAAAATCCATTTGTTTATGATGCAAATGAAGATTATGCGGAAAATATAGAATTGACTAAAATTATAAAGCAAGCAAAAAAAGAAGGACACGATGGTGTTATAATTAAAAACGTATATGATTCAGTTTCTTTTGATGAAAAAGGGAATGATACCGAATTATCTGATATTGCCGTTGTGTTTGATGTATCTCAAATAGTAAAACCCGAAACTCCCATAGTTGCAGAAAAGGCAGAAGTTGAAAATATAGAACCACCGAAAGAAAAATCGGTATTCCAAACCTACGAAGAAACCAAAGGCGCATCTAAGCAAGATAAAGTCCTTGAAGACTACGCCAAAGCTAATCCCGAAAAAGCTGAAAGAGTTAGAGAAATAATTGATAACTTTGATGCCATGAAGCAACGGATTACCCAACTCATAGACGAGAAAAAAATAACTAACTTAAAAATTGAATGTTAATGAAAAAGCCATTATTAGATTCCGCTTGTGTACAGAAGTTTGAAAAGGCTTGTAAGTACGAATTGCTACACGCTCAAACATATCGCCACCTTGCTTCACAAATGCAAGGGTTAGGTTATTTCGGTGCGCAAAAGTTTTTCCTTGCTGAAATTCCCGAAGAGCAATCTCATTTTGAAAAGCACATAGACTTTTTGAATGACATGGGCGTTACGATTAGCATACCGCAAGTGCCGGGCATGACAGAAAAAGTCAAGTCGTTAAAACAAGCATTGGATATTGCCTATGAAACCGAACTTGATTTATTGGAGTATTACAGAGAAATGGCTAAAGAAGAGGGTCAAGAGTATGCAGAAATCTTACAGCACTTGATGTTCTATGTGGAAGTACAGCGTAAGACCGTTGGCGAATATGGCGACCTTTTAACGCGATTAGAACTTGTATCTGACGATTCATGCGGAATACTATTAATAGAACAAGAAATGGGTAAATAATGGCTTGTAAGACCTACGAAATAGATGCTAACGGAAAGAAGATTCGTGAGATAACCGATGCTGAATTAAAGCAACGGATATTGGAGGATGATAAACTTTACAAAAAAGTAAAGCCCGTTCTTAAATCAAAAGCACAAGATAAGTTTGAAAGAAGTGAGTTGCTAAAAGCTGAACCGCTTACTATGCGCGAACTTATCATGCAATATTTCTTAGGTGGTGGTAAAATTCAAACAAAGTCCTTAACCGATGAAACTGGATTTAAAGGCAAAAGTAGGTACGATGAAAGCATAAGGGGACTTACTGAATGGAGGAAAAGGATATGGATGCACACATCAGATGCGCCAACAATGGACGATTTGATTCAAACATTTAAAGAAGATTGGGCGAATGATTTTGGCGGAGACAATTTAGAAGATAGTGCTATTCGTGATGAGATTATTGATGTAATAAACCGAAACACCACACCATCAGATTTATCTACAAATCTGAAAGAAAGCATGAGCGTAAACGGCAAAGTATTTTCTAATAGAGAAGATAGGATAATTGCCCAACAAGAAGCTGAAATGGCAGAAAGGTACGAATTAGACCAAGACGATTTATCTAAAATAGAAGATGAAGACTTGGGATTGGTAGCTAATGAATTGAACAATATCAATGAGGGTATTTTAACAAAAGAAGAAATTGATAAACAAGCAAAAGAATACGATGATTACTATAATTCGTTAAGCGATGCAGAAAAGGAATTAGAAAACAAAAAACTACTATATGAAAAAGACAACAGTTCCGACAGCAGAACAGAAAGCAAGAAGAATGATGAAGTTGAAAGTGCTAAAGAAGCACGAAAACAAGACGGAGAAAAAGACGGAAAATCCAACGAGCCAAGAGCCGAAGCCGAGAAGCAACAACTTGACAAGGAAACTGGAGAAGGTGAAGTAGTAGGCAAAGATGCTGTATTCCTACACGCTGGCATGGAAACAAAAGGTGTAGTTATAGAAGAGTTAGAAAACGGCACATTAAGAATAAAAGGCAAAGACGGTACAATTTACAAAAAGCCAAAAGGCGATGTTGGGATTGCGGGTTCAAAAGAAAAGTTTTATGAGGACGTTGCTGGGGCAAAGCCCAACACACAAACAGGCAGAATTGTAACAGACCCAATAGTAGGTGGCAACAAAAAAAAGATTAGTGAAATAATATTTGACGTTACTAAAAATATCAAGCAAAGGCTATTTTTCTCTAAAACAGAACGGGGATACGCAGGAACGTACAATTCGGGGAATAGCGCGGTTAAGATAAAATACAATGGGGATTTAGACGTAACGGCTCACGAAATAGGGCATTCAATAGATGACTTATTTGGTGTATTAAAGGATGTAGTTCAAAATCCTACACCAACAATAGAAGCGGAACTTGCTAAGTTTTCTCCGTTTGGAAGTAAGCCACCAAAAAATCACCCGAATCCAAAGGCTTATGAAATGATGGAAGGATTTGCTGAATGGGTTAGGGCGTTTCTTGTAAATCCAAATGAGGCTAAAATTCAAGCGCCTGAATTATTCGACCTATATAATACTAAGGTAAGCGAAGAATACAAGAAAGCGCTAACTGAATTTTCTAATGACATTAGAAGATTTATGGGTAGCAGTAGTGTAGATAAAGTAAAAGCCAATATAAGGTTTGAGCCTAAAAAGAACGATAGCTTAATAAGCAGAATACTAAACTCAAAAGAAACAAATAGCGAGTTTAATATGACGTGGGTTGACCGATTAGCAGAAAATTTCTTAGACCCACTACAAGCATTTAACAAGGCTTTTAAATTCGCAATGGATGAGAAAGGCGTTGATAATGTTTTGCCAAAAGACGACCCAAGAATAGGCGCAAGGCTTCTTGCAGGGGCAAATACAAAGTTTGAAGATGTATTAGCGAATGGGATGCGCGATGGGCAAAATAAAGTCCTATTGGATAATAATGGGAAAGTAAAAAATCTTAATTGGCTTTTAGAGCCGTTAGATAATACAGATAAAACTACCATTAAGCAAGATATGGAAGATGTTATGGCTTACATGGTTGCTGAAAGAACTGTTGAATTGTCAAAAAAACTTGGTAGAGAAAGTGGACTTTCGGGAGCAGGTGGCGGAATGATAAAGGATGTAGATGTAGCGCAACAAGCATTAGATGAGTTTAATAATGGCGACCCAAATAAACTCGCAAGGATAAAAGAAGCTGCCGAAAGGTATCGTGAATTTGCCGATGATATATTAAAGTATATGGTTGAAAAAGGAAGGCTTGCTCAAAAAATAGAAGATGCTGATGGAAATTTAATAGGTGGCTATGATTACATAAAGCAAAACAACTTGCAGTATGTAGCCATGAATAGGATAATGGAAACAGAGCCGGGTAGAGAAATTGAATTAAATACAAAAGGCGGAAGATTAGGAAGCAAAGGCGAGCCAATAAACAAGGTGAAAGGGTCGTCAAAAGAAATTGATAATGTTTATCTAAATCTTTTTGATTCGCTTAATAAATCAATGAAAGAAGCAGATAGAAATGAAGTGTTGGCTGCTTTTAGAAACATGATTATTGGAAATAGAAAAATGCACGATGGAGAGCCAAATAGACTATCAGATATAGGCGTTCAGGGAAAGCAAGGTGATAAAAATTCTGTTACAATTTTTATAGACGGGAAGCCAGAGCATTGGATTTTCCAAGAAGATATTTACAATGCTATTAAAGGTTTAAATGAAGAAGGGTTTAAGTTTCATCCTGTAATTACAGCATTCCCAAAAACTCTTAGATGGACAGTTACCCACTTTCCAGTATTTGCTGCAAGAAACGTTGTTAGGGATTTTCAAGAAAGAATACTTAAATCAAGGGTGGGTAGTGGCGTAAAAGAACTTACGGGCGACAAGCAAGATGTGAGCGATGTAGCTTTTGCAGGAGGTTTAAATGCAGGTCACTATCTAAACTCAAAAGAAAATTATTACGAACTTTTGGAGCAAACAATGCACGATATATCAAAGAACAAAAAGTTTGTTTTGCTTGATGGTGATGCTTTCAAAAAAGGTTGGCAATCTTACAAGGACTTGCTTTCTAAGTCCGAATCTATAAATAGAGTAGCAGAGTATAGGGCTGCCTTTAAAAAAGCGAAAAATGAAGGGATGGATGATTATAACGCATCTATCTATGCAGCTTATCAGTCAAGGGATTTGATGGACTTCGCGCTTATTGGCAATCAAATGAAATGGATTAATCAAGTAATCCCATTCTCAAACGCTGCGGTTCAAGGGTTAAGGAGAAGCGCAATAGCAGGGAAAGAAAACCCGAAAGCATTTACAGCAAAATTACTCGCATACACAATATTGCCACAAATGTTATTATGGATGTATAACCACAAAGACGATGAAACGGCAGAAGAATACGAAGCGCTACCATCACACCAAAAAGATTTATTTTGGAACTTTAAGATAGGAACAAATAAATGGGCATCTATACCAAAGCCATTTGAATTAGGTCTTGGAGGGTCTTTTGTAGATAGGCTTATGAGCATGGGCTTTTATGGAAACGAAAAAGCGTTTGAAGGATATTTAGGTAGTGTTGGCAAAAGTGTTATACCTATTGACCAAAACGTATTAATACCTATTGCGCCTGCTGTTGCTGAAAACATAATGAATTATGATTTATTTAGAGATAAAGCGATAGTTCCACCTGCTGAAAACAACTTAAACTTAGCAATGAGAAATACGGAAACCGCATCAAGGGCGGGTCAAGCATTGCAAGAGGTATCTGGGATAGATGCAAGAAAAATAGACCATTTTATTAAGGGGCAGTTTTCTTATTATGGCTCAACTGCATTAAAGCTTTCCGACATAGGCAAAGAAAATAGCAAGAATAAGTTTGGAATATCGGATTTAGGCTTTTTTAAAGAAACCCCTGCTTACAATTCCAAAGAAGTTCAAGATTTTATGGCTTACATAAATGAGTATGGATTAAATCGCTCTGGATACTACCAATCATTTAGCCGAAAAGCAAAAGAGTATTTTAATGCTAAGACTGATGAAGAGAAAGAAGTAAAAGCAAGGATATTAAGGAAGTACGCAAAAGAAAACCTTGAAAGGTTAAAGGAATCAAATATGGATGAGCGCCAAAAAGAAAAGGCTGAAAAGAAAAAAGAGCGAAGAAATAATTAAAAATTACCTACTTTTACAATATAAAATAAACAATTATGGCTTGGGACGTAACAGACAAAGACTTTTCACTTGAATTAGAAAACACCGCAACAGGATATAAAGCAGTATATCCTAAAAGTCAGCTTTCTATTCTACTTGAAACACCTAATATTTTAAAGATTACAAGTGCAGCAGTTCCATATAAAGAACTTTGCTCATGGAATGAAAATGACATCACATCTTTGACCGGAGCAACTACAATAGCAAACGGATATGCGATACTTCTTGCATTTATGGAAACAGATGTAGCCCCGTAAGATGGCAAAGCAGGTAAACACCAATAAGTTTACACCTAAACCTAAGAGGGGTAAATCAAGGGCTAAAAAGAAGCCTAATAAGCATGAATCGAAAAAGTCTTATGTGGGTCAAGGGTAATGTGCATTGTTGTCAATATCACAAACATCAATAACAGATTTCAGGTAACGATTTCAGATGGAGTGACGACTTGTAAATACCCGGCACTTAAAAAGAAAAATGACGAGCGAATTGATGAAATGATAGACGAGTTTTTCTTTGCTCAAAGAATATCCAAAGCAAAAAAGAAGGAAAGCTAAATCTTCGTATTGCTTTCTACGTCTTCTGTAATTATACCACCCATTTTTATAAATGAGTTGTTACCGATAGATATACCATTTCTGATACTTGCAGACATTCCAATAGTAACATCATTTCCAATTTTCACATTACCTCCAGTAGCCGAGTTTGGGTTAAGGCTTGAAAAGTTCCCTAAGTTAGAATCATGGTCAAGGCTTGCGTTGGTATTGACAATAGAAAAATCGCCTATGATACAATTTCTATT
>Ga0164292_10004003_pt1 | contig 12014 bp, 13 predicted proteins | sample GEODES117metaG_FD_111486 | JGI IMG/M metagenome (GOLD analysis project Ga0164292, IMG submission 111486) | Eutrophic lake water microbial communities from Lake Mendota, Wisconsin, USA - GEODES117 metaG | ecosystem: Environmental > Aquatic > Freshwater > Lake | place: USA: Lake Mendota... | reverse complement strand
GATCTTCAAAAACTCATTTAAACTTAGCAGATCGTCTCGCCATTCAAAAACAACATCTTGGTAATTTCTATGACCTTTGAGCTCGCTCTTTAGAACTGTCATTGTCCCCTGCATTCGAGGAGCACCTAATAAAATTTCCTTTTCCTGAGCGTCAATATCATTGAGACCTTCTGGTAGGGTGTAAGTGCAATGAGCTGCCTTCGAATAAAGGGAATCTCGGATTTGAAACCGCTCGATGAATTCTGTGATTGCAGACACCGATTCATTAAGCCTGGGACGATCAACAAAAATTCGCCCCTCAAAATCTGAATCCCGTCTGATCCAAATCACTTTGGTATTTGGAACTATTTGACTTGTGTCTAAACCTGCACCACATGCAATCACTGCATTTTCATGAAGACAGAGCCTGTGAAAAACTTGATTCTCAATTTCACGAAATTTTTTTTCGCCTAAAGTATGAAAAATTTCACTCACTGTCATCTTCTGCTGATTTTCAATTTCTAAATCTAAATCAAAAATCTGTGCATTCGGGTCGTAGATTTTCCATCTTTTAAGTAAAGAGCTTTTCCCTGTGCCCCGGTGACCAATTAGAAGTTGAACCATTAGCCTGGTCCTCCAGAAATCAGATTCCAAAATCCAGGAAAACTTTTGTCAACAACTTCTGGGTGATTGACCTTTAACCGATAACCCATGGATTTTGCCAAAGCCGCTGCAAAAGCTAAACGATGATCATGATCAGAATCAAACTCAAAAAACTCGTGATGATGTCTTGTTGGACCAGAGATCTGGATTCCGGATTCAAAAACTTGATGAGTGACCTTCATTAAAGTCAAAAGCTCACTGGTTTTTTGCAAACGATTGGATTCTTTGTGCACCAGTTGAGGAGTTTGATAAATCTCACTGACTCCGTTTGCTTTTGATAGCAAGACACACAGAACAGGAAATAAATCAGGTGCAGAATTTAAAGAGACTCGAATGGCATTCATACTTTCAGCCCGGCTGATGATCAAAGAATTTTTATCCAGCTTGAGCGGCACATTCATTTGTTGAAATAGATCAACAAAAATCTGATCTGGCTGCAGACTGGGATTTGGAAAATTGAGAATTTCGCAATGACCTCGAGCTGCAGCAAGAGCTGCCACCACAAAGGCTGAGCTTAAATCGGGCTCGATGGTTAATTCAGAAACTTTAATTTTTTGTTCAGCAAAAATTGATAGACTCTGATCTTTTTTTTTCTCAAATTCCAAACCCGCTTCTTTGACTAAATTCAGAGTCATTTCTAAATAACCATCTGAAACTTTTTTTTCAGAAAATTGAATCTCGAGCTTTTGTGATAAGTTCCAACTATTCAAAATTAAAGCTGATGCAAACTGACTGCTTTCTGAGACATCTACATTTACAATCTCAGGAATCTTCCACCCCTCAGATTGAATCATCATCCATGGCTCATGAACTTGATACGTGACACCGAGTTGAGTGAGTAAATCCGTGAGACCCTTCATCGGACGAGAAAAAAGCCGGGCACTCCCTGAAATTTTCCATTGGCCAGGTTTTCGTGAAAGGTAGAGGGCTAGAAAGCGTAAAGTCGTTCCTCCTTCACCCACTTGGAACTCAGTTGCTGAGCTTTTTAACGCCGCTTTTAAAAATTGAACATCTCGACTGTCAGAATCCCCAACGATTTGTAATTCTGGTGCATAGGCCTTTAATATCAGGGCCCTGTTCAGAAGAGATTTGGAAGCCGAGAGTTCACCCTTAAATTCAAAGTGTTTCATAAAGCTCCTGAAGAGCTCTTTGTTGTCGACGATACTCGCGCAGTATTTCATCTATGTGAACTTCTCTAATCACGACTTTTCCTGGCCTCATGACAAAAGTAAATTGAATCATTCCATCTTTGTTTTTTTTATCTTTCAGCAAATAGCTTTTTATTTTCGATTCCGATAATCCATAAAGAGTTTGATCCAATTGATTTTGAAATTGACGATCCCAAATATAAGACCAGGGCATTTCGTCCATCAAATCCACAGATCGCTCAGCACTCATCATTTTCTTTTGCACGCTCCAGGCCAGATCAAATAAAAGGCCGTGGAAAACTGCTAATCCGTGGGGAACTTGGCAATGAGCTTCCCAAACATGCCCCATGGTATGACCAAGATTGAGTTGATGGCGAATTCCCTTTTTTTCGAAGGGATCTTTTTTTACGATTTGATATTTTACATCAATAAAATCTTTCAAATCTGACCAGCGAATTTGACCTTTTTGCCAATTCCAATTTTGCATCGCTTTCAATAATTTTTCTCCGCCAATCAGGGCTGTTTTCATGAACTCGCCACTGGCTTCAAATAATCTTTGCTCGGGTTGGGACTGAAGAACTGATTTTACAATCCAAACCTTTGTGGGAAAATGGTAAGTGCCCACTTGATTTTTATAACCGCCGACATTCATCGCAGTTTTACCACCATGGCTTGAATCCAAAGCTGCCAGCCATGTCGTCGGCATTTGCTCGACAGCAATGCCACGTTTTAGGATGGAGGCGACAAATCCACCAAAATCACCAACACTACCTCCGCCCATCACCAAAACTTTTTGAGTGACCGAAATATATTTTAAAAGATTTTCAACATGGTTTGGAAGTTGACCGATCTCTTTTAAACCCTCACCGGATTTAACTGCGTAGCGATTTGGAAATTGCGTGATCCACTTCATTATCCTAGGAATTTTAAGCAGGTATTGGTCAAAAATAAGAAGCGTGGATTTTTTATCTTTCCACTTCGGTAACTGATCGCTGAACTGACAGATGTTTTTCAATTAAGGCTCCAATCGATGGGACTTTGTTGAGTCGAAACTAAATATTCATTAATTTTAGAAAATGGCCGACTTCCAAAAAATCCCCGGTAAGAAGATAAAGGAGAGGGATGAGAACTACGCAAAACCAGATGTCTTTCAGTATTGATAATCGCTCCCTTTTTTTGAGCGTAGGCGCCCCAAAGGACAAACACAAGATTTTGTCTTTCTTCATTTAGAAGGCTTATAACTTTATCAGTGAATACTTCCCAACCCTGACCTTGATGGGAACCAGGTTTGCCAGATTCCACCGTCAACACTGAATTCAAAAGCAGAACACCTTGATCCGCCCACTTTTGCAAATATCCAGATTGCGGGATTGGCAATTTTAAATCTTCTTTGAGCTCTTTAAAAATATTTTGCAACGAGGGCGGCATGGCCACACCCACAGGGACAGAGAACGAAAGTCCATGGGCCTGGCCTGGACCATGGTAAGGATCCTGACCTAAGATCACCACTTTCACCTGATCAAGTTTTGTTGCGTTCAAAGCAGCAAAATAATGATCTTCTTTGGGGTAAATTTCAGCCTTTTCCTGCTGTCTTACTTTTAGGAATTTCTTGAGGTTTCGCATATAGTTTAGATCGAATTCGGTTTGCAATTTTTCTTTCCAAGAATTTTCAAGTTTTAAATGTAACATGACTTAAAATAATCCATCTCTAATTGATCTATTGAGTTCCTCGAATGTGCCCTGAATCTCGACCTTAGGGAAGTATTCAAATTTCTTTTCGCAGCCAAAAGGACTCTTGCCAAGCTCTTTTGATGACTCATTGTTATACTATATCTATTGAAATTATATCTTAGGAAGGAGGCACTATGTCGAATGCAAATCAGCCTGAACTGACTCTAGAATTAGACCAGAATCCTGAAATAAGATCCTTCGTTTATCAGCAGATACTTGAGTTCGAGCCTTACGTAACTCCGCAAACCATCGTTGCCGTGATTGCCAAGGACCCTCTCAAAATGAGATCTCAGTTGATCGCGGAGGGCCAAGAGATCAGCAAACAAGAGCTTTCTAAAATGTATCGGATTGCGATTACTTTAAAAGAGGACGGCTCTCAGATTCATGAAGAAGCGCTGCACTCGGATGTTTTTGAAGCCATTAAAATGGCGAAGCAAAAGCTGATTCAAAAATTAGAGGCGATTCAAGAGCACGTGCTCAGCCAATCAGATCGAATCGAGCAAATCAATCAGGCTTTAGGGAACAACTCACAAATTCACTAATTCTAATGATCGTTACCGGTCACTTCCGGTTTGCTGTTAGTTGGCAATTCATATTTGGCGAGCTGACCGAGAACATCTTGAAGCTCATCAAACTTTCGAAAACTTCCAGGCAAACTGGATCTGAGCTCTGTCGTCAATGTGGGAATATTTCTTTCGGCCCACAGAAATCTTCCCAAGCTGCCCGTGTAATGTCCCAAGGATTTCCAGGGCAAATAATCGAAGGATGGTGGTTTGACTTTAGGCCCATCGAAATCAAGAACGCCTAATGGAGTATGAATGGACACAACAAAATCTGGTTTGTAATCCGCCACGTGTTTCATTGCACATTGCACTTCAGGCTCTCCGCCAGCAACAGAGCCCGGAAATCTTCGAGGATTTGAAGAAGTTCGATCTTTCCAAAACTTTTCAGCCTGGGCGTTCCAGTCTTCTGTCGGAAAATTTCGATTCAAATCGACACGGTTTGCATTCACTCGAGTCTTTGCAATGAAACCATCAGGATTTAAAACAGGTACGACTCTCCAGTCGTTTCGCGGTTCAATTTCAGACAATCTCTCCATCCAATATCTGACCAGACTGCCCGCCCCTGTCTCATCACCATGAATCAAACTGAAGACTAAAATTCTTTTTTTCACTTTTTCATGACCATTTCGATCGTAATGAAGAATAGGAGCGCCTTTAACACTTTGGCAGCCATTTAAAGCCTGCACCGTGATACAAACCTTCTCTGCATTCTTCTTTAAGAACGGACCTTGAATGCTTCCTAGCAACTCTACACATTTTTTTTGAATGTCCGCTTGAGCTACCAGAGTGAATAATAAAAGCGTAAAAAAGAACGACAGCGATTTCATGGTAATCAGCTTCGCACGAAATAAAAAAACTCTCTATACCAAATTGAGAAAATACAAAAATGATCTCTCTGATGCAGACCAGAGTCCTGTAGACTTAAAGAATAAATTTAACACATGGAGGAAAAACCCATGCAGACTCGCGGTCGAGCCCAATTTGCAATTTTGTTTATCGTAAATCCCATCGTTATTCTGTTCTACCAAAACTGTTCTGTTTTACCTTCTCACTCACAAGCACATGCACATAAATTAGCGAGCTCACCTGCCGAAAGACGCATAGCTTCAATTGAAAAATTTGAAGCTCAGACATGCCGATACATATCTGCAGCGCCTTGTGCCGAATAAATAAAAACCTAGACCCCCATTGACCTTCTTCTATTTGTAAATTATATGTAAGTTATGAAGAAATCGCTCCTCCCTAAAAAAGCAGCTCTAAAGACAATCCCACCTGAAAGTGGGGTTTCATCTCTCACCTCTAATGAAAGAAAATTTTTAAATTTCATTGAATCTGTCACTCTCAGTTCGGGTCTTTCGCCCAGCTACCAAGAAATTTGTCAGCATTTTGGGTTTGCCTCTTTTAACTCGGTTCAAAACTACGTCAAGCAACTGACTAAAAAAGGCTATTTAAAAACCCACCCTAACCAAAAACGCGGGCTTGAAGTCCTGCGAAATGCGACAGCCTTTTCTTCTCAAATTATGAATCAAGCAAGTGAACGGACGACGACCGAATCCCTGCAGGATAGACTCCTCCAGGGCCCTGCAGGGATTCGGCCCATTCCCCTTCTAGGATCAGTCGCAGCAGGTGCACCAATCGAAAGAATTTCTACCGGTGAAACAATTTCTGTTCCCTCACTTTTGATGAAAAACCCAGATCAGACTTTTGCACTTTCAGTGGCCGGTGATTCCATGGCTGAAGAAGGAATTCATGACAAAGATTGGATTGTGGTTCTTAAACAAGAATTTGCAAAGAATGGCGATCTTGTTGTGGCCTCTATTCAGTCTGATGCTGGACAGGAAGCCACAGTCAAAAGAATCTATTATCATCAAAAAAAATCACCCGACAAACGTGTGGAACTTCGCCCGTCTAATTCACAATTTCAGTCCCAATGGTACTCAGAATCCGAAGTCCAGATAAAAGGTCTTGTCACAGGTCTCTTAAGAAAGTTTTAACTCAAAATCTGCTACCATTCTGACGATAGAATAAAAATGAATTTAAAAATATTTTTCTCTGTCTCTTTTGTGCTCTTGTTAGCAAATTGTACCAGTACGAAATCTTTTGCTCTTTTTGACTCAAAAATTAGTTTTGAAGAATTTCGAAATCAGTGGCCATCCAGAATGACTCAAATCAAAAATCGCCAAATCAGCTCGGATTTGACTTGGCAAGCAAGACTCAATTTTCTTTGTCAGACTCATGAAAACTTATGCGAAACAAGAACGAAAGCCCCGAAAAAAATCATAAAGAATATGCATTTGCGCGACCAGGACTATTTCAAGACGATTCAAGAATCACAATATTCAGAACTCGAATCTGTATCGACGGCTTATGCATTGAAAGCTTTTGGAAGACTTAAAAAAAATAAACTCATGCAATATTCTGAAAATTTACTTGACGACACGTCGTGTTTTTCTACAGACAGCCGCCATGCACTTGCAGCTACTTTAGAAAATTTTCTACCGGATCAAGAAGTTATGTATACAATTTTAAGTCTTTTCGAGGCGAATACAAAATGTCCGCACTTAAGAACCTCTGCACTGTCGGCCTACCGAGCGGGAATGTTAAGAATTATTGATAACCGATGTGACGTCGCAATTCCACTTTTAGAACAAGCCGCTCAGTCCTCTGAAGAATATTTAAAATCGCGCTCGTTGTATTGGAAGTGGTCATGCTTAGGACAACCTCAGGTGGTAAAGTCTGAAGCTCTTTCCAGTATGCCCTACTTTTCTTATCACCGTCTGATCATGAATCAATTTTCTGATTACACTTTGAGTGATCAAGAGCTTTCTCAAAATAAGACCCCATTTGAATTAGAATCGAAAGATGTAGCTTTAAATCAAATGCTAAGTTTAGCCGAATCTTTGATTGTGAAAAACGATTTACCCAGTGCTCGATATATTTTTGAAAGGGTGAGTATGAATCGCCTGCAAGATGCAGAGCCTGGATTTCGATTGCACTGGGCCTACCTTATGCATCTCAGCCAAAGTGGAGTTCGAAAATTTCAAATCCTTTCGAAATTAATTAATAACTCTCAGAATTTTAGAACTAAATCAGTTAAAAGCATGTTGTTTCCAAATTGGTACTTTGAAAGTGTTTCCTTTCACTCCTCACAGGTGGATCCCTGGCTGATTCAATCTTTGATTCGACAGGAAAGTGCCTTTGACCCTAAGGCTAGAAGCTCAGTAGGCGCAACAGGCCTTATGCAATTGATGCCCTCAACTGCCCGAAGAATGGCTAACATTAATCGATATGAGTTAGCTGATCCCACAGCCAACGTCAAATTAGGCGTTCGATTCTTCGAGCATCTGTTAAAAAGATACAAAGGAGAAACACATCTTGCGCTAGCCGCATATAATGCAGGCCCTGGTAAAGTTGATGAATGGATAAAAAGATATCCGACTGAAAATCCTTTGCTATTTGTTGATGTAATTCCCTACCGTGAAACTCGAGAGTATGTTTCTTTTATTATGAGAAATTACTACTGGTACAAGTTTCTGAAAGGCGTGAATCAATCTGAACCTTCTCAGGTTTCTGAATTTGAACCGATGGCCAGCTCTGATCTATAATTCATTTCAATTTGAGTCCAAATCTTTTGCCGGAAAAAAGAGAATGGCAGAGTTTAATTCCTTGCCACAAATTACGCATCGGTCTAATGTCCGGAAGAAACAAATTGAGGTCAACGGATTTTCTAAATAATTGAAATTGTAATTACTAAAGAAATCGTTAGATAATGAACAAATGTTAGAATCATTGACACCCCTATTACTAGGTCTTTTTTTTCCATCTCAATTCTCTCGGAATTCAACTCCTTACGAGCAAGTCGTCCAAAGAATTCAAAGCATTCAAAGTGAAAATCAAAGCACATCAAAAATTTTCTCTCTTGGGATATCAGATCAGGGGCTTCCTCTTATCGTGATACAAATTGGCAGATCAGGTCCTGCCACATTGATCGTTGGAACACATCATGGAAATGAGTATGGCTCCACGGCTGTCGCAGTTGCAGCTGCTCAACACTTTGCTAAATACCCGCTTCGCAATCGGACCCTCTACATCATTCCAGTTCTGAATGCTTCAGGCTACAACGTAAGATCTCGAAACGAGCGTGGTCCTAACAATCAGTCCTTTGATGCCAACCGTGATTACGAAGGTCCTTGCAGATCTGGCGTAGCTCACAAATTGAAATCCACCCGATATTTAGCTCATTTTGTTGAAGAGAAAAATATTGTGGCTTCTGCAACTTTGCACACCTATATGCCTGGTGTTCTGTATCCATGGGGTTTTTCGACTCGAGATACAATGACATTAGATCAATCTAAATATGTGGACCTTGCCAGGCTAGCGACCAAGGAAAGTGGATACACGGTTGGAAACTCCACGGCAGAACTTTATGCGGCAGACGGAACTTTCGAGGATTTTGCCTATTGGAAACACGGGATTTGGTCACTTTTGTTTGAAATGGGATTGTCACACAACCCCACTGAGCAAAACATTCAAGAAATGATCAGATTAAACATTCCTGGCTTAAGACGGTTTCTAGAAGAATCACCAGAAAACAGATCAGTTCAAAATCAATTTACGGGTCGATGTGATCGAAATGTTCGCCAGCGAGACAAACTGGAATAAAATCAGTTAATCATCACCAGATGGCGTTCAACATCCATGACTGGTGACTTCATTTGAACTAGGTTAGACTTTAAATCTTTAAAACTTTTTCGAGCGAGCATGAGCTCTTCATCAATTTTTTCTTTGCGCCCTTTTAGCAATAAATATTGACCCCCGGATGCATAATACTTTCGGGTCATATCTAAAATAACATCAACACCCTTAAACGCACGGGCCGTGACCAGATTGGTACCCTTCATTTCAGATGTAATTTGATCAAAGAGTATGATGTTGGAACAAAGTTTCTGACATTTAGCTAAAAATTCTCTTTTGAGTGGGCTTTTTTCATAAAGGTGAAATTGTGTATTCGGGAATTGTAAGGCCAACAGGACTCCGGGAAGTCCCCCACCAGAACCCAAGTCTGCAACAACCTTTAAGTTTTGAGGAAATGACAAAAAAGACAACATGCAATCAATCACGTGATTATCAATCAATTCTTCAAAGGACATTTTACGACTGATCAAGTTGAGCTGTTCGTTGGAGGCCCATAGTAATTCAATATACTTCTTTAGACTTAAAATGGCTTCCTGACGAAAACCTAGGGATAGAAAAATTGGCGTTTGTTGATCAAAATATTGCATACGACATTGTACTATTGAAATAATCAATTTTTAAATCAAATTTTTGAACCTCAGATCGTTTCAGTGCCATTAGAAAAAGTAGGGCTATCTAATCAGGCTTACCTATGAGTAACTCGATCCTCTCTTCTTAAAGACTCTTCAAAGATAGGAACTCATGAACGTTCAAGTCATTTCATTCAATTGTCTCTTAAAAAGTAAAGCTGGCCAAGTGATTAGCTCAACCTTCAACCGAGATGTTTTAACGTCTGCAGAAGGTCAAACAACAGTATTGAATGGACTTGCAAGAGGTTTGCAAAATTTAACTAAAGGCGAAAGAAGAACGATTTGCCTGAACGCTGAAGAAGCTTACGGACTTTACGAACCTAAAAAAATTATTCTATTTCCAAGAAGTCGTTTAGCAAAAAACATTAAAGTAGGAGAATTCATCACCGTTGTTGCTAAAAACGGCTATCAACACGTTTACAAAGTCGTTCAACTTCACAAAGATATGGTCAGCCTTGACGGCAACCATCCTCTAGCTGGGCAAGATCTGGTTTTTGAAATTGAGACTTTAGCTGCTCGTGATGCCACTCAAGATGAAATCGTCGCTTCTTCAAATGTATTCTCATCACAGATATTACACTAGACTCGGATGATAAAAAAAAATTGCATGAATATGAATCACGGCAAATCAAATCCTCCTGTCGTGTTTTGTCCTAACTGCGGTGAAAAATTTACCCAAGGGTCACATATCAAAACTCTCTGTGACGAGGAAAAGCATAAATCTCGAAGAAAAGAGCGAAATCTCTTTTGTCATGATTGCGGACAAGACCTAAAAAAATAACAGGGGGGGCTTGATTCCTCCTCTGAAACCTGTAAGTTACGCGATCAACCCTCACTATTGGTAATTTTCATGACATCTGTTCAATTTTCCGATTTAAAACTCATCGAACCTCTTCAAAAAGCATTAGTGGAAAGCGGCTATACCAGTGCCACGCCTATTCAAGCGGCTGCGATTCCGCAACTTCTAGAAGGCCGGGACCTGCTTGGAGTGGCTCAAACAGGAACTGGTAAAACAGCTGCATTTGCTCTGCCGATTTTGCAAAGACTGATTCAAAATCAAAAGAAAGTCGAATCTAAGCACACACGTGTATTAGTTTTAACACCGACTCGGGAATTAGCGGTGCAAATTCATGAAAGCTTTCAAACCTATGGTAAAAATCTGCATTTAAAATCCACTGTGATCTTTGGCGGGGTCTCTCAGTTTCATCAAGTCAAAAGTATCGTCCACGGCGTCGACGTTTTAGTCGCAACACCAGGAAGACTTTTAGATTTAATCAATCAACGGCACATCACCCTTCGAAGTCTTGAAGTTTTTGTTTTAGATGAAGCAGATCGCATGCTCGATATGGGTTTTATCCACGACATTAAAAAAATCATCAAAATGCTGCCCCAAAAAAGACAAAGTTTATTTTTCTCTGCAACTATGCCACCCGATATTCAAGATTTGGCAAACCAACTTCTTCATGAGCCCATCAAAGTCGAAGTCACACCGGTTTCATCCACAGCCGAAAAAATTCAACAGTCCGTTATGTACGTTGAAAGAAAAAACAAAAAAGATCTTCTCAGACATGTTCTTAAAAATAAGGATCTTAAAAAGGTCATTGTTTTTACTCGAACAAAACACGGAGCTAACCAGGTCAGCGAGGTTTTGGAAAAGAATGGCATTTACAGCGCCGCCATCCACGGAAATAAATCTCAAGGCGCAAGACAAAGGGCGCTTGATAGTTTCAAAAAAGGGACGATTCGAGTTCTAGTTGCGACTGATATCGCGGCGCGGGGAATCGATGTGGATGGCATTACTCATGTGATCAATTACGAACTTCCCAATATTGCAGAAAGTTACGTTCACCGAATTGGTCGAACAGCTCGTGCGGGAGCCGAAGGAATCGCGATCTCTTTCTGTGATGAAGAAGAGCGAGCTTACCTCAAAGACATCCAAAAGTTGACCGGCCAAGGCATTCCCTTGGATACAAACCAGCCCTACCACTCGATGAGTGTTCAAAACGCACAGCCCTTGTCCAAGGGAAAGGCTAAAGCATTGATCGACTCAAGGCTCGGAAGACCATCTAAGGGCCGTCATCAAAAGAATAGACGCTTCGGGGGACCCAAAAAGGCGTCTCAAAGTCAGTCAACAACCAAAAAACAAAGTTAGTCAGAAGTTGCGGCTTTATGATGAAGCCGTATTGACCAAGTTTGACCTTTTCTATCGGCAATAGATCTTTTGCAAACTGGTCATCAGTTGAACAAGCTGATGACTTTCAATTCTGTAATACACTGACTGAGCTTGCCTTCGATTCGTTACAAGTCGTTCAGATTTCATTTTACTTAAATATTGAGAAACAGAGGACTGAGAAGCACCACTTTCAATCTCAAGTTGAGACACAGATTTTTCACCCTCGATTAAACTACACAGGATTCTAAGCCTAAGGGGGTGAGAAATCGCCTTAAGGACTGCAGACACAATTTCACATTTTTCAAAAAGTTGCTTTGAGTTTTTTTTCATATTGACCTCCATTATATTATATTATTATAATATGTCAATAATGTAATGAAAGGTCCCGAAACATGAAAACTCTATTTTATCAACTTTTTGAAAAAGAAACCTC